>Ga0105046_10002922_pt1 | contig 27057 bp, 27 predicted proteins | sample MAT03_FD_78385 | JGI IMG/M metagenome (GOLD analysis project Ga0105046, IMG submission 78385) | Freshwater microbial communities from Lake Fryxell liftoff mats and glacier meltwater in Antarctica - MAT-03 (megahit assembly) | ecosystem: Environmental > Aquatic > Freshwater > Ice > Liftoff... | reverse complement strand
AGCCGTCGCATGACCCCGACCGGCAGCAGCGGCCACCAGCCAGCGATGGCAGCCTGGTGACCTGCACTGAACCGTCGCGAAGTTTTGCGCCAAGTTCGACGTCAAGTTCGCCGCCAGGCACGCGATGAGCTGGACCGAGCGCCAACGCATGATGCTGCAAGCGATGGGTTTGCGCGTCTGGGCTGCAGTGCCAGCCGCCGAGGACTTGCAGTCTCGCCCGAGCCGCCCAACTGCGGCATCGCAGCCCAGGCCCCGACCTCCTGCCTCCGCGCCATCGCCGGGATTGGTGCCGCCCGACGCAACCCGCCTCTTCAAGTCCGGCGACGACAGCACCGTGGCGGGGCTGGATTGGCCCGAGTTACGTGCAACGATCGCCGCATGCAGCGCCTGCAGCCTGTGCCAGACACGCCGCCAGACCGTGTTTGGCAGCGGCAGCACGCAAGCCCACTGGATGGTGGTGGGCGAGGCGCCGGGTCATCAGGAAGATTTGCGCGGCGAACCCTTTGTAGGCCCCTCGGGCCAGTTGCTGGACCGCATGCTGGCGGCTCTGCAACTCAGCCGCGAAGACGACCCTGCGCTGCCGGCGGCACGGCGTGTCTATATCGCCAACGCGCTGAAGTGCCACCCGCCCCGCGACCGCAACCCGAGTGCGGATGAGTTGGGCAAATGCCTGCCCTTCTTGCGTCGTCAGGTCGAATTGCTGCAGCCGCGCCTGATTTTGGCCTTGGGCGGCGCTGCGGCCAAGGCCTTGCTGGGCAGTGAGGAGCCGGTGGGCCAACTGCGTGGCCGCGTGCACGCTTTTCAAGGGGTGCCGCTGATCGTCAGCTACCACCCGGCCTATCTGTTGCGCCAGCCGCTGGAAAAGGCCAAAGCCTGGCAAGACTTGTGTCTGGCCCAGGTGACGATGCAAAAGAGCGCTGCGCTGCTGGACAACTGAAACAATTTCCGTGCCAGCCGTTTCACTTGTCTGCCGCCTTGGCGGCCTTCCTGGGCCTTTGCCAACCCGCCAAAGTCGTCTGGCGCGCCCGGGCCACCGCCAGTTGCCCTGCAGGCACGTCCTTGCTGATCGTCGAGCCGCCGCCAATCGTCGCCCCATCCCCCAATTGCACCGGTGCTACCAGCACGCAGTTGCTGCCTACGTGCACATCGTTGCCGATCACCGTGCGGTGCTTGTTGGCCCCGTCGTAGTTGGCAGTGATGCTGCCGGCACCGTAGTTGACGCGCTCGCCCACGGTGGCGTCGCCCAGATAGGCCAGATGGTTGGCCTTGGCCCCGGCAGCCAGCGTGGAGTTTTTGACTTCGACGAAGTTGCCGATATGCACCCCCTCCCCCAGCACGGCACCCGGCCGCAAGCGGGCAAAGGGGCCGATCAGCGCGCCCGCCCCCACTTGTGCACCTTCGATGTGCGAAAAAGGATGGATCACCGCGTGCGGGCCGATGTGGGCGTCGCGGATCACGCAGTGGGCACCGATGCGTGCACCGTCATCCAGGCGCACCTGGCCTTCAAAAACGCAGTCGATGTCGATCTCGACATCGGCTCCGCACTGCAACTGGCCACGCACATCAAAGCGTGCAGGGTCGGCCAGGCGCACGCCGGCTTCCATCATCTGCACGGCCAGCGCACGCTGGTAGCGCCGCTCCAGGTCAGCGAGTTGCACGGGGCTGTTGACGCCCAGCACTTCGGTTTCGCAGGCAGCCTGCGCGCTCAGCACCGGCAAGCCTTCGGCTACGGCAGCGGCCACCACATCGGTCAGATAAAACTCGGCCTGTGCGTTGTTGTCGTTGAGTGCCATCACCGCGCGTTTGAGCCATGCCGTGGGCGCAGCCATGATGCCGGTGTAGGCCTCGCGGATGGCGCGCTGCGCAGCGTTGGCGTCTTTGTGTTCGACGATGGCCTGGATGTGCGGGCCCTCGCGCACGATGCGGCCATAACCGCTGGGGTCTTGCAGCTCGACAGTGAGCAGCGCCAACGACTGGCCGGCGCTGGCCTGCAGCAAGGCTTGCAACGTCCGGCTGCGGATCAGCGGCACATCGCCATTCAGGATCAGCGTGATGTCTGCGCCGCTGTGGCTGTCTTGCAGCAAAGCCGGCACCGCCTGTTGCACAGCATGCCCGGTGCCCCGCTGCGGCATCTGGCGCACAAAGGTGGCGCCACTGCTGGCACAGGCTTTTTCGACCTCGTCAGCGCCATGACCGGTGATGACCACGGTGCGCTCGGCGGCCAGCGCTGCAGAGGTTTGCAGAACATGCTGCAATAAAGAGGTACCGGCCAATCGGTGCAAGACCTTGGGCAGCGCCGATTTCATCCGCGTCCCTTTGCCCGCCGCCATGATCACAACGTTGAGTGCCATACCCTGATGTCAGTGTCAAAAACCGGAATTATCAGCCTGCTGTGCTTGCTGGCTGCGCTGTTGCTGAGCGGTTGCAGTGCCATACGTCTCGCCTACAACAACGCGCCGCAGCTGAGTTGGTGGTGGCTGGACGGCTATGTGGACTTCGCCGGCGATCAGTCCGGGCCGGCACGCCAGGCCGTGGACCGCTGGTTTGATTGGCACCGGCCCAGCCAACTGCCAGCCTACGCCCTGCTGTTGGTGAAGGCCCAGGGGCAGATCACACAAGACATCACGGCCGAAGAAGCCTGCCGCTGGAACGGCCGCGCGCGCGCGCTGCTGGAGCCAGCGCTTCAAAGGGCTGCCGCCGAGTTCGCGCCACTGGTCACCGGATTGGGTGAAGCGCAGTTCAAGCATCTGCAAGAGCGCTACCGCGAACGCAATGCAGAGATGCGTGATGAGTTCTTGAGTCCCGAGCCTGCAACGCGCCGGCGCGAAACGATGCGCCGAACGGTCGAACGCGCCGAGCGCCTGTACGGTGCGCTGGAAGAACCCCAGTTGCAGATCATCCGCACGGGTTTGGCCAGTTCACCGTTCAATCCCGAGCTGTGGCTGTTGGAGCGCGAGCGCCGCCAGCAAGAAGCGCTGAGAGTTCTGCGTCAGATCCAGGCCGACAATCCCAGTGCCGAGCAAAGTGTTGCAGCGCTGCGCGCCTTGGCTTTCGGCAGCGAGCGATCACCCGATGCTGCTTACCGCAGCTATCAGCTCAAGCTGACCGAATACAACTGCGCTCTTGCCGCCCGTGTTCACAACAGCACCTCGACGGCCCAAAGAACAGCAGCGAGAACCAAGCTCAAGGGCTGGGAAGAAGACTTGCGTGCATTGGTGCGTCAAAGCAACGGCCAGCAGTGATCGACGGCCGCAACTGCGGCAGGCCGTGCCGGCTCAGGGCGGCAACATCACCTGAACGCTGCGCGGGTTCAGACCCAGCTTCGGAAAATCCATCAAAGCTGCGTTGAACATGGCGGCCAAGGTCTGCGGGCCGCTGAAGTCATTGGCGCTTTCGCGGCTGGCGCGGGCCTCGAACACCGGTTTGCCGCTGATCCGGTCACGCATCAGCACCGCCGCCTGATGCTCGAAGCGGCTGAAGTCGTAGTGCAGGCCCAGGCTCCAGCGTGGGCCGGACCAGGGCCCGGCACGGAAGTAACCGAAGCCGCCGCGCCACCACAGCGGATCATCCCAAGGTTGCACATCGGTGCGGCCAATCCGGCTGCCCAGTTGTACCAGCACATCCGGCTCCTGCCCTGCAGCCACCGGCATGAAACCGGCCTTGGCCAAAGCGGGCTTGGCGGCGTCTTCCAGCAAGGCCGTCTGCTGGGCGAAACTCTGCTGCGAGGGCAGCCGCTCGAAAGCATAAGTGCCTGGCTGACGGCTGGAGGGCCAGTCGCCGTAGCTCGACACCTCGACATTCAGGCTGTTGAGCGCAGCACAGCCGCCGAGCGCGGCCACTGCGCAAAGCGCGATGGCCGCGCCGAGCCAATGGCGGCGGGGGTTGGGATGGGTGGCAAGCATGGGCAGGCTCCTCAATGTGTTCAACGTGTCAGGGTTTCATGATCTGGAGATCTGGAGATCTGGGGCTTGGCCCCGCCTCATGGAACTCAGTGTCAACCCTTGGTTTCAAGGGCCAGGACAGGGCGCGGCCGGTGCATCGTGATGGGTTCGGTCACCGGCTCGTCGTCGATCTCGGCATCGTCTTGTCGGATGACCTGCCCCAGCGTCGCACAGGGCTCTGCATCAAACGCAATGTCACCGTCCTCGGTGGACACTCCGGTGGTTTGCAGCGTGGTGAAGGGATATAGCTTGGGGTCCATCAGGTGCGAAGGCACGACCTTGCTCATCGCCGTCAGCATGTTGTCGATGCGGCCTGGATACTGTCTTTCCCACTCCAGGATCATCTTCTTGGTTTGTACCCGCTGCAGATTGTTCTGGCTGCCGCACAAGGTGCAAGGAATGATCGGGAATTGACGGTGCTCAGCCCAGCGCTGCAAATCGCTCTCGGCCACATAGGCCAAGGGCCGGATCACGATGTGCTTGCCGTTGTCGCTCATCAGCTTGGCTGGCATGCCCTTCAAGCGGCTGCCGAAAAACATGTTCATCAGCAGCGTCACGACCATGTCGTCGCGGTGATGGCCCAAAGCGATCTTGGTCGCGCCCAATTCACCTGCCACCCGGTACAGGATGCCGCGACGCAGACGCGAGCACAGGCTGCACATCGTCTGACCCTCGGGGATCAGACGCTTGACGACCGAGTAGGTGTCCTGTTCTTCAATGTGGAAAGGCACACCCAAGGACCTCAGATACTCCGGCAGCACATGCGCGGGGAATCCTGGCTGCTTCTGGTCCAGATTGACCGCCACCAGCTCAAAGCGGATGGGCGCACGCGCCTGCAAGCCCATCAGCACGTCCAGCAACGCATAGCTGTCCTTGCCGCCAGACAGGCAGACCATGACCTTGTCACCCTCTTCGATCATCTGGAAGTCGCCAATGGCCTTGCCCACCAGGCGGTGCAAACGCTTGCCCAGCTTGTTGGCCTCGAAGGCGGCGCGGCGCGGGTCTGGGCGGCGCTCTTGCCGTTCTTGGCGCTCTTGGGGGCGCTCGCCCACCGTGGCTCTGCTTTCGTCGATGTGGAGGGTGTTCATGCTGTCACCGCTTTGCTGCCGAAAACCTCGACCCCCACGGCCTTGCAGTCAGGATAGACATCGGGCTTGGCGGTGCTGACTCGCGCCGCGCGAACCCGCGGATGCTGCAGCATCTTGGCCAGCAACTCGTCGGCCAATGTTTCTTGCAGCTGGATGTGGCCTTGCGCCACCCGCTCGGCCACGGTGCGGCGGATGAAGTCGTAGTCCACGACCTCGTCCAGCTGGTCGGCCCGAGGTGTGGATTGCGCCAAAGGCACGTAAAGATCGACGTTGATCAGCACCCGCTGCGCGCCCTGTTTTTCAAAGTCATGGACACCGATGTGCACCTGCACTTCGTAGTCCTGCAAAAAAAGCCGGCGGCAGTCGGCCAGATCGACACTGACGGCTGAGTGGGAAGCGGGACGATCGAGGGAAGAGGACATCGAGGTTATCTTTGCAGTCGGTTGAAAGTGCCTGCGCCAGTGCGCACAACGGGGTCGGGTGCGATCAGGTCAGGAATTTGGCCAACGCAGGCAACTTGGCCCGTAAGGGTGGCCGCAAAAAGGGTATCCGCCATCAGGGTAGCCACTTATCCATGCCCCCCTCCGGTCCCGCAAGGGCAGCAGGGGTTGCGGCAGAAAGTGCGTCAGGATCCCCGCGCGCCAGAAACATCACATCCCTCGTTTGCCCTTGCAGATGTTGGCCACCATCCACCAGCAGGGTGGTCCCTGTGACGGCCCGTGCGCCCAGCAAGTAGTGCACGGCCTGAGCCACATCCTGCGGGGTGGAGCTGCGCTGCAACGGTGTCATCGTGTGCGATCGGCTGAATTCTTCATCACTCATGGTCCCCGACAGCAGCGTCACGCCAGGTGCTACGCCGCACACCCGCAAGCGCGGCGCCAGCGCCTGGGCCAGCGCAGTGTTGGCAGCTTCCAGCGCCGCTTTGCTCAAGCTGTAAGACAGGTAGTCGGGGTTGGGGTTCCACAGTTTCTGGTCCAGGATGTTGACCACCACTCCCTGCACGCCAGGCGCCAACTGCCGATGCAGAGCACGCGCCAGGACGATGGGCGCTGCCGTGTTGGCGCGCCAATGCCGCTCCATGCAGGCATAGCTGAAGCCTGGCACATCATCAAATTCAAACAGCGACGCGTTGTTGACCAAAGCGGCCACGGGGCCCAGCGCGCGGCTCACCGCAGGCAACAGCGCCTCGACTTCTGCTTCCACAGAGAGGTCCGCAGCAAAGGCTTGCGCCTGACCGCCGTGTTGACGGATCAGCTGCACTGTTTCCTGCGCACCTGGTGCCGACTTCAGATAGTGCACGGCCACGCACCAGCCCTGCTGCCCAAGATGCAACGCAATCGCACGCCCGATACGTTGGGCCGCGCCAGTCACCAGGACCACGGGTTTGTTTGGCATGCGCTTTCACACGGTGTAGACAATAGGCTCCATGTCGAAGCCTGAAACACAGAGTTTATCGGCCGGCCCCGGTTTCAGCGGGCTGCGTGCGAGAGCGAAGAGCGGCGTTGAAACCGGCGTGGATAGCGGCGTCGACAGCGGCACTGGCAGCGGCACTGGCAGCGGCGCCCGCAGAGAAACCCAGGCTGCAGCCGCCCCAGGGAGTGCTGCCAGTGCATCGGCTGACACATCGGCTGCAACATCCGCTGCAACATCGGCTGCTGCATCGAGCGCCACCTCCCGCCGCTTGCAGCAACATTTGCTCTCCCGCATCGACGCAGCCGGCGGCTGGCTGGCGTTTGACGAGTTCATGGCCATGGCGCTCTACGAACCTGGCTTGGGCTACTACGCGCGCGGCGATCGGCTCTTCGGCTTGGGGCCGCAATCGGGCAGCGACTTCGTCACTGCGCCCGAGCTGTCGCCGCTGTTTGGCGCTGTCCTGGCGCGTCAGGTGGCGCAGGCGCTGGACGCCGCAGGCGCTGACGAAGTGTGGGAATTCGGCGCTGGATCAGGCGCCCTGGCTCAACAACTGCTGCAGGCCCTGGGGCCCAGAGTCAAGCGCTACACCATCGTTGAGGTGTCAGCGGCGCTGCAAGCGCAGCAGGCTCGGCGTCTGCAGGCTTGGGCCAGTCAAGTGCGCTGGCTTGAGCATTGGCCGCACGCGCAAGAGCCGGGGATCACTGGGGTGGTGCTCGGCAACGAGGTGCTGGACGCCATGCCCGTCAAGCTGCTGCACCTGGATGGCCACAGTTGGCAGGAGCGCGGCGTCGGACGCAACCGTTCGGCAACCGACTCGGCTTTCGAATGGCAAGACAGGCCCACGATGCTGCGCCCCCCTGGCCAACCTGACGATCCCCTGCAAGGCACGCTGCCTGGCGGCACTGTCACCGAGATCCACCCGCAGGCCGAAGCTTTTGTGCGCACCCTGGCCAGCCAACTGCAACGTGGCGCGATCTTCCTGATCGATTACGGATTCCCGGAGCACGAGTACTACCACCCTCAGCGCATGGGCGGCACGCTGATGTGCCACCGGCTGCACCGCTCAGACAGCGAGCCCCTGCACGATGTCGGCGACAAGGACATCACTGCGCACCTGAACTTCAGCAGCCTGGCGTTGAGCGCACAAGATGCCGGGCTGCAGGTGCTGGGCTACACCAGCCAGGCACATTTCCTGATCAACTGCGGGCTGCTCGATCTGCTGCAAGGCGCAGACCCGCGCACGCTGGCCCACGCCCAGAAGCTGGTGACGGAGCACGAGATGGGAGAACTGTTCAAGGTGCTGGGGCTGGCCCGTGGGCTGCAAAGCCCGCACACGCTGTCTGCGGCGATGGGGTTTGCAGTGGGCGACCGCAGTCACACGCTGTGAGGGGCAGCGATCGCTTGATCAGCGCCAAGTTGGGCCGGCGCAGGTCCGGACCAGCACTTTTGCTGCCGTTGGGCCACCGATGCGCTGGCTGATCGTTTTTCTGCTCGCCTGCTTGCTGTTCAACGGCCTGCAGGGCTGGCTGCGCAGGATTGGATTGGGCAGGTTGCCAGGTGACTTCAGCTTCAAACTGCGCGGCCGGGATTGGTATGTGCCGCTGGCCAGCTCGGTCGTGCTGACTGTGTTGATGATGCTGATCGGCTGGTTTTTCTGATGCTCAAAGCCTGCTGCGGCGCCACCAAAGCAGCCCGTAGGCGAGCCCGTTCACCGCGATGACGATGCCGGCCAGCAGCCACTGAATCTGCGACGTCAATCCGGCAGGGTAGATTGCGGGCAACAGGTAGTGCTCGATGAAACCGCCTGAGTAGCCAGCCTGTCCGGCCAGACCACGCAAATGGTTTTCCCAGGGAGTCAAGGGGCAGATGTTGCCGCTGAGCTCGATGTAGACCCCCCACGCGACGGCCGGCAGATGCAGCCACAACACCCAGCGCCAACGCCAGACCAGGCATGCACCGAGCAGCACAAACAGGATAAACACGCCATGCACCAGCAGTACGGCATCGGCAGCCCATTGGTAGGCCATGCGCTTTAGTGGGGCAGGTGGGGCAGGTGGGGAAGACTGGGAAAGCGGGACAGGTCCGGTGCGCAGCAGCAACTCAGCCGCTCGGCGGCGTCAGGACATGAAGCCCGCGATGGCCACCACCGCGCTGGCTTCGAGGTCAATGAAGCGCAGGCCCACCTTGAAATGACCCTCAGCACTGCCGTAGACACTTTGCATCACTTGCACGCGCGACTCGAAGGTGTCATAGCCACGTATCTTCAACGGCAAGGACACCCGAATACTGAAGGTCGCGCCTCGAGGCGGGTTCACATCCACCAAGATACCCATGCCGCCAGCGCTGATGTCGAAGGTCCGTACCTCCAAAGTTTTGCCCCCTGGCAGCAACAAAAACGCAGTGTTGCGCAAGGCACGCCTTGCGAATGTCCGCCGCTCCGCGCCAGCCCCAACCGGTGCTGCTACCGCTTCGTCTTTCATCGCCGAAATATACGCGCTGACGAGCGCCCAAACGAAAAGCCTTTGGCCAGCCGGAGGGAACCGTCAAAATCCGGAGGTCGAGACCCATCAGCGTCCATCAGCTCACCCAAGTCGTCGAAAATTCAGGGTTAACCCTTATCGAACCCTTGCAAGAATAACGACATTGAATATAGCAGCTTGACAACCGTATATTAGCCGGCATATCATGCCGAGCATGAATACTCTGAAGCAAAATCTCGAGCAGAAATCTCAAGCAAGAATTTCAAGCAGAAATTTCAGCAAGCCTCCCAAACAAGATACGACTCTGCAAACCAGCCTGTTGGCGCTGTCTGAAACCTTGACAGGGTTTTCAGCCAGTGAAGTCACTGGTTATTCGCCTGAGATCGTTCGACGCACGGCAAATGCGCTGGCCAACGAGGGTCGCATGATACGCGCCAAGGTGGGTGGACGTTCGCTGCGCTATTTCGCCAACCAGCAACTGATCGAAGACTACAAGGCGGGCAACCGTGCAGCGCAACGAGCGAGCCCACTGGCTGGCCCACGCTCCAAGGCCCGCTGGGGCCCCGATGAGCCGGCGATCATCACGTCACAAACCAAGATCTACATCGCTCCGCCGTTGCCGCGCCGGGTCTTGCGAACCAATACCTACACGCAATTCTGATTCACCTGATTCCTGCAGCCGGCCGGCACCTCAAGGCAGCCGTCTGCGCCATGCGGTGGCCGCGACCACCCACAGCAGCGCCAGCGTCCACAGTGGCCAAAGCCCCCAGCGAGCAGCCCACCAAGCAAATGGCGTGACGCCGCTGCGGCCCTCCACGCTTACTTCCAGCGATCCTTGTGTGAAGGCCTTCAGTTGCGCCCTCACCACGCCCCGGTGGTCGATGAATGCCGTGGCCCCCGTGTTGGTGGCACGCAGCATCGGCAGCTGAAACTCCAGGCTTCGCATGCGCGAGATATTCAGGTGCTGGCCAACGGCAATGGTGTCACCAAACCAGCCGATATTGCTGAGATTGACAAAGATGGTTGGTGCCACTTGTGGATCGATGAAGCGGCGCGCCAGTTCTTCGCCAAACAGGTCCTCGTAACAGATATTGGGCGCGAGCCTTTGACCACGCCAGGCCATGGAAGGTGGGTTCGGCTCGCCACGCGCAAAATCACCCAGAGGGATCTGCATCAGCTTGGTGAACCACCTGAAGCCCGTGGGGATGAACTCGCCGAAGGGCACCAGATGATGCTTGTCGTAGCGATAGGCTGAAGCTGCCGACAGGCCGATGATCGAGTTCGTGTAGCCGGCCTCAAAGCTGCCCAGCGGCACACCCACCAGGGCAGCCGCGCGACCACTGCCGAAATGCGCTTGCAAAGCTGCCCAAAAGCCAGGCGCAGCTTCTTCAAGCTGCTTGGGCAACAGCGGCACCGCTGTCTCGGGCGCCACGACCAGATCTGCAACTGAGTCGAGCAATGCACTGCCGATCCAGGCCAAGGTTTGGCCGATCCTGTCGGCCATGAACTTTTCGTCCTGGCCCACGTTGGGCTGCAGCAATGTCACAGAAAGTGGCCCGGCACCCGCGACGGGAGTGGTGAACTCCCGCGCGTGGGCAGCAGCAGCCATCAAGGCCAGCAACGAGACCGCCAACGAGACAGCCCACAAGCCAGCCAGACCGGCCGACTTGCGGGTCTGCGACGAAAGGGCTGGGGACGGGAGGGCTGGAGCCCCGTTGACTGAGGAAGGAGCGGCTTCGCCAGAACTCGGGTCGTTGGCGGCTGGGCTGACGGACAGTCGCAACATCAGTGGCTGCATCAGTGGCAGCACGGCCTGCGCCAGCAGGCCGGCCAAAAGCGCCACGACCAGGCCCATGCCGTACACGCCCGTCCAGGGCGCGAGCGCCGCAATGGGCGAGTCGATCTGCGAATAACCCACGGCCAGCCATGGAAAGCCGGTGAAGATCACGCCCCTGGCCAGTTCGGCCAGCAGCCACAGGCCTGCGAACAGGGCCGCGTCCATCACCCTGCCGCGCCGCCATCTGGCATAAGCCGCACATGCCAAGCCAAGATACAACGACAAGGCTGCCGACAGCGCTGCCACAGCAGCGATGGCCAGTGGCGCCGGCAGTCCCCCGTAGCGGTGCATGCTGATGAACAGCCACCACACGCCAGCGACCAACCATCCCGTGCCGTAAGCCCAACCCCAAAGGCCGCTGCGCCAGCTGCTGGCGCTCTGCAACATCAGCAGCAAGGCCGTCAGCGTCAGGATCGGCAGTGGCCACCAGGCGGTATGGACGTAGGACAGCGTTTGCAGGGCGCCCAAAAAAAAGGCCAGCACTGTCAGCAGCGCTGTCCGGTACGCCGCCTTGCGGGCTGTGGCTGCTTGCCCAGCCGCGCCCGACGCGCGCCGCAGCATCGGCCCTGGAGCCGACATCAATCGACTTCGGCGTCGCTGCCCTGAAGCGGCCGCGACTCCAGCAGCACGCGGGCGACTCGGAACCAACGCACGGCGCCACCCCGAGTCAGCATCACCGTGAAGCGCCAGCCACCCAGCTCAACCGCCTCGCCGCGGCGCGGCACCCGGCCATGTTCGTGGGCCACCAGGCCGCCAATGGTCTCGAAGTCGTCTTCGGACAAGTCGGTGGCAAAAGCTTCGTTGACCGCTGCGATGGCCACATCGCCGGCCACACGGTGGCTGCCGTCAGCCAGCGTATAGATGCCGTTCTCTTGTTCCTGATCGTCGAACTCGTCTTCGATTTCGCCGACGATCTCCTCCAGCACATCTTCGATCGTGATCAAACCTGCCGTGTTGCCGAACTCGTCAATCACCATCGCGAGGTGGTTGCGGTTGGACCTGAAGTCACGCAACAACTCATTGAGGCGCTTGCTCTCGGGCACAAACACCGCCGGCCGCAACAAGGTGCGCAGGTTCAGTTCAGGCGCACGCTGGAGCTTCAGCAGATCCTTGGCCATCAGGATGCCGATGATGTTGTCGCGCTGGCCGTCATAGACAGGGAAGCGCGAGTGCGCTGTCTCGATCACGGTACCCAGCAATTCGTCGTAGTCGGCATCGATGGCCAGCAGATCCATCCGCGTCGCAGGCACCATCACGTCACCTGCGCTGAGATCGGCCATGCGCAGCACGCCTTCGAGCATCAACCGCGACTCGGGCTCGATCAACTCGCGACTCTCGGCCTCGGCCAAGGTGCGGATCAGGCTTTCCTTGGTTTCCGGCCCGGGCGACAGAAATTCGACCAGGCGTTCAAACAGATTTCTGCGTCCAGCCACAACGGGGGGACGGCGCGCAGCACCATGGACGTGCCGGGAAGGAGCAGGGTCGGACACGTGGGCTGTGCCAGCAGTCAAGGAATCGCAAGAATAACCCAGCCCGGCCTGGGCTTGATCGCCGGCTCCAAAGGGGAGATCTCAAGGGCAGTTCCAAAGGGATATACGGCAGTGCTCGCAGCCAGGGCCACAGGGGGCGACAATCCAGGCTTTGGTTGGCACGCCGACCCACCACGCGGACCCCATCACCATGACCACTGCTCCCATCCCCCACACCTTGATTCCCGCCACCATCCTGACCGGATTTCTCGGCGCAGGAAAAACCACACTGCTCAAGCGCGTGCTGTCCGAAGCACATGGCCAGAAGATCGCAGTGATCGAAAACGAGTTCGGCGAAGAGAACATCGACAACGAGATTCTGGTCGCCGACCGCGACGAGCAAATCATCCAGATGAGCAACGGCTGCGTCTGCTGCACGATCCGCGAAGACCTGCGCAGCACCTTGGCCGAGCTGGCCGAAAAACGCCGCAAAGGTGAATTGCAGTTTGACCGCGTGGTCATCGAGACCACCGGCGTGGCCGATCCGGGCCCGGTGGCGCAAACATTCTTCATGGACGACGAGATCGCGGAAAGCTATCTGCTGGACAGTGTGCTGACCTTGGTCGACGCCAAACATGCGGGCGCTCAGTTGGACAGCAGGCAGGAGGCACGTCGTCAGATCGGCTTTGCCGACAAGATCTTCATCAGCAAGACGGATCTGGTGAGCAAGGAAGATGTCGCCGCGCTGATCCACCGCATCAAGCACATGAACCCGAGGGCGCAGCAGCGTCAGGTGCATTTTGGCGAGGTGCCGATTGCCGAAGTCTTCGACCTCAAGGGCTTCAACCTCAACGCCAAGCTGGAGATCGACCCGGAGTTTTTAAGCGCCGACACGGCTCAGGCGCATCATGACCACGATCATCACGGTCATGATCACGGCCCTGGCGAGACCTGCGACCAACCTTCGCAGACCACTGATGGCCAGGGACCTGGCCCTGGCCCGGGCCATCACCACGCGCATGACGACGACGTGAAGTCTTTCGTCTTCCGCAGCGACAAGGCTTTCAACCCTGCCAAGCTGGAGGATTTTCTGGGTGCGATCGTCCAGGTTTACGGGCCCAAACTGCTGCGCTACAAAGGTGTGCTGTTCATGAAGGGCAGCGACCGCAAGGTGATCTTCCAAGGGGTACACCAGTTGATGGGCAGCGATCTGGGGCCGAAGTGGGCGCCAACTGAAGTCAAGAGCAGCAAGATGGTCTTCATCGGCATCGACCTGCCCAAGGAAGTGTTGCTGCAAGGCCTGGAGCAGTGCCTGGTTTGAGGTCGAAGGGCAGCCATCACCGGCCCGTCCAGCCCCAGAGCCAAAGAAACAACCGCTCCTGCAAAGCATCCTGCCGTACCGGGCGGCGCAGGGATGGCTACAATCCGCGCGCCTTGGACCTCTGCTTGCGCTGCAAGTGCGGTTCGAGGGGTGCCACGTGTGGCTGTGTTTTCGCCGTGGCGCCATTGGGCCCAGGCGAACCTCGTGACTCGCCTCTTTGACACCGCGAACCCGCAAGGGGAAGGAGGTCCCCGTGAGCAAGCCACTGTCCCAACCGGCTGCAGCCAAGAAGCCGCAAGCAGCGGCCAAATCGATTGCCAAGCCGACAGCCAAACCCACGACCAAGCCAACGGCTAAACCGGTCGCCAAGGCAATACCGAGTAAAACCGCCAAAACCAACAAAATGGGGAAAGCGGACAAACCGGGGAAAGCAGGCAAGACAGCCAAAGCCCCACTCGCAACCGCGCCAGAGGCTGCGGATACGGCGAAGAAATCGCCCAAGGGGATGGCCAAGCCTGCGACGAAAGTCGCCCCAGCCCCCAGCCCCAAGCCTGACAGCGCCGCGAAGGCGCCGGTCACCAAAGCTCCAAAGCCGGGCTTGATGCCTGCCAACAAAGGAAAAACGTTGTCGACTTCTTCCAAGGAAAAAAGCAAGGCCAGTGCCGCCTCCAGCGCGCGCTCGGCCCAGACCTCACCGCCTTCGATCCAGCTCTCAGGTGCGGCATCCTCAGCCAATGCATCCACCAGCCACGCCGCCAGCGCCAATCGGTTCACCGACAGGTTTGCGCCTGCACCCAGTGCTGCAGTGGCCACCCACGCAGACGGTACCCATGCGCCCAAGGCAGCGACCAAGGCTGACGCCAAGACCGCCAATGCCTGGAAAAGCAAAGCGGGCCGTGAACTCAGCGAAGCCGAACTGCTGGCCATGCCGGAAACCGAGTACATGAACGACAAGCAGCTGGATTTCTTCCGGGTGCGGCTGCAAAAGCAGCGCGACGATCTGCTGAGCAACGCGGGCGAAACCACGGAACATCTGCGTGAAGACACTTCGATCGTGCCCGACCCGGTCGACCGCGCGACGATCGAAGAAGAGCACGCGCTGGAGTTGCGTACCCGCGACCGCGAGCGCAAGCTGCTGAAGAAGATCTCGCAATCCATTTCGCGCCTGGAAACCGGCGAGTACGGCTTTTGTGACGAGACCGGTGAGCCGATCGGCTTGCTGCGTCTGATGGCCAGACCCACGGCCACGCTGTCTTTGGAAGCTCAACAACGGCGCGAACTGAAACAGAAGATGTTTGGCGACTGAAGCTTGAGCGCCTGGCCAGCACGCGCCAGGGGCCCAACAGCCCATACCGCAGTACCGAGTTGCCACAGCACCCCCGGAGTACCATCCCACCCATGGCCGAGAACGAGAGTTTCTTCCGCAAAGTGGTCAGGTTCGTCGCGAACCCGACCACCGAGTGGAGCGAGCTCACCGGCCGTCAAGGCGACGGCCGCGAGCTTGAGCTGGAGAAGTCTGAGCTCAAGGCGATGATCGAGCGAAAGCGGCGCAACGACTTCGTGCGCAAGCGCGAATTCGACACTTTGCGCCGCGTGCGGCGCGAGGGCCTGTCAGCCGAGCAACTGGCGGCGCTGGGCAGCTCCAGCCGCCTGGACGACTCCGAGTCGCGAGTCAACGACTGGCCTTCTGCCAGCCCTACCGGCGTCAAGGCCAAGATCGATGCCATCGAACAGCAGATGGTCGGCGACACGGGCTTCTCAGCCGGGCGTTCGCCAGGTCGAGGCGCCAGTGTTCAGACCCAGCAGCCTGGCTTGCCCCCTGCCGCCGACCCCTCAGCGGACGCTGCAAGTGCCTATGCCCCCACGCAGCACGCAAGTCTGGGCCGGGAAGTGGGCCTCGGACGTGAGGCAGACCTTTCCAGACGCGCCGAGCTGAACTTCGAAGACAGCCTGGGTGGGAACAGTCGCAACAGTCTGCCGCCTTTGCACTATCAACGCGAGGCGCCCGATCACCTGTCCAGGCCGGCCACCCCCTCCCCCACGACCGGGCGCGCTTCAGGCCCCACGCCACTGCCACCCGTCGCCGGCCCTGCCGCTGTGCAGATGGGCAAGGGGCTGCCGCCGCTGGCGCCACTGTCCAGTGTCTCGTTCGACGGGCCTGGCCTGGCAAGGCGGGCAGAAGCAGGAAACAGGCTTCAGCCTGTCAGCAGCTTCACCAACCCTTTTGAAGTCGAAGTCAGCGAAGTCGTGCACGACCCCGAGTTGGATGAAGCTGTGATCGCCTTCGCCAACGCTGACTTCGGCTCGTGTGAGTCTGCATTGCGGCGTGTCACGTCGCCCAGTGGGCCGCGAGCCGAGCATGCAGAAACCTGGCTGGTGTTGTTTGATTTGTACCGCGCCATTGGTCAACCCGATCGCTTCGAGAGCTTGGCCTTGGACTACGCGCAACAGTTCGGCTGGTCGGCGCCGCAGTGGTATTCGCTGCCGCAGTGGGTGGCCGAGACAGCCGCAGAAGAGCCCCTGACCACCCGTCACGCCGCGTTGCCCGCGGCCGAGCAGGCCAGTGCCAGCGACGTGGGCTGGATCTGCCCCGAGCAACTGGACGTTGACGGCGTGGCCCGGCTGCGTTCGCAAACCCTGCAATTGCCGTTGCCCTGGGTGTTGGATTGGAGCGGCCTGCGCCTGGTCGAACCAGAAGCTGCAATGCAGTTGTCAAGACTGCTCAAGCTGTGGGGCGGCCAGGTATTGGAGATGCGCTGGCTCAGCGGCAATCGCTTGATGGAAGTGCTGCAGGACTCCGCACCCACCGGCACCCGTGATGCGGACCCCGTGTTCTGGCTGGCCCGGCTGGAAGCCTTGCGGCTGGCCAACCGGCCCGACCAGTTTGACGAAGCGGCCATCGACTACTGTGTCACCTACGAAGTCAGCCCGCCGTCGTGGGAAGCGGCCAAGTGCAATGTGGTGCTGACCGACGACGGACACTCCACCCGTGGTCCCTCGTTCTCACCGGTCAGCGATTTGTCGACCAGCTTCATGGAAAGCAGCCTGATCGAGGACAGCAGCGGCGTCGAAATCGCACACGTCGAGCTGGCCGGGCAGTTGATTGGCGACATCAGCCAGACGCTGGAAAAGATCCTCAGCGAAAGCGGCAAAGCCACGGTGATCCAGATTGCCTGCACCCGCCTGATCCGGGTGGACTTCATCGCTGCAGGCGATCTGCTCAACTGGGTGCTGTCGCGCCGCAACGAACAACGCCAGGTGCACTTCGTCGAAACCCATCGCCTGGTGGCTTTGTTTTTTGGTGCCATGGGCATCAACGAACACGCCAAAGTTCAGGTACGCAAGGTCTGATGACCATGGAAAACTATCACGGTACGACCATTCTGAGCGTCAGGCGAGGCAGCGCCGTGGCCCTGGGCGGTGACGGGCAAGTGACTCTGGGCCAGATCGTTGTCAAGAGCAGCGCCCGCAAGGTGCGCAAGCTGCACCGCGAGCAAGTGCTGGCCGGTTTTGCAGGCGCCACTGCCGACGCCTTCACTTTGTTTGAGCGTTTCGAGGCCAAACTGGAAAAACACCAGGGCCACTTGCAGCGTGCAGCGATCGAGTTGACCAAGGACTGGCGCACCGACCGCGTGCTGCGCCGGCTGGAAGCCATGCTGGCCGTGGCCGATGCCACCTGCTCGCTGATCATCACCGGCAATGGCGACGTGCTCGAGCCCGAGTATGGCATCGTGGCCATCGGCTCAGGCGGCGCCTACGCCCAGGCTGCTGCGCGTGCGCTGTTGGCTCACACCGAACAAAACCCCGCCGACATCGTCAAGCGTTCGCTTGAAATCGCAGGCGACATCTGCATCTACACCAACCACAATCACGTCATCGAGACCCTGGGCCACTGATGCAGGTCATGAATGCAATGAAAAGGGTTTCGCAAGAATTCAAAGCTTGGCCACTTTTATTGGGCCGCGCGGGTGGCGGAATGTGCACAGCCCGGTCCTGGCAATACTCATGATGACCCCGCAAGAGATCGTCTCCGAACTCGATCTGCACATCGTGGGCCAGAACCCGGCCAAGCGCGCCGTAGCCATTGCGATGCGCAACCGCTGGCGGCGCCAGCAGGTGCAAGGCAGCCTGAAGAGCGAGATCACCCCGAAGAACATTCTGATGATCGGCCCCACCGGCGTGGGCAAGACCGAGATCGCGCGCCGTCTGGCGGCATTGGCCGATGCGCCCTTCATCAAGGTCGAAGCCACCAAGTTCACCGAGGTGGGTTATGTCGGCAAAGATGTGGACGCCATCGTGCGTGATCTGGTCGATGTCGCCGTCAAAGAAGAGCGCGAGCGCTCGATGCGCAGCAAGCGTGCGGCCGCCGAAGACGCCGCAGAAGAGCGCATCCTGGATGTGTTGGTGCCGGCGGCGCGCGACAGCCGCAGCAGCTCAGGCAGCAGCATCGGTTTTGGCAGCGACAGCTCGGCTGCCCCGGCTGCACCAGCAGCCGACAACACTGCGCGCCAAGTGATGCGCAAGAGGCTGCGCGAAGGCTCTTTGAACGACAAAGAAATCGACATCGAACTGACTGAGGCCAAACAAACCTTGGAAGTGATGGGCCCCCAAGGTTTGCCAGGCATGGAGGAGATGGCAGAGCAGCTCAAGGGCATGTTCTCGCAGCTCAACCAGGCCAAACGAAAGTCCAGGCGCGTGAAGATCGGCGATGCACTGCCGCGCCTGGTCGAAGAAGAAGCCGGACGGCTGGTCAACGAAGACGAGATCCGCGCCGCCGCGCTGGCCAACGCACAGGAAAACGGCATCGTCTTCATCGACGAGATCGACAAGGTGGCGACACGCTCCGAACACAGCGGCGTCGATGTCAGTCGCCAGGGAGTGCAGCGCGATTTGTTGCCGCTGGTCGAGGGCACCACAGTCAACACCAAATACGGCATGGTCAAGACCGACCACATGCTGTTCATCGCCAGCGGTGCTTTTCATCTGGCCAAGCCCAGCGACTTGATTCCTGAACTGCAAGGGCGCTTCCCGATCCGGGTCGAGCTGTCTTCCTTGAGCGTGCAGGACTTCGAAGCAATCCTGAACAGCACCAAAGCCAGCCTGCTGAAGCAGTACGTGGCCTTGCTCGCCACCGAAGGCGTGACGCTGGAGATCACACCACAAGCCGTCAGCCGGCTGGCGCAAGTGGCTTTTGAAGTCAACGAACGCACCGAAAACATCGGCGCGCGCAGGCTGGCCACCGTGATGGAGCGCTTGCTCGACGAGATCAGCTTCGATGCGCCCAACCGCAGCGGTCAAACCGTGGTCATCGACGAGGCCGTGGTCAACGACCGGCTGGCCGAGTTGGCGCTCAACGAAGACCTGTCGCGCTACATCCTCTGAGCTTCATGAAGCGGGGCGCCGCCCTGGATCATGGAACGCTTCCAAGTCAAATGTCTGCCGGCCCTTGCGGCAAAGTCACGGCCGGCTGGCTTTTCCAGCCGCGCTTGCGATGCTCGACGGTCACGAAGGTGCGGATGCCCCCGCGCACGAACCAGTCTGCATGCAGCCGCAAATAGCGCGGCGCGATCGCTGCGACGATGTCGCTGACGATGCGGTTGCTGACCTTTTCATGGAACGCGCCTTCATTGCGGTAGCTCCAGAAATACTGCTTCAGGCTCTTGGTCTCGACACACAGCCTGTCAGGAACGATCTCGATGTCGAAGTGCGCAAAGTCGGGCTGGCCTGTCAGCGGACACAGGCAGGTGAATTCGGGTACGTCAAAACGCACCACGTAGTCGCGCTCAGGCGCGGGGTTTTCGAAAACCTGCAAATCCCGACTGGGTTGGCTGGGCGCTTGTGCCGGTGGCTGGCGCTCGTTGAGCGCCTTCTTCTTGGTCATGAAATTGCCCTGGGGGCCTGCTGCAAAACGGGATTCGATGCTAGCACTGGCGCTGGCACCGGCGCCTTTCGATCTCACATCACACGATCTCGGGTTACGCGCGCCGCCGGGCTTACGAGGAAGTGCGCCGCGATAATGCGGGTTGTCCATCTCCAGCAGGTCTTGTCCCATGAGCTCCGTGCCTTTGTTCACCGCCCCCACCCGATTCGACGACCCGGCAGCGGCGTTGGCACAAGTGCAAGCCATCTACAAGTCCAGCATCGAGCATCTGCGCAGCGCTTTGCAGCGTTTTGTCGCGGGCACCGACGATGGCCAGCGGGTGCGGGCCTGCTACCCCTTTGTGCGCGTTCGTACCTCCACCGTGGCGCGGGCAGACTCCAGGCTCAGCTACGGATTTGTGTCAGGCCCCGGCACCTACGAAATCACGCTGACCCGTCCTGACCTGTTTGGCCCCTACTTGCACGAGCAGTTCAGGCTCTTGCTGCGCAACCACAGCGTCTCGATGGAAGTCGGCACCAGCACACAGCCAATTCCGATTCACTTCTCGCTCGCCGAACACGACCACCTGGAGGGCAGCCTGAGCGCCGAGCGCAGGCTGCTGATGCGCGACCGCTTCGACCTGCCCGACCTGGCGGCGATGGACGACGGCATTGCCAACGGCACGCACCAGCGGCCAGCGGGCGAGCCGCAGCCGCTGGCGCTGTTCACGGCCCCCCGGGTGGACTATTCGCTGCACCGGCTGCGCCACTACACCGGCACCTTGCCTGAGCACTTCCAGAACTTCGTGTTGTTCACCAACTACCAGTTCTACATCGACGAATTCATCAAGCTCGGCCACCAGTTGATGGCCGACCCGAGCAGCGAATACGAAGCTTTTGTGGAGCCAGGCAACGTGCTGACACGTCGCGCCGGCAGCCCCCCGCGCAGCACAGACAGCCTGGGCGCGCCACCCCCACGCTTGCCGCAGATGCCGGCTTACCACCTGGTGCGCGGCGACAACAGCGGCATCACGATGGTCAACATCGGTGTCGGCCCGGCCAACGCCAAGACCATCACCGACCACGTGGCGGTGCTGCGCCCGCATGCCTGGCTGATGCTCGGCCACTGCGCCGGCCTGCGCAACAGCCAGCAACTGGGCGACTATGTACTGGCCCACGGCTACGTGCGCGAAGACCATGTACTGGATGAAGAGTTGCCGCTGTGGGTGCCGATCCCAGCGCTGGCCGAAGTGCAGGTGGCGCTGGAGCAAGCGGTCGCCGACGTCACGCAACTGCAAGGGTATGAGCTCAAGCGCATCCTGCGCACCGGCACCGTGGCGAGCACCGACAACCGCAACTGGGAGTTGCTGCCCAACGCCGGCCCCGAGCGCCGCTTCAGCCAGAGCCGCGCCGTGGCGCTGGACATGGAAAGTGCCACGATCGCGGCCAACGGCTTTCGCTTTCGCGTGCCCTATGGCACCTTGCTGTGCGTCAGCGACAAACCGCTGCACGGCGAGATCAAGCTGCCCGGCATGGCCAACACCTTTTATCGCGAACGCGTGGACCAGCACTTGCGCATCGGCATGCGCGCGATCGAGTTGTTGCGTCAAGAGCGGCCGGGCAGCCTGCACAGCCGCAAATTGCGCAGCTTTGCAGAGGTTGCGTTTCAGTGAGCCGGGGGCCGGCGGCTGTGTAAAGCCTCATGCCACATGCCTGCGGCCCCACGCCCTCTGCCCCCTGCCCGTCGCCCCGCAGGCGGCTGCTTTTGCCCGCTACTTCTGGCTGCCCAGCAACGGCCGCATCGCCAACAAGCCCAGCAGCGGCCCCAGCGCCAGCCATGGCAACAGCTCAGCCAGCGGCAATTGCCCCGACAGGCGCACGAAGGTTTCGATCGAAACGGCCGAGATGGCGAATCCCAAGCTGTTGCTCAAGGTCAAGGCACTGCCCACGGCCTGACGCGGAGCATTGGCCGCAGTCAACGCCGACAACTGCGGCGAATCCCCCGCCACCGTGGCCCCCCACAACAGCAGCCAGGACAGGAATATCGGCAGCGGGGCCTGCAACAACCAAGGTGCTGCCAGGCAACAGGCGCCACTGATCGCCAGTTGGATGGCCGCTGCATCAGCACTGCCTTGCTGGCCAGAGCGCGCCTTGCGGCTGGCCCACCAGCCGCCCCAGACGCAACCCAGCGATCCAGCGGCCAGGACCGCAAATGACCAGCCCGCGATGGCCGTGTCCCCGATCAATCGGCTGGCCAGGATCAGCGGCACCAAGACCCACATGCTGTACAGCTCGACCATATGGCCGAAGTAGCCCAGTACTGACGCGCGCAGTCGCCTGTCGGTCCACAAGGTTGACAGCACGCCCAGTTTCAGCGGCGCGGCCGTGACCCGCTGCGCTGGCTCAGGCACCCCGAACCACAACACGGCAGCAGCACCAGCGGCAGCGGCAGCCACACCAAAAAACACCCACTGCCAGGGCCAGTTGGCGCCCAATGCGCGCAAGGCATGCGGGCTGGCGCTGCCCAAAACCAGGGCTGCCACCAGCCAGCCCAAAGCGGCGCCCAGGCCTTGTGGAAACCACAACGATGCGATCTTCATCCCGACCGGGTAGATGCCCGCGAGGAAGAAGCCCGTCAGTGCCCGCCAGCCCAGCAAGGCCGTGAACGAGGAAGCGCTGGCGGCAGCGGCCAGCGTGCACAGGGCAGCGCAGGCGGCACAGGCCACAAAAACACGGCGCGCTGGAAAGCGGTCAGCCACTGCCAGCAGGGCAAAAACCAGTGTCCCGGCAATGAAGCCCCATTGCAGCGATGCGGTCAAGGTCCCGACGGCGCTGGCCTGCCAGCCTTGCTCACGCTGCAGATCCAGCATCACCGCGTTGACGGCAAACCACGGCGAGGTGCCCAGAAACTGCGCCAACACCAAAGCGGGAAGGATGCGCGCTGGCGTAGCGGTGGCGTTGGCTTGCATGGGCAGTGGAAGCAAACGGTATCACGGCAGCACATCACGGCAAGACAGCCTGCAACGACCAGGTTCACCAGCCCTGGATGCGCGCTCAGGCAAAGAGGACGAGGGCGCAGGTCCTGCGCGCTGCACCGCAATGGCAAGCAGCGCCCCCTCCTCGGCAGACCCCGACTCGCGGTCGATCCGCTGCACTGCCGTCGCGCCATAGACCCTTGAGTTGCGGGGCTTTGTGTGATTTTGCCTTGGACAAAAGCCAAGACCCCACCCAAAATGCGGTTCTGTCGAGAGGGGAGTAGCAAGCAGCTCAAGCTGCCGCGGCACCCCGTCATCACGGCAACTGGTCCAACGCCAGCGGCCCGGGACCGCAGAAGAGTTGTTGTTTGAGCCGGCCTCATCGGGCTTGCTTTTCCCCGCTGAGGGGATCTCTTCTGCAAGACCTTTCGGCGCGACCTTCAACCCTCTTTGAAACGGGAGTGTCTATGGGCACCATCGCGCCGCTGTGGCTGTGGCTGTTTTTTGTAGGTGCTGTGATTGCAGCGCTGTTCGTCGACTTCGTGGTCTTGCGCAAGCAGGGTGCGCACGCCGTCACGGTCAAGGAGGCCATCAACTGGTCACTGGTCTGGGTAGCAGCCAGCTTTGCCTTCAACGCCTTGTTCTGGTGGGCCGTTTACCAGGACCATGGGGCGGCGCTGGCCAACACCAAAAGCATGGAGTTTTTGACCGGCTACCTGATCGAAAAGAGCCTGGCAGTCGACAACATCTTTGTCTTTCTGTTGATCTTCACCTACTTCGCAGTACCACCGGAATTTCAGAAGCGCGTCTTGATGATCGGCATCATCGGCGCCATCGTTCTGCGCACCGTCATGATTCTGGTCGGCGCCTGGCTGATCAACGAGTTCCACTGGGTGCTGTACCTGTTTGGCGCCTTCTTGCTGATCACGGGCATCAAGATGTGGTGGGCCGCGGGCCAGGAGCCTGACCTGGAAAGCAACCCGGCGCTGAAACTGCTGCGCCGCGTGATGCCGGTCAGCAAGGACTTTGACGGCGAAAAGTTCTTCACGATCGAAAACGGCAAGAAAATTGCCACGCCCATGCTGCTGGTGATCGCGCTGATAGCGATGACCGACGTGATTTTTGCGGTGGACAGCATCCCGGCGATCTTTGCGATCACGATGGACCCCTTCATCGTGCTGACCAGCAACATCTTCGCCATTCTGGGTTTGCGGGCGATGTATTTCCTGCTGGCCGCGCTGGCCAGCAAATTCCACTTGCTCAGCTACGGGTTGGCCATCATCCTGGTCTTCATCGGCACCAAGATGCTGCTGATCGACGTCTACAAGATCCCGGTGCTGGTCTCGCTGGGCGTGGTGATCAGTGTGCTGGCGATCACGATGATCTGGAGCTTGCGTACGGCGCCCAAGCTGGAAGGGATCAACCCAAAATAGGTTCGGCAGCAGGTCAGTCCTGGGGGCGCCTGCTGATGAAGACGCTGCAGGCTCTTCTGCCCAGGGTCCAGCTAAACCGCGCTTTATCATACCGGTCATGCAGCCCGTCTACCCGGTGACTGCGCAGGTCCTGGCGCAAAGGCGCCTGGACAATGCGCTGAGCCTCTTTGAAGAGTTCGTGCGCGCCACGGCGCGCCACGCCGATGCAGCGACACTGCGCGGCCTGGAAGGGCGATTTGCCGAGCGGGTGCAGATCCAGCCCAGCTACTGGAGTCAGATCAAAAGCCGCTCGCGCCAGATCGGCGAGCGACTGGCGCGCCAGTTCGAGCAGCGTTGCAACAAGCCGGTGGGGTGGATGGATGTGGACCACCGCGCTGCAGCCGCTGACACAACCGCCACGTCCGGCACCGTTGAAGCTGAGGGTTCGCCAGCCGTGCCTCGCGATGATGACGAGCGCTTCATGGTGGGCCTGATGCTGAGTTACTACCGGCGGCATCCGCAACGCGCGAAGCTGCGGCTGCTGGACCTGCTTGGCGAGGCGCTGACGCCGGCGACAACCTCGCCAAGAGCTGTGCCGGGCCCCACCGCCGCTGACGACGCGCACGATATCTGGCTACGCTCTCAGCGAGGGGTTGCGCCGTTGAAACCCAAGAAGCGCTGAACATCGGCAAGAACGCGCAGCCTCACGCAGCCGCACGGACGCGTCGGCCAGAAGGCTTGGCGAGTGACTGTTGACTGTACTTTGTGGGTTCCTGACAACAGGCCAAATGAGGCATGCACAGCCTGCATAAGAACGCTTGCGCACTGATAATTTACGCTTTATCATTTGCGCAAGTTTTGTGAATATCTGGACGGTCTGCCTCAGTCAGCCTTGGCCTTCTTCACAAAGCGCCCGTCAACGGTCTTGTTTAGCTGCTCAATTTTTGGCTCGTTGAGGCAAGTTGCGCCTCAAGCCCGATCGCCCGCCCTTTCATGCTGCGAAGCAGGTCACTGCAGCAGATGAGCTTGTCGCCCCGGACGAGCTGTTTCCAGATGCCAAGGATTCTTTTGTCTGTCTTTGTTCAACCCAGCCAGGCCATTCGCCTGGCGCGTCATGCACTCCCGCAAACCGGCCCACCTGCCGGCTAAGTGACTCCTGCCACGTCGGCGGGACGCTTGAGCCCTGAGACAGCCCGGTTTGCAGCAGCAAGCCGGGCTGTCGCACTTTGGGCGGCCATTGCACCGGCGCCACCTTTGAGCCGCAATTCAACTGCCCTTCAACCCTACCCCTGCCCCCTGACTGGAGACTGCCATGAAGCTGAAGATTCCTCAAAAACGGGCCCGCAATGCACTCGTGCCTGCCGCGCTGTTCAAGCACGCCGGCCGCCACGGCAAGACTGCCGGCGCCCGACGTCTGCAGGCGCGTCGCGACCTGCAAAAAGAAGTGCTGCAGGCAGCCGGCAACGGCCAACGGATGCTGCCGGATCGCCACCCACCCTCGAAGTGGCGCACAACAGAGCCCTGAACCACTGCTGAGCACTGGCTGCTGGGTGCAACCGACGCAGCGCGATAGGCGCAGGTCAGACGCATCTCAGGCACCGAACAGGCACAGCAGGTGAATCCCGCAAAGGAACGACCATGTATCTGCAAGACTTACCCATCGATGGCGACGCCGCACTTGACGATCGCCGCTACGGTTTGCGCATCTGGATCGCGGCCATGCTGCGTGCCTGCGGCCAGGTGCTGCAGCAGATGGCTGCCAGACTCACACTCAGCGAGCCCGAAGCCCTGACGCCAGAGCCGTGGATCGAGTTCTATGCCGATGCCGGCGCGCCAGAAGGTGCGCTGTACGTCAACGGCGAGCTGGTGGGTTACATCGAAGGTGTCACCAGGCTGTAGCGGGCCGAAGGCAGCTGCTGTTGAAGCAGCAGCAGCAGTCCCCGCAGTGACATCCTTCCTGGCAACAAAGCTGCATGCTACGGTAGCGAAACGGATGAACATGCCAGCCACCCCACAACGCCTGCACATCGATCGGAGCGACCTGCAGCGCTGCAGCCTGCTGCCGGACCCGGATGCACCAGCGACCCGGCCGTTGCAGCCAGGCCAGGTGCGGCTGGAAGTGCAGCACTTTGCGTTGACCGCCAACAACATCACCTATGCTGCCTTTGGCAAGGCGATGAAGTATTGGCAGTTTTTTCCAGCCGCTGATGCAGCGATGGGTTGCCTGCCGGTGTGGGGCTTTGCCACTGTGGTGGAGTCGCAGGCAGCGGGTGCAGCGCCTGGCCAGCGGGTCTATGGATACCTGCCCGCAGGCAGCCACCTCGTCGTCCAGCCGGGCCGCATCACTGCGCGTGGGTTCATCGATCTGGCTGCGCACAGGCAAGAGCTGGCAGCCATCTACAACCAGTACAGCTTTTGCGAATCCGACCCCGGCTGGCAGGCTGATCAGGAAGGCTTGCAAGCGGTATTGCGCCCGCTGTTCATGACCGGATTTCTGATTGACGACTTCATGGCCGACAACCAGTTCTTTGGCGCCAGCCAGATGCTGTTGTCCAGCGCCTCCAGCAAGACTGCTTTTGGCACCGCCTTCTGCATGGCCAGGCGCTTGGGCCGAGGCTCGGCCCGAGGCTTGGTGGCACAGCCTGCGTCAGGGCCTCAGGTCTCGGGCTTGACTTCGCGTGCCAACTTGGCGTTCACCCAATCACTGGGCTGCTATGCCAAGGTCGCTGCCTATGAAGCGCTTGCGCAGCTGGACGCCACCCAGCCCACGGTGTACATCGACTTCAGCGGCAACGCGGCGCTGCGCCAAGCCGTGCACACGCACTTCGGCCCGGCGTTGAAGTTCAGCAGCTCGATTGGCGGCACGCACTGGCAAGCGCTGGGATCCGGCAGCGGCTTGCCTGGCCCACGGCCCACCCTGTTCTTTGCGCCGGCCCAGGCCGCCAAACGCAGTGCAGCACCGCCACAGGGTTGGGGCCGGGCGCAGCTGGAGCAGCGTATGGGGCTGGCTTGGAGCGACTTCATCCAGCAGGTGCAAGCCAGCGCAGGCCAGGCAGAGCCCTGGGTGCAGATCGTCGAACGCAGGGGCGCAAGCGCCATGCAAGCAGCCTATCTGGAAACGCTCAACGGTTTGGGCGACCCGAGACAGGGCTTGATGATCGATCCGAGGGGCTGAAGTACACCACTGAGCATGGGAGATGTGACATCTGCGGCAGCGCAGCGCGGCCAGAAATTGCGCCATCGAACCCTGTCTCTTTCGCTT
>Ga0105046_10002921_pt1 | contig 27059 bp, 14 predicted proteins | sample MAT03_FD_78385 | JGI IMG/M metagenome (GOLD analysis project Ga0105046, IMG submission 78385) | Freshwater microbial communities from Lake Fryxell liftoff mats and glacier meltwater in Antarctica - MAT-03 (megahit assembly) | ecosystem: Environmental > Aquatic > Freshwater > Ice > Liftoff... | reverse complement strand
GGTTTATGATGAGGAAGATCTCAAAGCTGTGATAGATCGGGTTGGTTATCCATTGGTTGCTAAACCGGTAAATGGTAATCACGGAAAGGGTGCTACCATTGGTATTAAAAACTGGGAAGAAGCCGTTGGGGCTTTGGCTGCTGCCAAAAAATATTCCAGGGCAGTGATTGTAGAGCGATTTATTACGGGATACGATTACCGTTTGCTGGTGATTGATCACAAGTTTATTTCGGCAGCGAAAAGAACACCGGCAGCCGTTGTAGGAGATGGCAAATCCAGTATTCAGCAATTGATTGATCTGGTTAACAGCGATTCAAGAAGAGGATATGGACACGAGAAAGTGTTGACAGCTATTAAGGTAGACGACATGACGTTGAATATTCTTGTTGAAAAGGGATTGACATTGGATTCCGTTCTACCGGCAGGCCAGGAAGTTTGGTTGAAATCTACGGCCAATTTAAGTACCGGAGGCACCGCAGACGACGTAACCGATCTGGTTCATCCGGAAAATGTATTTATGGCTGAGCGTATTTCACGGATTATTGGTTTGGATATTTGCGGAATTGATGTGATGACGCCGGATATTTCCATCCCGGTAGCCGAAGCCGGTGGAGCGATTCTGGAAGTAAATGCGGCTCCTGGTTTCCGGATGCATATTGCACCAACCGGAGGATTACCAAGAAATGTGGCAGAGCCGGTGATTGACATGCTTTTCCCTCCCGGTAAATCGGCACGCATTCCTATTATTGCCATTACAGGAACGAATGGTAAAACCACCACCACACGATTAATGTCTCATGTGGTGAAAAGTATGGGGTACCGGGTCGGATTTACCACAACCGATGGTATTTACATTCAGAACATTATGGTCGAAAAAGGGGATTGTACCGGACCAAAAAGTGCCGAGTTTGTACTCAAAGATCCGACCGTAGAATTTGCCGTTCTCGAAACAGCCAGGGGCGGCATCATCCGGGCAGGTCTTGGTTTCAGCAAGTGCGACATCGGCATTGTAACCAACATTGCAGCCGACCATCTGGGATTGAAAGACATTATGAATCTGGAAGATCTGGCCCGTGTAAAATCGGTGGTTGCAGAAAGTGTGAAACCGGGTGGTTATGCGATTCTGAATGCGGATGACGACCATGTGTACGCTATGCGAAAAGGGCTGGATTGCAAGATTGCGTTGTTCAGTATGGACGAAAACAATCCCAGGATCCGGGAGCACTGCGAAGCGGGAGGACTGGCCGCCATTGCAGAAAACGGATTTATCACCATTTCGAAAGGCACATGGAAAATACGGGTCGGTAAAATAGTAAACATCCCTCTCACTTTTGCAGGGAAGGCGATTTTCATGATTCAGAATATTTTGCCTGTAGTGATGGCAAGCTATCTGCGAGGGTTCAGTATTGAAGATATTAAAGCGGCTTTGGAAACATTCATTCCTTCTCATGCCCAAACACCTGGCAGGATGAATGTCTTCAACTTCCAGAAATTCACCGTCATTATTGATTATGCGCACAACCCGGCAGGATTGCAGGCATTAGGTAAATTTCTTGAGAAAGTGGAAGAAACCCCGAAGGTTGGAATTATTACGGGTGTGGGAGACCGAAGAGACGAAGATATTAAAGCCCTTGGTGCCATCTCGGGTAGAATCTTTGACCAGATCATCATTCGCCAGGATAAACATTTGAGAGGCCGCCAGGACACAGAAATAGTGGATTTACTTGAGCAAGGAATTCGTGAAGTGAACCCGACTATTCCTATAAAAGTGATTTTCAAAGAAGTAGAAGCCATTGAATATGCCATTAAGAATGCGATACCGGGAAGTTACATCGTGGTTTGTTCGGATGTGGTTGCTCAGGCAGTGGATGCCGTGATGCGGTTACGGGAAGAAGAGGCCAAAGTGGTGATCAAACCCGAAGACATTCCAAATAAGTAAGCAACAAGACCTCAAAGTGAATTCTATTTGCCACCAGGGAACGATGAAGCCCCTGGTGGCCTTTTAAAAACTAAATACTAAACATTGATGATTTTTATACAACATGTCCCAACTTACCAAACCCCAATTGCGGGCAACGATCATGCTTTCGTTGGCCACCCTCATCATACTTATCGTTAATACACTTTACAATGAGTACCGTCTGACCGGTGGTCAGATTTCCAAAATGGATCCGCAGGATGCTATCATTTTGGATTCTATTCTGGCATTATTGCCTCCGGAAAAAGAACCGTATCGATCCGATCCCGGTAATAAGCCCGGCACCGAATTCAACTCTTTTGCCGGATCCAAAAAAAAGATCCCAATCAACCTCCACGATTTTGACCCGAATTCGGTTTCAAAGGCTGATTGGGTAGGAATGGGACTTCCCGAAAAGGTATTTAATGGACTTGAGAAGTACCGGGAAAAAGGAGGAAGGATCCGAAAACCAGAACAGGTTTTGAAGCTATACAATCTCAATCCGACGATAGCGAGTCAGATGTTGCCTTTCGTCAAAATCGATTCATTAAATCTGGTTTCAAAACCGGCTTTTGCCAAAAAAGAGTTTAAGCCATATAAGCCCAAACCGATTGAACCCCTTTTTGATTTGAATCAGGCGGATACAACTCAATTAATGAAGGTGTTTGGAATCGGTGGTAAGACAGCCAACCGAATTCTGAAATACCGGAACAGTGTAGGAGGATTTCTACAAAAAGATCAGATTTACGAAGTCTGGGGATTGGATTCGGCAGTGGTAGATGAACTTTTCAAGAAGGCCTATTTACCCGCCACACCAACGGTGCAGAAACTGTTTATTAATCAATTATCTGAAGAGGAGCTGGCCCTCAATCCCTACATCCGGAAAGGCATGGCTCGCATTATTGTTAAATACCGGATTCAACATGGCCCATTTCATTCAGAATCCGATTTGTTGAAAATTAAAATCCTGAAACCGGAAGTTGTCGCAAAAATCAGTCCATATCTTGAATTCTGATTTGTAGGTTTGTACCCACTATGGAAAGTAAGGAAAAGGGAGGGAAAATTTTTGATAATCAAACGCTTAAGAGACTTCTGCCCTTTTTGGGTCCGTATAAATCAACATTTTATTCCCTTGTCGGCCTTACCGTATTCCTTGGGTTTCTGATCCCACTCAGGCCCATTATCATTCAATATGCGATAGATAATTTTGTTTCAACCAAAAGCTATTCCGGCCTGTTGAACATGGTGCTGCTTATGTGCGGCGTACTTTTTTTACAGGCAATCGGCACTTTTTTTCAAACCTATCTCAGTTCCTGGCTTGGTCAAACCATCATTCGGGACATCCGGGTAAAACTTTACCGGCACATATTAGGATTGAAAATCCGGTTTTTCGATACCACCCAGATCGGAAGGCTTGTAACCCGCAACATTTCAGACATAGAAACGATCGCGGATGTATTTAGTGAAGGCCTTGCCGCCATGGCTGGTGATCTTTTGCAACTGGTGTTTATTCTTATTTATATGTTCTACATCGATTGGCGCCTCACATTGGTAAGCTTGTCGATGTTGCCTTTATTGTTGATCAGTACTTATATTTTTAAAGAGAGAATTAAGGTTACTTTTAATGAAGTGAGAACAGCGGTGGCCAATCTCAATTCGTTTGTTCAGGAACACATCACCGGGATGAGTGTGGTCCAGATTTTTGGCGCTGAGAAGCAGGAATATGACAAGTTTGTTCATATCAATGCCGAACACCAAAGAGCCAATATCCGATCGGTGCTTTACTATTCCATTTATTTTCCGGTAGCAGAGGTGATCTCGGCCATTGGAACTGGCTTGTTGGTTTGGTATGGATCCCTGGGTGCCATAGAGGGAAAGTTCACATTGGGGATGCTCACGGCATTTATTATGTACATCGCAATGTTTTTCCGGCCAATTCGCACCATCGCCGATCGCTTTAACACTTTGCAGCTCGGTCTGGTAAGTACCGAACGGATTCTTAAGTTGCTAGATCATAAAGATTCCATACAGGAAACCGGAACTCTTGAAAAGGAGGATTTAAAAGGAAACATTTCTTACCGGAATGTTGGTTTCTCTTATGTTGAAGGCCAGCCCGTATTAGAAGACATTTCCTTTGATGTTTCAGAAGGCAAATCCATTGCATTGGTTGGTGCAACCGGTTCCGGCAAGTCCACTATCATTAATTTGCTGACGCGGTTTTACGACATTGAGCAAGGCCGGATTTTGTTGGACGGCGAACCCCTTGATTCGTATTCTCTTCCGTTTTTGAGGAAAAGCATGGGCCTTGTTCTTCAGGATGTCTTTTTGTTCCGGGGTAGCATTAGGGATAACATCACTCTGGGGAATCCCGAAATCTCCGACGACCAGGTTCGTGCTGCTTCCGAATTGGTTGGAGCCCATCGTTTTATTGAACAATTGCCGGGAGGCTATTCCTATAATGTAATGGAAAGGGGAAATACGTTGTCTGTAGGTCAGCGACAATTGATCTCATTTGTGCGAGCCATGGTTTACCAACCGGTTATTTTAATTCTGGATGAGGCCACAAGTTCTGTGGATACTGAAACGGAAGGCTTGATTCAACAGGCAATTGAAAAAATAATGGAGGGAAGAACCAGTGTTGTCGTTGCACACCGGCTTTCTACTATCCAGAAAGCCGATCAAATCCTGGTAATGGATAGAGGCAGAATTGTGGAGAGGGGGAAACACGAAGAATTGCTGGAACTGGGCGGGGTTTATGCACAGTTGCACGAAATTCAGTACAAGTCACATGTTTTATAGAGGGTATTTTGGAAACTGTAGAAAATAGGTCCTTTTTTGCGGGTGAAACCGAAATTATGTCAAGTAAGCCGTATATGGTAGGAATAACCGGAGGAAGTGCCTCTGGTAAAACATTGTTCATCAGGCGTTTACTTGATTCTTTTTCAGAAGATCAGATATGTTTATTGTCTCAGGATAATTACTATCGGGAAAGACATTTACAGCCGAAGGATGAAAAAGGGTATGAAAACTTCGATCTTCCAGAAAGCATAGATCATCCGCAGTTTATCCAGGACATCGAAGATTTGCAAAGCGGTAAAATGGTTGAGAAGCTTGAATACACTTTCAATAACCCCAATCTGGTTCCGAAAATGCTACAGTTTAAGCCAGCACCTGTGATTGTAGTGGAAGGCATTTTTGTTTTTTATTTTCCCGAGATTCTCAATCGACTTGATCTCCGTGTTTTTATTGATGCCGAAGAACACATCAAGTTAAAACGAAGAATTAAGAGAGACGGTCAGGAAAGAGGATACGACCTGGAGGATGTTTTATATAGGTACGAAAACCACGTGGCACCAACTTTCGACCGATTCATTCGTCCTTTCAAAGCCGATGCCGATCTGATCGTGCCCAATAACCGAAGCTTTGATCACGCACTGGATGTGATTGTGACTTTTTTGAAAAACAAAATCCATTAATCAGGATTCTTGTCTGCCTTAATAGCGCAATCGCTTAAAGATTGATTTCTTTTCAATATCCTGGCTGTATCCATAACTTAGGTTGTTGTTGGTTCCGTTCAGAACCATTCCAAGATTTGGCAACCGGTTATCGTTCACATAGTTTTCCAGAAAATACAGTTTTCTTTTGTCCAGAACATGGGCTCTCACTACGTAGATAAATGAGTCCGAATGCTTGGCAAGCAAGAAAGTGTCGGTAACAATGCTGGATGGAACTGTATCTACAATGATGTAGTCAAACATCGTTTTCAGGTCTTCAAACATCGCATCCAGTTTTTCGGTCATCAGAATTTCTGCCGGATTAGGAGGAATGGTGCCAGATGGTAAAACATATAGGTTTTCAAAACCTTCAAGTTTCACCATGTAGGATTCTATTTTTGCCTGGGGTGTAATCAGATAATCAGTAACTCCTTCTCTGGAAGGCAATGCAAAGTATTTGTGCAGTTTCGGGTTTCGAAGATCCATGCCAAGAAGCAGAACCTTTTTACCCGTGAATGCAATGGTCTTTGAAAGGTTGATGGAAACAAATGTTTTTCCTTCTTTCGGTAATGTAGAAGTAACAAACACTGTTTTTGCCCTTCCTTTTGGAACTTTAGACAACATAAATTCCAGATTGGTACGGATAATTCTAAGCGCTTCCGCCAAACTCGACCGGCTTCCGGGACTTAGATTTTCTCCTTTTGTAAGGGACCTGGGCACATCTCCTAAAAAAGGGGCTTTGAATCTGGTTTCCAGATCTTTTCGATCCTTTACTTTTGTGTCTAGCAGATCTGAAATGTAAATCGTTAAAAAAGGAACAATGATTCCAAGAAGGAAGGCGCCCAAAAAGATGACTTGCCGGTTTGGGGAAACGGGTCTTTTTGCTGCCAGAGCAGAATCAATGAGTTTTGCATTGGGTGCTGCGATGGCAAGGGAAATCGCAATTTCCTCGCCTTTTTGAAGAAGGTACAGATACAGTGCTTCCTTAATCTGTTGTTGTCTTGCCAAAACCCTCACTTCTCTTTCCTGTGTTGGAATTTGAGAAATTTTGCCTTTCACCATTTCATTCTGGCGCTCCAGATCCTTTTTTCTGATTTGAAGAGAAGTTTTGATTGTCCACAAACTGGACATCATGTTGTTGTTGAGAACCTCAATTTTCGCATCCATTCCCATAATTACCGGGTTTCCGGGTCGGGCAGTAATTAAAAGCCGGTTCCTTTCAAGAATAAGCTGATTGTATTCAGACACTTGTGCCGAATAATTATCATCCGCATCAATGATGTTATTAGGCATCAGGTTGAATTTGTTGTTGCTTTTTACAAAGTCAATCAGCGATTGAATCACTTTCAGCTGGATCTCTGTGTCCATCACATTTTTCTGAAATGTGCTCGAGTTTTCGAGATACAAATCGGCTTCTGATTTGATATCGGTTACATTATTCCGTCTTTTGTAGGTTTCCGACTCTTTCTCAACGCCTTCCAGAGATTGGTTCATCAAACCGAGTCTTTCCTTTATGAATCGGGACGTGTTTTCCGATATCTGGTTTTTTTCATCCAGTTCGTTCTGGTTGTAGATTTTATACAGCGTATTGAGAAAGTCTTCGCCACGGTCTTTTACCTGGTCTACTAACGTAATTTCAACCGCACTTGTATTTTTGTTAAGAATGGAAATGTTAAGCCTTGTCCGGTAACTTTCAACCACATCACTTACCGGACGTATCTGGACTTTTATTTTAACCGGATCCGATGAATTCTTAAAATAGGTTTGGTAATTTTTAACGACTTTGAAATTGCAGTATTTAGTGGTGATCAATTGGTTGTATTTCATCTCTTTTTGAGAATCTACGGAACCACCCAGTAGAAATGTTGAATCGGTATTGGTTTGAACTGTAAAAAACCAATCCTTTTTAAAGAAGGAGGGATCAAAGCCGGAGAAAAGAACATCGAAGTCTTTGTATCGGTAAATATCATCCGATTTTAACCGGCCCAGATTTATGTAACTCACATTGAGCATCAGGTTCATTACCGTTTGCTCAATCAAATGCCTTGATTTGAGAATCTCAATTTCACTGTCCACATTGCTCTTTATGTTGGTGAGCGCACCTAAATCAGAAAGAGCAGATAGTTCGTTGATTACATCCCCGCCCTTTCGTTCATCTTTAATCATCAAAGTGATGATCGCTTTGTATTGCGGAACGGTGTAACGCAGGTATAAAAAAGCAAGTGAGATAAAAAGTGCCATGCTCAGAACAAACCATTTCCAGTGCGAGCTGTAGTTTTCCAGAATTTCCCTCAGTTGAAGATTTTCATCAGGAGCAACCGGGCCGGAATTTTTCGATTTGTCTGTCAGCATTATTAGATAAACGGGGTTTCATAACAAGAAGCCTGATTAATAACCAGGTTTGGCATAGAGGATTGTTGCATCACCTATTCGGTTTTGACGGTTCAATCCCAAACTCAAAGGTGTGGGGTTTGAAAGTAGATCCTGGCTCTTTTTTAACACGAAGACCAGACTTGTGAGAAATACTGCGAATCGTAGCAGTTTTCTCAAAGTCTGGTCTTCAATTTATTGGACCGGATTAATCCTAACTTGCTTTCTGTAAGACTAATTCATCAATTTTCTGGAAAGTAGAATTCATACTTTTGAATTCAGGAATAATGGATTTCATCTTCCTTACGATTTCAAAACTGTTGTAAGAATTAGAGAGATTAATCAGTTCGTGGATGTTTCTGTTCAAATCTGAGAACCCTTCAACCGAATCCTGAAAAATGGTGATTTTTTCGTGGTAGGTAGGAAGAGTTACAGAAGTATCATTCAACAATTCTTCATACAGTTTTTCTCCTGGTCGCAGACCTGTGAATTCAATTTTAACATCCTTATCAGGAGTAAGGCCAGCAAGCTTGATCATCTTTTTCGCCAGATCAATGATTTTTACGGGTTTGCCCATATCGAAAATGAAAACTTCACCTCCTTTTCCCATCGTTCCTGCTTCCAAAACCAACTGGCAAGCTTCGGGAATGGTCATAAAATAACGTATAATGTCCGGGTGTGTGATGGTGATGGGCCCACCCATTTCAATTTGTTTAGTGAAAAGAGGAACCACGGAGCCATTTGATCCCAACACATTACCAAATCGGGTAGTTATAAAGCGGGTATTTGATTGTCCGTTTTTTAGAACATTGGCTTGCAACGATTGCACATATTTCTCCGCAATCCGCTTGCTTGCTCCCATCACGTTGCTTGGATTTACGGCTTTATCGGTCGAAACCATTACGAATTTCTTAACTCCGAATTCAGCAGAAAGGTCTGCCAGATTTTTGGTGCCCATCACATTGGTAAAAATTGCCTGAGCAGGATTGTGCTCCATCATCGGTACATGTTTGTAAGCCGCTGCGTGGTAAACCATATCGGGTTGAAACTGGCTGAATACGTTTCGAAGTAAATCTTTGTTCCGCACATCGGCTATGATGGTGATGATTTCAGATACTTCATTCAATTCATTGACTTCCAGACTCAGGCTGTTCATTGGAGTTTCGGCCTGGTCAACCATGATGAGTTTGCCTGGTTTGAATTTCAAAACCTGACGAACGATTTCGCTTCCTATCGAACCTGCGGCACCGGTCACCATGATGGACTTTCCTTGCAGATCATCTGAAAGAGAACCGTTGTTCATCACAATAGGACTTCTTTCAAGGAGGTCTTCAATTTTGTATTTTTTGATGCTGGAGGATACTTCTTTTTGGTTGTTCCAATTCGAAATCATGGAGACTTTGTACACCTCTAATTCCGCTTTTAAAGATTTCTCCAGAATTTCTTCTTTGTCTTTTTGGCTGATGCTTTCGTCTGAAATGATGATGGCATGCGCATTTCGTTGGCGGGCAATGGTTTCGAAATCGTCTTTAATGCTGAAAATGGGTTGATTAAGGATTTTTTTGGAAGATGATTTATCAGATTTGTCCAGAAACCCAACGATTCTGAATTTTCTTGGATTGTCAGCATTCAGGGCATTTGCCATAGAAATGGCGTTGGAATTTGTGCCTACAATGATGGCATTTGACATGTCACGACGTTTCCGAACGCCTATATAATTAATGAAAATATGTTTGATAATGATCCGATACGAAAACAGACTTACCCCTGTAAACAGATTATTAATTAACAGACCAGCAGTGAGATATAATTTTTCGTGTGTTTTTAAGACCAGAATTGAATTGATGGCCATCAATACAAGAAAACAGAAAAACTGAGCCAGAAATATCTTGAGCACATCAATCATGGACGAGTGCCTTACGATTCCGGAATAGATTTCAAACACCCGGAAGAAAAGTAAATGTATAGTGAGATAGATAAAGGATGCCAGAATAAAGGACGATTTGTTGATGTAGTGAGCGCCAGACCCTTCCAATAGAAAATAAGTAAACAGCCCCGATATAGAAACAATGACCATATCGATGGTGAGTACTACCCATCGGGGAAGATACCCTATACCCGACATATTGAATTTCTCTAGTTTGATAAAAAAGAGTCGGTAAATTGTAGTTACCAGGTGTACTAAATTGTTTACAATTTTATTCCTAAAGAGAATCTCTATGGGAATATTGGTTCCGTATACAGTCATAGTGGTAATGAAAAGGATGGAAAAAAAGTATTGATTTGAAGGAAAAGATGAGTTGGTAAGATCAGACTTCGAAAAAACGAGAAGATAAAATCGATTGTTTTATTCGGATACGCTCCTGGTATTCGATGCAATCGTTGGTTTGAATCCAGTTGGTGAAACCCAATTGGTTCTTTGATATGGTGCAGGTGGGGTGGGTAAAAAGTAGTTTCATGTGGTATCAAACAGAAATAAGAGGATATTTGAATAGTGCTATTGCGTATTGCAAAAGTATAAAAAGAAGTGGAAATAACAAATAAACAAGAAAGGATAGTACAATTCTAATTTAGTTTTGTTTTAAGATCCTTATTACCAGCTAGTTAAAACTATTAGAATTTAGTTAAAATTTTATGAAATTTCAGACAAAATTCTTTTTTGTGCGGGTTTCAATTAAATGTGTACTGTGTTATTGACTTGCTTCTTGCTTCTGCCTTTCATCAATAGAAATCAGGGTGCTTTATTGGAACCTTTCTGACCGAATTTGAAGGATTCATTTGGTCGCCATTCCGGTAAGGAATTAGCAAATTCAATCAAAGGAAATCAGGAATTTTTCAGCAGAATGCTTTTGAAGTATTCTGACCAGGAAGCAGAAATCGCCAAAGCAGTAAAATTTTCCAGAACATATCTTCTCCCTTCTTTTCCCATCCTTTTTCTCATTTCAGGATCAGAAACCAAAACAATCATCTGTGTAAAAATGGAGTCTGAATCGGCTGTTTTGTGGCGAAGTCCGGTTACATTTTCGATGATCGTTTCTTTCAACCCATACGTGTCACTACACAGAATTGGTTTTTCCAGAAGAGAAGCTTCGATGATGCTGGTACCGAATCCTTCCCGGTAACTGGGCAAGCAAAAGACATCGGATGCCTGAAGGAGTTCATTGGGTTTTGAAGTGGGTCCGAAAAAGTGAAACCGGCTCGGGTCGCCAATTATTTTTGTTACTTCCGGAATCAGGTTTTCTTCATCATATCCAACCAATAAAAGCCGTGCATTTGGGCAAGTTCCGATCAATTGTTGGAATGCTCTAGCTAGATCAAGAATACCTTTATCCACATTGAGACGACCTAAAAACATAAAAACCACATCCGAATCGTCGTAACCCAGTTCTTTTCTCCAATGCTTACGCACTAAATCTTCAGATACAAAGCGATTTGAATCTACTCCCGAAATGGAGCCTTTCCCTAAGACCCGGGAGCGTTCATTGGTAATTATATTGAGATCAATCAGAAATTGTTGTTGTGCTTTTCCATCCACAAGTACTTCAGTTGCCAACCGAAAAGTCAACCGGTCGATGGCCATCAGTATTTGCTTGAACAGACCGGATTTAGTGTGCCATACCTGACCGGTGAAAATATGAATCCGGCTTCTGATTCCGGCTCTGTATGCGGCCAGTATTCCAAGAAAACCGGCTTTGGGTGTAACCGTCAGAACGGCATCAAAATCCATTTTCCTGAAATATCGGGTCAAATCCTTTAATGCACCAAAATCTTTCAGCATGTGAATATCTCTTTGAATACCCACACTGAATATTTCTTTCAGATGTGGATTGTCTTTGAGATTGGAATTAACTCCCTCAAAATTGGCCACCAGATAAACATCGAAATCAGCCGAAAGCACTTCAAAATGCTTAAGAAGAAAAGCACTTGCTGTCATTGGGACGGCCACTATAAAGCATATTTTCTTTTTTGTTCTGGTCATCGGGAAGTCAGATTTTTTGACACATTTTTAAGCAAGGCCAATAAAGAGAAGCTCTTCAGCAATAGTTTCCGGAAAACATTCTTATTCTTTTGATGCACAGGGAATTCAATCCTGTAAAGATCGTTTTCTCTTAGCCTTGTCCTCATATTTTTCATTTCAGCATACGAAAAATTGTTTTTGAGCATCAGGTAGAAAATTGAAACAACCAGAAAAGACATTCTTTCTTCAAGAAACGACCGGTTTTCTTCCCTCTTTTCCGTTTGAAAAAGCTGGTGGGTTTTCTGTAATACTACGACATGGTCTTCGATCATTTTCTTTCTTTTCGAAACATCCTTGGTCCGGGTAATGGAATCTGGAGATTGCCTATATTGATAAATAAGATCCGGAATTGCAGAAACCCGATTGGCAGCTAAAAAGGCACGGGTGTTGAGTTCAAAATCTTCTACATAAATCTTTTCTGTAAAAAGTAAGTCATTTTCAATTAGAAGCTCTCGTTTATACACTTTGTTAAAGACCGAATTAACATACCGGCACTTTTTGTAATATTCTACCCCGGTATAAATTTCCCTGGACGTACTGGCAGAAAAACTTCCGACAACCGATCCATCGTTGTTTCTTTTTTCTATTCCGAATTCAAGAATATCAAGATCCTGTTCCTTGCATAGGGCCGCCAGTTTTCCAAGCGATTCTTTAAGGATCCAGTCGTCTGAATCAATAAATAAAATATAGTTGCCTTTTGCATGCCGGATTCCGGTATTGCGGGCTCCACTGATTCCGGTATTTTTCTGGCTTACTATACGGATGTTGGAAAACCGGACAGCCAACTCATTCACGAGGGTCATACTGTTATCCGGGCTTTCATCATCCACTACAATAATTTCATAGTCAATTGGTTCCAGATCGTTTTCCAACACAGACAACAGGCAGGTTGAAATGTATTTCTCCACATTATAAACAGGTATTATGATGGACAACAGAGGCATTATTTAACGTAGATAAAATTGACCAGATAAGTAAAAGCAAAATAGGAAAACAACATGCCGCTTACCAGTCTGTTTTGATTGGAAGAAAGGGTTTCTTTACATACCGGATAAATGATAACCGTGCCAAGCATAAACCAGGATAGGTAGGAAAACCGGTCAGAAAAATTGGCTCTGATTACCAGAATCCAAAACCCGTTTGCCATAAGGTAGGTGCTGTAAAAAATATTGTAGAATTTGTCTTCAAAGTTTTTCCTGAAGATAAAATACCATCCTGCCACCACACCCATGGAACTGTAAAGCAAAAAGTCCCACCGGAAACCGACACTACGAAATTCTTTAGGATCGGCTTTGGTGGTAAGATAACTGGTGCGCTCATCTCCAAATCCTAAGTTGGCAAATAAACTTTCCCAATAGCCGGAAAACATGAGAGACAAAAAAATACAGGCAACCCAAAACGACAGGTATACTCTAGGTTTTGGAAAAACGATAGCAGCCGTAAATGCAGCAATGGGCAGCAGCATGCTTTTATGGAAATAGGTTGAGAGAACCATTAAGAGTACCATCGCCCACTTTTTGTCGTAAAAAGAAATCGCCAGCATAAAAATGGAAGTAGCCATTCCATTCCGGATGGTGTTGGTTCCGTAAGCAAAAAACGAAACGGAAAAGGTGATCATTGCAAACGCATAGGGCCACTGGTTCCCAAACCACCTTTTTGTTGCAAGAAACAAAGGCAAAATATAAATGCAGGCAACTGTAAAGTAGTAACCACCAATCTCCATAAACTGAGAACAAAACTCATTGAGCATCAGGAAGCCGATGTCCTCGGTAATCTCCAGCGGTTTTCCATCCTGATAGCTTTTAAATACCGCTGAATACAAAGGCATGTCCGTAAAAACCGGATCGTTGGGCCGTGTTCCGATGAATAAGAGAACAACCGCCAGAAGAATATAGCCCAGAAAATTTATGGCGGCAATGTTTCTTTTAGCGGTTTGATCCAAAGTGAGGGTGTGAATGAGCATAAGCACAAGAATTACAAGGAGTACATTAAAATACACCTTACTGTAAATGAGTGCTGGTATGATATCTCCCATCTTTTACATACGTGCCAGGGCGGAAAACAGTTTATGCCATTTGGCCATAATTTCATTGTGTGAAAACCGAAGGACGTTCTTCCTGGATTTTATCCCCATTTTCTGCCGCATCGAATCGTTTTCTATCATCCGGATTATCTTTTCTGCCAGGTCTGAATAGTCGCCATTCCGGGCCAGCAACCCATCTTCTTCATTTACAATGATATCCGAAGGACCGCAAGGACAATCGAATGAAACGCAAGGCACTCCACAAGCCATGGCTTCGGTAAGTACCATTCCAAATCCTTCGAACCGGGACGATAAAACATAGATTGAACTTTCAAGATACTTTTCTTCAATATTCTTAACCGGACCGTGAAAGTGAACCGAATTTGAAATGCCCAATTCCTTACTCAATGCAATCAGACCGATCGCCGGGTCTTCTTTGCCATACAGGTCAAGCGTCCAATCCGGATGTTTTTGGCTGACAATTTTCCAGGCACTGAGCAAAAGATCGAATCCTTTCTGAAAAGAATGACGGCCAATGGCCAGTGCTTTTTTTTCTTTCAGAGTGGAAGTCCTCTCCGGTAAAAAAGTAAGTGGATTGGGAATGATTTCCAGATTGGGTAGACTCCATTCGGCTACGTTTCCTTTTGTGAGTACAACAAAGCGGGCAAAGTTTTTACCCAAAAAGCCCATGATCCGGAATTTGATTCCGATGATTAGTTTTTTAAGGGCGCTGGTTTCAAGTGAATTGAACTCAATCACTTTAGAAACATGCCTTTCATACACCACGGGGTATTTCTTTCCGGCAATCCAGGGAACAAAAAATGCTTTGAGTCCATCGTCGCATACATCAATCACATCCGGTTTGATTGTGTGAATAAGTTTCCGGATTCCTGAAATATATCCTTTTGCATATCCCCACTTTCCAACAGGAAGTTCAAGATCGTGCATTTTAATTTTTGAGCTGAAATCGTGAAATACCGCTTCGTCTTTTTGATTTAAAGTGAGGATGTGTACTTCATACCCATATTCATCAGCCAAAGAACTGGTTTTGATGGCCAAAACCCGTTCCAGCCCACCGGAAGGGCTGATTTTATTGGTGATGTAAAGGATTTTCATTCTTCAGCTACCCAATAAGTTTTCTGATTCGGGAATACATTTTTAAATCCAGATTCATCAGGATCTGGTACACAAAAAATTTCCATTGAAAAGGACCAATCCGGGTGATGGGATAGAAAAAAGAACTCTTCAGATTGGATATCAAAAGGTCCTGCTCCTCTTTTTGGTGTTTCAAAAAACTGGAAGGATGAAGAATTGTCTGGAAAAGAATAAAAGCACGATATCTTACCTTATTACGAAAGGCAGGAGAACAGCTGTGGTCTTCCAGAAAAAACTGAAAGTTTTTGAGTGCAATGCATTTGTTTAGGTCTGATTTCAGACTTCGGGTACTCATGATGGAACTGCTGTTTTCGTAATAGAAATAAATGGATTGCGGATATGTCATTACCCGTTGGACGAAAAACATAACCCTGGGCAGAAACTCTTCGTCCTCGTGAACGATTCCCTCCAAAAATTCGAGTTTATTTTTCTGGAGGTGACAGCGATTATGAATGTAAGACCATGCCGTAGGCACCGAATCCAAATCGCAGAAATACGTTTCACCACTTACCGGTGCTCCTGAAGAATGAATGGCTGGAGAATAGTTGCTTTCACGACCATCGTTAAACCGGTGTGTAAAACCGATGTGTGCCATGTCCAGGGTGTAGGATTCCATAAAGTCAGTTAATCCCTTGAGGCATTGGGAGGCAATGGAGTCGTCTGAATCAATGAACCAGACGTATTTTCCTTTCGCCAATCGCAATCCGGTATTGCGTGCCCCGCTTAGTCCTTTGTTTTCCTGAGAAACGACCTGAATCTGCTCATTTTCAGCAGCAAAACGGTTTGCGATTTTAAGGCTGTCGTCTTTGGTGCCGTCGTTTACCAGAATAATTTCATAGTCGGTTTGCGGAAGGTTCTGATCCAACAGACTTTGAATACATCTTACGAGGTACTTTTCAACATTGTAGATTGGAATCACCAAAGATATCAACATGTTAATTCTGGTTTTTTATAAGCTGAACCAATGGAATAAATTCCTCTTTAAAACTTTTGTTGTCCTGAGAGTAATCGATGGATTTCAAGCGGGAATCCAGGTTGAGATCCGGATTTTCATCGAGAAGAAACGATCTTTTTGAATCGGAAATCCATTTAAAAAACTCACTCAGTTTGTGGTCGATGGTTGGTATGGCCATCACAGGTGTATTACTGATGTAGCTCAGGATTACGCCATGAAGCCGGTCGGTGATCACAAGTTCGGCAGAGCCCAGTTTTTCCACCAGTTTTTCCACTTCTTTCCGTCCTAGTGGAATGGAGAAAGAAGTGTTTTCAATGGTCGTTGCAAATGGCACACAATGTTCAAAACGGCTTTCAATTTCGGTCATCATTTTTTTTCTTTCGCCTTCACTGAACCTGCTTTCCACATCTTCCCGTAGGCAATACATCACACCCGATCGCTGTCGGTTGGATTTAAACTCATCCAGGTACAAAACGATGTCCGGAAAAAAGTGGCATGAAACACCCGGAAAGTTCTTTTCCATAAAATTGAGTGAGAATTTATCCCGGATGCATACAATCAGATTCTTTGAATATTTTTTATAAATCCATTTAGATATGGCTGTAATTCTCTTTCCGGACCAGCTTTTTAAGTCAAAACTGGAAGATTGCGGAAACAGCACCCGAGTGAAATCTTTCAGTTGAAAAAAGATGACCCAGCGTGAAAGCTCTTCAATAAAATAGCGGCTTCCCATGCTTCCCCCACCCTGCACAAAAACAAGATCGCCTTTTTTTAAATGCCGCTTCAATGCAAAAATTTCCAGGAAAAGGTTGGGCATGGTAACTTCCACCACTTCATACTCTGGAAAATGATCATCCACAAACCGCCTTCCTGCCAGCCCCAATGCCTGATCGCCAATATTTCCATGGATTGGAACCAGCAAAATAACAGCCTTTGGCTTGTCGCTTAAGAAACCGGGAGGCCTTCCAAACCGGAAAAAGCCAATCACTAATTTTACAATACTGACGATATATAGTTTCACGTTTTGTTTTAGGATTGGATTGGTTTTAGAGTTGATTTTCGTCTTTGTGCCAGAAGGTCTTTGAGAAAATTCCAGTTGATAAATAGAAGTGCGAGTCCGGAAATCAGAATGTTGGCAGCATCGATCCACCCACTATTAAGATAGTTGAGGGCAGAAGAAAAGAAGAACAGAAGCATGAATGATGTGAATAATCCGTACGGAAAATGAATGTTGTAGTATCGGTAGGCATCGTAGTTGCGAATGGCGAAAACCATGAAATAGCCAATCAGTGTTCCAAAACCCGCCCCATACAAACCAAAAGCGGGAATGAGAAACCAGGAGACCAGGATGGTTAGTCCGCCACCTACCAAACTGCTGAACATCGCACCACGGGTATCTTTCCTGCTGAGGTAACTTGTTCCGAGAAAGCTGGAAAGCGAATTAAAAATCACTCCAAGAAGTAAAATAGACGTGTATTTCCAGGATTCGAAAAATTGGGGACTTACAAGAAACTTTAAAAGTAGCCGGCTGGTTGTTACAATTCCAATGGTGATGGTAAACATGATCCGAATGTAGATATCGAAAATCCGGGCATGATAGGCTCCTGAGTTTTTATCTCCCGTAAGTGAAATGGATTTTTCCTGCCATGCCTGATAAAAGATGCCCGTAAAGAGGAGCAGCATGGTAGGTATTTTTTGGGAAATGGAGAAGATGCCATTGGCAGCTTTGCCGCAGTATATCAGAATAAAATAGCGGTTGGCCGATGAAATTGCCCACCAACTCAAGGTATTGGGAATGAGCGGGATGGAATAAACCAAAAGTGATCGTGAAAAGGAAGTACTAAAACCTGTGAGTGTGAAGTATTTTGCTAATCCTGCTGAAAAAAATAAATAGATACAGGTAAGAATAGAACCCGCAATGTTGGCCCAGATGAGTCCGTCGATTTTATGTTGAGTAAACATCAGGCTCACCACAGCGAGAATGGCATAGACCAAACTATACAGAATGCTGCTCTTAACAAAAAGCGGATTGTTGCCAATTCCCCGAACAATCTGCTGGAAAACAATAAAATAGCTTTGAAAGAAAATAAGAATGTAGAGCTTGATTTCATTCGGAAAAACGGCAAGGAAGCGGAGACCAGCCAGAATAAGACCTAAGATGGAAAGGCTCAGGGTTAGAAGCACCAGAATGTTTGAAAACGTTTTCTGAATTCTTTCCGGATTGGAATCTTCAAGCAACCAACGAAGCGCCGATTCTGCCAGTTGCAATGTAGCAATGGGTGTGAGTAAACTGAGGGTGATGATAAACAAATCATAATCACCCACTTCCTCTTTTGTGAGGTAGAATGTAGTGACAAACACCAGACCAAAGTTAATCAGTCGTGTTGCCAGGTTTCCAACTGTGTAAAGCAGCGTTAAACCAAGTAAGGGTTTAGATGATTTGCCGGCGGTCATTCTATCAAACCATTTGCTTTTTCATATTGCAAAGGGTAGAATTTGTGAAGGGGCAAAAATGTTCAGAACCTGTGGAGAAAAGTAGGTAAAAACAGGAAAGGAATCTTTCCTGTAAGTTAATTACCAACATTACTCTTCAACAGGAGAGGAATTCCGGTTAATCCGTATTCGATCAAAAGATGAACCTGAATTGGACGGTCAAATACAGACTACAAAGAGTCCATTATAAGACACAACTTTCCAAAGATTTCTTCGATTTCACCAATCCCGTAAACCGAGTGAAACTTATCCTGGCCCTGGTAAAAATGGGCCACGGGAGCCGTTTTAGTGTTGTATTCTTTTACTCTTTGGGCGATCAGACTTTCATTTTGATCGTCAGGCCGGCCCGAAGACTGTCCACGAATCAGCAAGCGGCTTATTAATTCCTTTTCTTCCACTTCTAATGCGATCATCGAAGAAATGGCGGTTTTACGGTTAAGAAGCAATGCATCCAGGGCCTCGGCTTGTGGTATGGTTCGTGGGAAACCATCAAAAATAAAACCTTTGGCATTCGGATTATGTTCCAGTTTATGGTCGATCATGCCTATGACAACTTCATCGGGAACCAAAATACCAGCATCCATCAGCTCTTTTGCTTTCAAGCCCAATTCGGTACCCGCCGCAATTTCGGAGCGGAGCAAATCACCGGTTGATAAGTGAACCAACTGGTATTTTTCTATAAGTTTGGCAGACTGAGTGCCTTTACCCGCACCAGGAGGGCCAAAAAGGACGATATTGAGCATGCGAATCGATGGATCTGTAAAAGGACCGCAAGTATACTACATTGGGAATCCTTTTTTGCTAAAAATACAGGGGAATAATTGTTAGGGATTTTTTGGTAAAACAAAGCTCCTGTGAAGGAAATTGAGGGATGGTCCCACCAGTTTTCACTTTTCGCCCCCAATGAAGGACCTGCTGCTACCAAGTGAAATTCGATTTCGAGCGGTTGGGGAAATCAGATTTACAGTTTCAATCGAACCAGCGTTTCTTTACTTTTTCTTGCCTTTTTGCCTTTGGTAAAATAAAGGACACCCTTCGAATCATAAACCAATGATCTGTATGTGGAATACACAAGCTTTTCCTCATCCAGTGCTTTACCCAAATCCGTTTTCGTGAGATTGAGGCTGCTATCGATCGAATAGAGGACCATGTTGGCATCTTTTTCGCTTTTTAGTTGGTGGAGCTTTTTATCCTCCGGGTTAAGGTTTTTACGATTATCATGTATGAGTAAATGTACGGAAGATTCTTTTTGGATCAGTACAGGTTTTTGAAGGGTATATGAACCGTTCTTTGAATATGTATATACTTCAACCACCTTTGAATATTCCAATTTCCCTGCTTTATCAATTTTTAACAACAGTGCAAACTCTTCATAATTGTATCTTTCACCACTAGATGTCCCAACACTTAAATCAACAGAAACATCATTTCGCAGGAAAATCCATTGAGATTCTCCTACGGTTTTAATATCCGCTATTTTGTAGGCGTGGTTTTCGAAAACAGTCCCTACCAAATCCTTTGCATAGTAAGGCTCCAGAATAGATTGTAAGGAGACATCGTTGTCCTGGATCTCGGTACCGTCCTGATTTCGGAAGGAATACCGGAAAATCCCAGAAACTCCCTGAGATTTTAATTTCGGATTTCCAAGATGATAATATGCCGAAATAAAGGTCGTTTTTTCATCGTCTATCATCAAGGAGTAAGAATAATATGCCCGTTGAAGTTTTGGGATCAGGGTTTGGCGAATTTCTCCTTTTGCATTGAACGAGACGATCCGGTTTTCAATTTGTTTATCATCCATTTTCACAGTATAAAAACAAACACTTTGGCCATTATTATTCACTGCTGAGGTGCCGGGAATATAGTTTGGGCCTACGCTATATCTGGATTCATCAGAAAGCTCACCATTTCCTGCATTATAATAGCGATAGAGATGAAGCGATGACTTGTCGTTTTTGGTTGCATCTAAAGCGTACATTGAAAACATGATAACAGATTGGTTTTCAGAGACATTTACCCGAAAAGTGATTTCTTTCCAATATCGAACTCCGCCAAAGAATTTTTTGTATTGCGTAGGATTAATAATGATAGGAACCACCTCAGAAATCAATTTCATGTCTGCGTTGTATCTGCAATAACCAACATAAGCATTTTCTTTTTTATCGTGATACTGAAGTAATACCAGGTATCCGTTTGGAAGATTCAAAATGTCTGTTACTCTGTAATCGTAGTTTGCTTCGAAATTTGGAGGCCAGGTGAGATTGCCTTTTTGTTTGATTGCCATATTTTCATCATAAATTTCAAAAATCCTTTCAGGACTCTTTTTAGAGTCATTGCTTTCTACTTCTAGGATGGTTAACACTTCACCACTGCCTGGATTTGTTTTAGATATAAACTCGATTGATAACGGATCAATGATCGCATTCGGTGATACAGTAATCACCGGATTTTGAGCAACGGATGTCTGGAATTGGATCCCCAGAAAAAGGCAAATGAGTATGCAGGATTTGAATTTCATGTGTTTTAGATTTCAGGTTGCATAGTACGGAAAAGTTTTGAAAAAGGTGCTTTAAAACTTGTTTATGCCAGTTTCAAATGGTTTGTAACAATGAAAGAATCTATTGGTTCGTACCATTTTCATTATCCAATTTCAAATGGCTAGATGATATAAAACATAAAAAAATTCAATTAATTCAAATTTTTATTACATTTGGATTCCTGAATTATACCTACCCGTGCATAAGCAGGAGTAATTCATGCTCTGATTTCCATGGAATATAGATTTAGCTGAATCCCAAAAGGAAGTTTTTAGTATTCAACTCAATAAAAACCGAAATAAATGACCAAATTTTTACTATTCACTTTCATGGGCTTTTGGATAAGCTTTCAATCCTTTGCCCAACCATCCAGTATTTTTCTAAGAGGTAAAACCTATAAGCTGTCTTTCTATGATGAATTCAGTGGTGCCCGTGTAGATTCTACCCGTTGGGATTTCCGGAGAGACAGTAAAAGTCTGAGTACCCAACAAGCCAAAAACAATGTACAGGAGAATGGGATCTTACGTCAGTTTCTGAAAAAAGAAACCGCCAATGGTAAAAGCTTTACTGGTGGCGGTTTGATTTCGGAGGATACCCTTCATTATGGCTACTACGAAGCAAGTATTAAAACTCCACCCAAAAAAGGATGGCATAGTGGATTCTGGCTAATGAAACAAGATGGAAATGGTGGTACCGGAGTTTCTAAAGCAACATTGGAAATTGATATCCTGGAAAACGATTCTGAAAATCTTAACAGTTTTACCTGCCTTCACCGAAAGTATAGCCCGGTTACCAACTTTGGAATCAGAACCTTCAATACTTCTTTAATGAATACGAAGTTTATTAAAGTGGGATGTTTGTACGAGCCCGACAGTATTATTTTTTATTATGATGGGAAACAGGTAGACAAAAGGTTTGTAGGAAACTTGACCACCGGAAAGGTCAATATTTGGTTAACAAGCATAGGGTATACTTCCCCAATCAATGAAAGCGTTCTTCCAAGTACCTTCGAAGTTGACTATATTCGGTTTTACGAGCAGAATCCGCCGATACAAACAGCAACCACTCTTTTGCCGACTGCCGATGCCATGGTTCAGAACGGATCCGGCGCATCCACTAATTTTGGAAGTTCGGCACAATTGGGCACCCAGTTTACCAGCAGTCTGGATACCAAAGAAACCCTGTTTCGGTTTGATCTCAGTACGGTTAAGAACCTTATTGGATCGGCCATTTTACGAGTATATGGAGGAGCCAATACAGCATCCGGTCCAAGCCCTGTTGCAAAGGTTACCGCACTTGATCCCTATCAAAGCTGGACAGAAACAGGTGTCACCTGGAACAATAAACCTGGAGAATCAGGTACAACTCTTACCACTAAAACGATTGTAGGAACGGATCAGAAATATTATGATTTTGATGTTACCCCTTATATTATCAATCAGAAAGAAGGAGTGATGCGGAATAGCGTCAATCTGAAACTGAGCCAGGAAGCAGGCAGCGAAGCCTTAGCCGATTTTTTATCTAAAGAAGCCGGAAGCAATCCACCACAATTAATCATAAAGCCTGTTCAACTGGTTCCCGGAATAGTCGAACAACTGAAGGATACTACCTGGATGAAGGACAGCGTTCTGGCTTTTACAACACAAATACAAACAGTACGGACTACCTACTATCAATGGAAAAAAAACGGAGTTGAAATCCCCGGCGCAACTTCGGCAATTCTCAATTTTGCTTCTCTTCAGACTGCAGATGCCGGGCCGTATTCATTAAGGATGAGCTATGGAGTTGGATATGATACCGTTGAAACCAGACAGGCAACACTCACTGTATTAACATCCAACCAGAAACCTACAGCGATCCTGAATTTACCAGCAGCAAGCACCACCTATGCGATGGGAGAAACGCTTAATTTCTCGGGAACAGGAACAGACCCGGAAACGGGTGCATTGAAGAATCCGGATTTACGTTGGGTATCCAGATACTTCCGGAATGGAAATATTGTAAGCACAACCCAAATTGGTATTGGATTTAACCTGATATATATTGTACCCACCACTGTAGAAACAGGCACAGATGTATTTTATCGGATTCTTCTGATCGCCCGTGATCCACAAGGGGCTCGGGATACCGTTTGGAGAGATGTTTTACCTCGGGTAAGGACTGTAAATATTGTAACCAATCCAGCGGGTTTTCAAATGGTAATTAATGGAGCATCCCAGAATTCACCATATAACCAATCCCATATTGAAGGAAGCGTTCAATCTTTAGATGTTCCCGACCCTCAAGGAAGTTTGATTTTTCAAAACTGGAGTCATGGAGGAAGTCAGAAACAGAATTATACAGTTCCTGGTTTGAATCCTAACCTTATTGCCAATCTGATTGGTGGAAGCATTTCTTTAGTAAACCCAGCAGCCGATGCGTATGTAATTGGGAGCAGTAGCACCAATTTTGGCTCCGCAACTACCTTGATCGCAAAAAACAGCGGCACCTCAAGTGCATACAGGGAATCCTATATACGGTTTCCTATTTCTTCCTTAGTGGGTACTTTAAACAATGCAAGACTGCGATTGTATGGCGGCCTGAGTGATAATACAAATCCGGTTCTAAGGATAGAAATTAAAGAGATCAGTTCGGCTTCCAGTTGGGAAGAGTCGACAGTGATCTGGTCAAACAAACCAGCCATTCTTTCTCCGGTTCTGGCCTTTCAGGATGTAACAGGTACAACCAAATCATACTATGAATGGGATCTGACCTCATTTGTCCAATCAAAAATTGGGTTGGGTAATCCATTTATTAATGTTGAGATCAATAGCAAGGATGAAACTGCCACACGGGTGGATTTTAATTCGAAAGAAGCGGGTACATTTTTACCGGAATTGCGGTTAGTGCTTTTGGGAAATCCCCCTCCGGTTGTAACCCATCCAACAAACCAAACCAAATGCGAAGGAGAGTCTGTTACGTTTTCATCCACTGCAACCGGTAACCCAACTCCAACCGTTCAATGGCAGGTAAGTACCAATGCAGGAAGTTCATGGACGGATATTGCCCTGGCGACAAATCCGAACCTCACTTTTACCGGTTCCATTTCAGACAACGGGAAGCAGTACAAGGCAGTCTGGACGAATACCGGAGGGTCGGTTAGTTCTAGTGCGGCAAATTTTGTGGTGAATGCGCTTCCTTTACCAACCATTTCTTCACCTGTCAATGCAATTTGTGAGGGAGGTTCTGTTGTTTTGACTTCTTCCTCAGGTACCGGAAATGTTTGGAGTACCGGAGGAACCACACAAACCATCACCGTTTCTACGGCAGGTCCATTTTCGGTTACGGTTACTGCCAATGGTTGTACAGGTACATCGGCACAAAAGACAATCACCTTAAATCCAAACCCATTGGTTTTTATTGTTTCAGGTGGTGGTGCCTATTGCTCTTTTCCGGGAACAGGAACCAGTGTCAATCTAAATGGATCACAAACGGGCATCAACTATGACTTCAAATTTACAGCGGGAGGAACTTCTGCAACATTGCCAGGCACCGGATCTGCAATCGTAGCTGGTGGAATTACTGGTTCCGGAACAATTTATGCGGTAGCAACCAATTCCATCACAGGATGCCAGGCCACAATGAATGGATCTGCATCAGCAATTGAGCAAACAGCAACTACCTGGTACCGCGATTTGGATGTTGATGGTTTTGGTGAATTTTCAACTACTACTCAAGCCTGTTCACAACCGGTAGGTTATGTTTCAAACAACACCGATTGTAACGACAACAATTCAGCAATCCAATCACCCATTACGTATTATGTAGACGCAGACGGAGATGGATTTGGATCCACCACATCGGCATCGTTTTGTTTTACAACAGCGCCGGTTGGATATTCTGCCAATAACACCGATTGCAACGACAACAATTCAGCCATCCAATCCCCGATCACGTACTATGTAGATGGTGACGGAGACGGATTTGGATCCACCACGACTGCATCGTTTTGTTTTACAACAGCGCCGGTTGGATATTCTGCCAATAACACCGATTGCAACGATGGAAACGCAAATGTGAATCCTTCCAAAATTGAAATTTGTGGCAATGGTACGGATGATAACTGCAACGGCCAAACCGATGAAAATTGTACGGTTTTTACATTTTATCAGGATTCCGATGGGGATGGATTTGGAAATCCGGATTCTTTTACCACTTCAAACAATCCTTCTTTGCCCATTGGATATGTAACCAATAACTCGGATTGCAACGATGCCAATCCAGCCATTTATTCACCCGTTATGTACTATGTGGATGGTGATGGCGATGGATTCGGATCAAGCACATCCATGCTCTTTTGCAGCCTCACTTCTCCAAATGGATATTCCGTAAATTCAGCAGACTGCAACGATGGTGACGCATCCATCAATCCAAATGCCCCGGAAGTATGTAATGGTTTGGACGATAACTGCGACAACGTTATAGATGAAAATCAAACCCTTCCCCAACCGGGTATCATTTCGGGATTACCAACGGTTTGTCCCGGATCAAAAGGGATTAACTATTCAATCAGCAATGTAGCCGGAGCCGGTTCATACCAATGGACTTTACCCGCAGGTGTTATTGGAAACTCAACCGGAAATTCAATTTCCCTCTCTTTTAATGGAACCTATTCGGGCGGAGAAATTTGTGTGCAGGCAAATGGTATTTGTGGGAATAGCCTTCCTTCCTGCATCCAGATTGCAGCCACTTCGATTCTACCTAACGGGGTTATGGCAGGTTCAGATTTTAGTGTTAATCAAAGCACGGGTAATTATTCAATCATCGGAGGGGCTCCAACCGGAGGCGTTTGGTCGGGCAGCGGTGTTAGTGGAAAAACGTTCAACACCGTTCAATCAAGTGGTTCTTATAATCTGATCTATACATACACCAGCCCACAAGGTTGTATTGTTACAGATACACTTGTGGCTACCATTAACCCGGCAGCTGGAAGTGCAGATGTTCCGATTGTGAGTCCGGGTACAGCAACCTACATCACCACTCAATTGGTGAGCATGACAAGCAAAACCGCAGGAGCAAATATTTACTATACACTATCGGGTAATTTGCCTGTGATAGGAACCAGCTTTACCAAATTGTATACGGCACCCTTTTCGATCGCAAATTCAGTGACAATTCGTGCCATGTCTGTAAAGTCAGGTTTATCAAATTCCGGACCCGTTCTGGTGGTCTATACGATACCAACAGCAGCAAATCCAGTGATCAGTCCCTCTACCGGGATTTATTCAGGAAATCAAATGGTGAATATTACCTGCTCTACACCTGGAGCAGAAATTTACTACACTACAACCGGAAATCATCCCCTTTTCAGTGTCCCCAATGGATTTACCAAACGGTACACAGGACCATTTCAACTCGATAGAACGACCACAATCTGGGCCGTAGCCCGCCATCCTCAATTGCAAAACAGCGGGAATGTAAGTTCGATTATATCGATTCCCCCGGTTCGTTTCACACCCTTACCTGGCACATTTGTTCAACCTATTTCGGTTTCAATGTCCAGTACCACTTCCGGTGCACAGATATATTATACCACCAATGGCCAGGTGCCGGTACCGGGAAATTCAGGAACTACTTTATACGCTTCTCCTGTAAACATTCCTCAATCGCTAACTTTAAGAGCGGTTTCCTGGAAGAATGGTGTGCAGGACGGTTTGGTTGCTGTAGGAAACTACACCATTCTGAATCCTTCTATTGTGGCAGCACCCGTATTTAGTCCGGGCCCCGGAGTTTGTTCAACACCCTGTCTGATCACGTTAAGTTGTTCTACACCAGGAGCAAGTATTTATTACACGACCAACGGAAACAACCCCAGATTTGATGTCGTAAACGGTTTTACAAAGCTTTACACGGGTCCGGTTTCTATCCCTTTTGGGCTTACCATGAAAGCACAGGCAATTTTAACCGGACTTACTTCCAGCCCGATTGTAACTGCTGTTTACACATTACCTCCCGGCAGAATTGCGATGGAAATCAAGGAAGAACAACCTTCAATTTCCGTTTGGCCAAATCCGTCTT
>Ga0105046_10002920_pt1 | contig 27066 bp, 25 predicted proteins | sample MAT03_FD_78385 | JGI IMG/M metagenome (GOLD analysis project Ga0105046, IMG submission 78385) | Freshwater microbial communities from Lake Fryxell liftoff mats and glacier meltwater in Antarctica - MAT-03 (megahit assembly) | ecosystem: Environmental > Aquatic > Freshwater > Ice > Liftoff... | reverse complement strand
GTCCTGTGCGTGTTGGCTCGGGCTGCTAAACTGCCCGCTTCATATGAGCGGCGCACCCATCGATCCACAGCTTGTGCGGGTTTTTCCCTTGGATGGTGCCGTTTTGTTGCCCGGGGCGTTGTTGCCCTTGCACATCTTCGAGCCGCGCTACCGGCAGATGGTCGAGGATGCATTGGCCGGCGATCAACGCATCGCAATGGCGATGCCACTTGAGGACGAGCGCGTCGGTGCACCCCCACCGGAAATCGCTGCAACCATCGGCATCGGCCGAATCGTGGCGAATAAGAAGTTCGACGATGGACGTTACCACATCGTTTTGGAAGGCGAATCGCGTGCCCGGGTGCAAGCCGAAGCGAAAACCGGTGGGCCTTATCGTACGGTTGTCGTAACCGTACTACAGGATGATCCGCTGGTGGATGCAGAGGGTTTGGAGGGTGGCGTGGTTTCGATCAAGGCGCTGTTGAACGAATTGCTGAAGTTGTTGCCGGACAATGGCCGTGAATTGGGCGAGAACGTCGGCAAGGCCCAGTCTCCGGGTCATATGGTTGACGTGCTCGCGGATGCAGTTGTCACCGAATGCGCGGATCGTCAAACGTTGCTCGAAACAACGGATGTTCTCGCCCGGATCGAGATCGTGCAGCGGCACCTCGCCAACCTTTTGGTCGCCCTCAGGGGCAGCCGCGCAGCCAACTGAGGCGGCGCCGTCTCATTGGGTTTTGAACAAGAAGCTCGCGACGTAGCAAAACGGCACGGCTCGGTGATTGATGGAATACGGTTGGTACTGCCACGCCCACAGTGTCGCGAGAATGCCGGCGTTGATGGCTTCGCTTTGTCCGCGCACGACCGTGATGTCGCGGACAGAACCCTGTGCTTCAACGCAGATCTTTGCGATGAAGCGCATGCTGCCCGCGACGGATAGCAGCGTGGGTGGAACTTGCGGCGGTGGACATCGGATGCAGGCGTTGGCAACGACATCGGGCGGTCGGACAGTTGGAAGGGCGTGATTTGCGTGACCCCTACCGTCGGCCGGCGGTCCGTCGCCTCCATTGCCGATGACACCCGCTGGGCCATTGCAGTTGGGGCTGGTGCAGGATCACGCCGAGCGCCGGCATTTCCAACTCATCAACCTTCCAAACGCCAATCACGGCCACCGTGCACAGGGCGGCGGCGTGTAGGGCCACGGTGACAGTCATCAGCGGGACGGGCAGCCGATGCGCTTCGTGCCGATGGCCACGTCGTCGAACAGAATGGGCGCCTTGTTCGACGCATCGCCATAGGTCATCTGGCCGAACTCGACCTGGTTCCAGGGGACCGGGATGGCGGGGCCTTCGCTGATACGCCCGCTCGCCTTCGGGACCAGTGCGCCGTTCATGTAAATTTCGGAGATCTTCTGCATGCGATCGGCGAACCACTCGATGCATACCCAGGTCCCGAGCGGGAACTTCGGGGTGCTGCTCCACGGTCCCGCTTCCCCCGCGTTGGGCCACGAGTAGTTGCTCATGAACTGCTTGTCATACTTCCCCTGCTGCCCGAGGCGGAACTGGTACTGCTTGGGCGAGGCGTTCGCGACGGTGTTAAGGAAGCTCCAGTGGGACAGCGACACGGTGTCCGCCCAGATCATCACGCGCCCCCACAGGACGTCCGTGACCTTGTCCGGGGGCAATTCGATTTTCATGCCCGTCTCGAACTCTGCGGCCACCGCCCTGGCGCCGCTGTGGGCGCGCGTGCTGGTGAACTTCGGGCCCGGGGCGCCGGAGCGGCCGAAGGGTCCCCACGGCGCCGAGACGAGCGCGCCGGGTGTCCCCTTCTCGAAGTCGTCGCACAGGATAACGGACGGATCCTGGCACCCGACGCCGACGACGACCGCGGCTCCACCAGCACCGCCCATGGCTCCACCAGCACTGCTGCCGCCACCGGCACCAGCGCCACCGCCTTTACCACCCGTAGCTGCACCGCCACTGCCACCACCTGTGGTTGATCCGCCGCCGCCACCTGTGGCTGCCCCGCCGCTGCCACCACCCGCGCTGCCATCACTTGCGCTGCCACCACTTGCGCTGCCACCACCACCGCCAGCTTCGCCGCCGCTATTGCTGTCAGCGCTGCCGCCAGAACCGTCACCCGAATCAGAGCTACCGCCGCAGTTAAAAACACCGACGCCAGCCAATGCCAAAGCCAAGACTACCAAACCGCTGCGAAAGATTTTCATCACGAACCTCCTTGATGATGTCGGGGCCGAGCCGCCTGTGCGGATTTCGGATTCTCCATGGTAGCCATGCCACCTGCACCTCGGCAGGTGCGGTCGATGGTGTCCGGCCACACTCTTTCGAGCGGGATCAACGTGTCGTCAAGACCGTTCGAGGCCGATGATGCCGCGGCGGATGGCTTCGGCCACGGCCTCCGTTCGGTCTTGCACGCCTAACTTGCTCAGCACGTTGCGGAAGTAGGACTTCACCGTGTGCTCGCTTATCCCCAGGGCGTCGCCAATCTTGCGATTGGAAAGGCCCTGCGCCGCCAAACGAAGCACATCCACCTCTCGTGGTGTGAGCGCGCTCGAAAAGGCGAACTGCGCCAGCTTCTCGGCCACGGCGCCGGTCGGGTTGTAGCGCCCGCGGGCTGCGGAGCGGATGGCGCCCAGGATCTGTTGGTTGCTCATGCTCTTGAGCAGGTAACCTGCCGCCCCCGCACGCAAGGCCTGTGCAATGGCCGCGTCGCCATCCTGAGCCGATAAGATGAGCACGCACAACTGCGGATGGTGTTGCCGCAAGCGCGCCAGCACCTCGAGCCCGTCCATATCGCCGAGCCGCAGATCGAGCAAGACCACGTCTGGCGCCTGGCCTGTCACGGCTGCAAGGGCGGCCTGTCCGCCATCCACCGCGGCGACCAATTCCATATCTGATTCGCGGGCCAGCAAGTCGGCCAAGCCCTGGCGCACGATCGGATGATCGTCGACAACGAGAACGCGAAGCGAAGCGGGCATTTTCATAAGAGCTTGTCTTGTGGCTTGCGGTCTGCAAGCGGCCACGGCAATGCGACCGTGACGTGGGTTCCTTCGCCAGGGGTGGATTCAATCTCCAACGTTCCCCGTAGGCGCGCCGACCGCTCCCGCATGCCAGCCACCCCGTAGTGGCCATTGGTCACCCACGCCGCCTGGCCGTTGGGCGAGAACCCTTGGCCATCATCGTGGACCGAGACGATCAGCCGGTCTCGTTCTCGCGCCATCGAGACGACGACGTTGGCGGCTTTGCCGTGACGAACGGCGTTGCTGACGGCTTCACGCACGATGCAGCTCAAGTGCCACTTGAGGGGGCTTGGCACATGGATTAAGAGGGGGAAATCGACGGGCGCCTTCACCTGCACCACCACCCGATCAAGGAAGTCGGCCTCACGCGCGGCGCGAGACAAGCAATCCAGCAACCCTGTGCCCTCGAAAGCACCCGTACGCAGCGACCACACCGCCGCACGCGTCTCTTCTAGCCCTCGGTTGATGCCATCGAGCGCCTTTCGCAGGTGTCCAGCGCCAGCTTCATCGGGCGCGCTGTCCTCGACGGCCATCTCCACTTGCATACGCGCGCCAGTCAAAAGCTGGGCCAAGCTGTCGTGGATTTCCCGCGCGATCGCGTTGCGCTGTTCGGTCAACGCCAAAGCTCGCTCGGCCGCGCGCCGACGACGCAGACGGACGCCCAGGATCACGAGGCCCGCGGCCATCGTGGCCAGGGCGATGTGAAAAGCGCGGCGCCGATGCAGCGGCTCGATCAGCTCGAAAGCCAGAGCAACGGGCTGTGAGCGGTGGGTGTCGCCGGGTTGCTGAACCTCCGCGACGGCTTCGAACCTGTAGTTCCCCGGGCCAAGATTGGCCAGCATCATGACCGGTCGATCGTTGGCCAGGTGCCATTCGTTGCTCCAACCGAGCAAGCGCCAGCGATGGGCAAGCCGATGACGTCCCGCGAACATTGTCGTTGATAGGCGCACCTCCAATTGCCCCTCTCCAAGCGGCAGGCGCACAGGGGCAGCTTGCCCCTTATCCGTCGCGAGCGGGCGCCCATTGAAGAGCACGCGTTCGAGGCGCGGGCGGGGAACGGCAACCTCGTCACCTGCGGGCAATGATGCAGGCACGAGCACCAGGCCCCCTTCGCTGCTGAACCATAAATTTCCCTCGGTGTCGGCGGTGGACATGCTGGCCAGGCGGCCCAAAAAGGCGCTGGACGGCAAACCATCACGGGCATCCAACGCCAGCACAGGCAGCGGAAGGTTTCGGCCCTCCGCGCGTTGGTGCAAGGTCTCCTCGGGCAGACGAAACAAGCCCACGCGCGTTGCCAGCCATAGGTGGCCGTGTTCGACCACGACACTTTCGATCTGCAGTGTGGGAACTTCGGGCTGCAAGGACACAAACGCACCGCCGCGTGATCCGATACGGTAAAGCCCCCTATCGAGAGTGGTGATCCACAGCGTGTTCCCTGCACCGGCGGCGACGGCGCTGACCCGTTGGCCGGAAAGATCTTTGTGCGGAACCGGACGCGCTCCCGGCTGCGGCGCCAGAGACAACAAGCCAACCTCCTCGCCCCCCAACCACAGCGTACCGTCGGGCGCGGCGAGGCCATGGGTTACGCCGGAGATTTTGTAGGAAGCAAGCACGCGCCCGGGCGGGGTCAGCGAGAGTCGTTGCACGCTGTGATCACGAGCCACCCACACCGACGTCGCATCATGAGTCACGATGAGCGCTTGTTCTTCCTCGCGCGCCAGCCAAGGCACCACGCTGCCCGCCTGCACGGTGAACAATCCAGCGTTGGAGCTGCCTATCAAAACCTGACCCGCCGCCGTCTCGACAACGGAGCGCAAGACGGCAAAGGGCGTCTCCTTCGGCTGCGCATAAAGTTCCGCTGCGGCGCCAGCGCGCTTCATGACACGTCCATCTGCGGTGACCGCCCAGATACCGCCCCGTGCCGAGGGCGCCACGCCGAAAATCGCCTTAGACTTTTCGTAGGAAATGACCCTGAAGGGCGCCCGGCGCTCCAACCATTGCAGGCCCCCATCGGCTGTGCCCAACCACAAACCCGAGGCCCCCTGGGCCAGCATCGACGTGACGGTTGCACCACCAGCCGCCACATCATGTTCGCGCTGTCCCGTGGTCAGCGACAAAACCGACACCGCGGCGGCACCGGCGAGCCAAAGCTGCCCTGCCTTCTCCCACGGCTCGGGATGCATGAAGACGCCAAAGTAGCTTTCCCCTGCGGGCACCACAGCCACCCGAGAGGCATCAGCTTCGCTGCCGCCCACGCGAAAGAGCTTCTGCGCCGGCGTCCAGGCGTAAACCTCTTCGCCCGCTGAGGCCAGTGCGCTCACCGGCGCAGCCGACCAGATGGCTTGCACCCGCGGTGACTTCGCCTGCTCAGGCCATGCCGCGCGCATCAGTCCTGCAGGTCCCCCAATCCAAACACCACCGGGTGCGGCCGCCATGGCAACTACGGGTCCGGTGTTGGTTAACGGTTCTACTCGCGCTTCCCCTTGCCGCCAAAAGAAAAGCCCTGCGTCGGTGCCAATCCAGAGCGCTCCAACCGTCTCGACCAGCGCCGTCACACGCTGGCCGGCCAAACCCTGGTGCGGGCCAACCGATAAAGAGGCCCCGTCAACAAAGAGCCACACTTCGGGCGAAGCCCCCGAGCCAATCCACACGCCGCCTGCCTGCCTTGCAACCAAGGCATCCAGGGGGCCTGCCAAAGCGGCGGGAAGTTCCAACCAGACAGGCTCAGCGCCGTCGAAGCGCGCGAGTCCCCGGTCGGTCGCCACCCACAACGGACCATCCGCAAGCTGCGCCATGGCCCGAACCGCATGCCCGAGGGCAAAGCGATGTTGCGGCGGAAGCCACGCCGCATCCACTGGGTGCGGTCGAACGAGGGCAACGACGGAGACGAAGGCGACGAGGAGCAAGCCTGCGCCCGGGCGAGGAAAAATGGTCAACGCATTGAGCTTATCGCATTTCGTGCCACCAGCAGGCGATGCAGTCGCGAAGGGAGCCCCAGGATCCAAGAAGATCTGCGCGAATACATTGTTGTTGTGCTGGACCAATCGACCTAGTGCCGACGCATCTTCCAATTGTCCCCCTCGAAAGAGGGTGGCGTTCGCCCCCCGTTCGCGGCTGCGTCACACAGCACTCTAAGCGCTAGTTTTTTTTGAATGACTCAATCCATCTCCTCCCTTGTTGTTCTACGCGGAGTGGCCGTCTCCTTCGCTTTCATTGTCGCCTGCTCGAGTAGCGAATCCAAAGATCTGTTCTCCGACACTTCTGGCGATATGGGTGGCGCTAACGGCGACCAACACACCGGTGGCGGCGGAGGGCTCGAGCCTCCCGAAACGAACGGCGGTCAAGGAGGAATTGGTGAGCAGGCAGGTGGCGCATCCGGAACCACTGGCGTCAACGGAGGTGTCTCAGGCACGGGCGGGAAGATCGGAACCGGCGGTGCTGGCGGTATGGCGGAAGTACCCGCCAACGACATCACAAAGATCGTTCCCACTGCGGGTTGCGGCAAGGATCCGGGGCAGGCCTTGGGGATGACCGTGCGTGGTACGATACAGACCAGCGGGACCAAGGGTCCAGACGCGGCAGACTCGAAAAAGGGCGACTGGTCGTACTTGCGTGAGTACTTCGTGGCGCTGCCCGGCAGCTACAACAAGACGAAGGCGTATCCCCTTGTCTTTCAGGGCCCGGGCTGTGGGAGCAACGGAACGAAAGTGTACAACCTCGAAAACGGCGTTGGTGGCACGGTGATTCGGGTTGGGTTGACGCCACCCCCCAATGAGATCGGACACTCGACAGCGCCCGGTGGCGGTTGTTTTGACGACAAAGAAGGCGATGACTCCGTTGACTGGCCCTTTTACGAGAACCTCTACGATAAATTGGCTGGCCAGCTGTGCTTCGATAGAAACCGCGTCTTTGTGTCCGGGAACAGCAGCGGCGGCTGGCTCTCGAATGAAATGGGCTGCAAATACGCCGGCGATGCGAAACGGCCGATTCGCGGCATCATGCCCAACACCGGAGGCCTCCCCACGGACCCTCGGCACGTTCCAACGTGCACGACCAATCCGATGGCGGGCATGTGGGTCCACGAAGTAAACGACATGGGCAACCCGTTTACGGGAACCCGAGTTGGTGTCGCACGAGCCATGAAGGTAAACGGTTGCACGATAGGAACGACCTTCGACAATGCGATGTTTGACGACTTTCCAATCGGAGGCGGCAACCCTGCAAACGTCTGCAAGAAGATTAAAGGATGCCCCGAGCTTTACCCTCTCGTGGTGTGCGCGCTCGCTGGCAACGGGCATGGAACCCACGACGACGTCGCAAATCCAGGCTTCGCTACGTTCCTAAAGTTGTTTTCGTCGGAGCCTTTTGTCACCCGTTAAGCCAGGAGTTTATCGGAGAATCGGCTGTCGCAGTCACCGTGCAATCATGAGGAAGTTCGCATGTGGCGTGATGGCCTTGTCGACACTTTTCGTTAACCGTGCGTGGGCGCAAAGCTCCGAACAGGGTGCTGCGTTTTCCGATTCGCATATTACGACCAATCGTCCTACGCGTTACGGCAAGCTCGAAGACTGGTCGTTTGAAACTTACGGATATGCGCGCCTCGATGCGATTGAAGATTCCACTCAGTCGTTTGAAGACGGCATACAACCGAATCTTATCGCCCGCGCGGGCACCTATCGCGGCGATCACCGTCGCACCACCTTCACGGCTCGAGATTCTCGTCTCGGGTTGTTCGTGGTGGCGCCGCCGTATGAAGGAATGAACTCGTATGCGCAGGTCGAGTTTGATTTTTTCGGAATAGCCCCAACCGATGCACGGCGCCATGACACCGTTGTCTTTAGCCCCGTACGCATTCGACTTGCTTACTTCAAACTTGAAACTTCGATCGTGAACGTGCTGGCAGGGCAGTTTCACGACTTGTTCGGCTGGGGCGGATTTTTTTATCCAGCGACGGTTGCTTACCTCGGTGTGCCCGGGGAGATCTTCCATCGCAACCCGCAGATTCGAATCGAGAAGGCTCTGCATTTGGGTCGGTTCGAACTCATGGCTGCGGTGAGTGCGGTGCGCGCAGGACAACGTGATTCGGGGCTCCCGGAGGGCCAAGCCGGAATCAAGGTGGCGCACGACGGATGGAAGGGTGTGGCAATGCAGGGCTTCAACAGGAAGGTGCTGCTTCCGCTATCCGTCGGTGTTTCAGGTCTCTATCGGCGCTTCGAGGCGCCCGCGTTTCGCTCAGAGCCGGGCTCGGAGTCTGTGCAGACGTTCGGGTATGGTTTGGCGGCCTCTCTTCTCGTGCCGATCGTTCGCCCGCGAGGCGCTGACAACCGCAGCAATGCGCTCACCGTAACGGGTGAAATCAGCGTCGGCAGCGGCATCGCCGATATGTATACGTTTATGGACGGCGGGTCCCGCTTTCCACTATTGCCCAATCCCAGTCTGGCCGCGCCAGCTATCCAATACCCGTCAAATGTCGATCCAGGACTTGTGACGTTCGATCGAACGTTCGCCCTTAAAGCGATCAACTGGCGAGCGGTTGTCGCAGGTCTTCAATACTATTTGCCCATCGACAACGGACGCATCTGGTTTAGTGGGATCTATTCCCGCACTTGGTCGGACAACATAAAGGCGCTTACGCCAGCGCCCAGTTGGGGGGGCATCTTCACGAAGATGGAGTATTTCGACGCCGGCATCGGTGTGGACATCACCCCGGCCGTCATACTGGGATTGTCGTACCAAACGGTCAAGCAAACCTTCGGTGATGTTTCGGCCCCTACTCCAATCTACGGAGAAATGGCGGGAGTCGAGCTTGGGATCCCAACCGTACCCGGAACCGGCGGCGTCGCCGCCCATGCAACCAATCACCAAGCTCAGCTCAGCATGTCGCTCTTGTTTTGATCGCTTCACAGTCGTTGATCATGAATCGCAACACGAAAAACCTCCAAAAGTACAACGTTGCGCTATATGCCACCGCGCTGTTGCTCGGTGGCTGCCTGCAAGATGTGTTGTGTCCACCGCTCGATTCCTGCGGCGGAAAGCCTCCTATCGGCGATTGGGTATTGAGTCCTGGGCATCCTTCTTGTTCTGAGGATCTTTATGTTCCGCCCGCTGACACGCGACTTGTGCAAGCAGACGGGATCCCTGCGAGGAATCCGCCACCTGAACCGGCTTTGTTCGATTGGTGTCTTCTGTTGGTCACCAGGGATGGCTCGGAAATTCTGGCCAAACCACCCCGCTTTTTCTACGAAAGCGGCCCCGTCGGCGCGGCATCGGTTCGCTACGAGGCCGACGGCCACTTCTCACTTGGAATTACCTATACGGGAACATACACACTCGATTTCCCAGCGTTTTGCATGCGCGCGTATGGCGCCAAAGATGGCCGTCCTGCCGATCCCAGCAACAATCCTGATGGCCCGCCTGTGAATGTTTGCAAACAGCTCGAGGTGCCTTTGCGAGCTTCCGGCGAGGGGGAAGGCGCGTACCGCAACACGACTTGCAATCCCAATCCCAAAGATCCGGCTGGATGCCTTTGCAGATTCGACGTCTCCGAAGTCGGAGGTCCATCAGGAACCTACAAAGTCTTGGACAACAACACGATCGTTCACTTCCCGTTCTCGGGATTTCCGGAGAAGGCAACCTATTGTAACAAAGGCGAAAGCATCCTGCTCACGGGAACCGATGGCGCCTACCTCTTCGGCCAGCGGGGGTTAAGAACAATGAACTTGTCGAAGGCGCGTTAGGTTGTCGAAGAAACTATAGCAGCGAAGCGCATCCGTGTGGCGCGCGCTTTTAGGCCGCGAGAATCTCCCGAATCGACATGTGCGGCTTATTCGGGCGTGAGATTCCGAAGTCGTCCACACCGCTGCCCGACATGCCAAACATATCTTTCATGATCGTGTAATGAAGATCTCGAAGCCACCGATTTTCGAGAACCAGATGTTGGTCGGTCTTGAGTTTTCCCGCACCACCGCCGAGCAGAGTGATGGGCAAATCGTTGCATTTGTGGTTGCTTCCATGCATACAACTGCCGAACAAGATAACGCTGTTGTCCAAGATGCTCTTGTCGCCTTCCTTGATGGCATCCAGCTTCAGGCATAGCTCCGCCACCTTGCCTACGTTCCACCAGACCATCGTAGCGTAGTCATTCTGGTTTCCGTGTTGCCCCTGGTTGTGCCACTCCCCGCAGGTGCCAGTTGCCAGCGTCGATGTGGAGTTGGTGAAGGTGCGCTTCTGAACATGCCCATAGATAAACGCTGAGGCCTCATCATCGAGCATATGGGTGATGATGCGCGTGGCATCACATTGGAACGCCATCACGATGAGGTCGTTCATCACGTCGGCGTGCGTACCCTTGTTGTACGTGGCCGTGTTATGATTGGCCTGATTCGGTAGCACCGGCGCGCCGGTTGGCTTGGTCCCACCCATGCAGGCGAGGCCTCCCAGGCCTGTTGACGTTGACACCGATTGCAGTTCAACCGCACGAACATGCGTAAGGAACTGATCTAGTCTCGCTTTGTCCTCGGCACCCAAGCGCTGGGCGGTTCGCGCGGTGTTTTCGATGACGGCATCAAGCACGCTCTTGTCAAGCGCGATGCGTTTTTGCATCTCGACCTGGTTCTCAGCAGGTCTGGTTCCAGTCACCAGCTTGTTGAAGACCTCAAGCGGGTCCACCACCTTATACATTGGCTGGCCTGCCTCGTTCCAGGACACTGTGCGGCTGTTGGAGCAGGGGTTGGAATCACACATGCTGTAGGAGCTCGAACAACCAACTTGCAGGGATTTATACAAGGTGTTTGCTACGATGTTGGGGTTCTTTGCCATGATTTGATCCATGGAAATGCGGTTGGCCTCTTGAAGCTTCAATTGCGCTCGAACGATCCCGGGATCGATGCAGGTTAGCCACGCCCCGGGCTGCCTGCCGTGGCTCGGCTCCACCGACGCGCTGCCGTCGGCGTTGAATGCAGAGCCGTTTTCCAGACCCGAGATCACCGTTAGCTTTGATTTTAGCGGCGCCAGCGGTGCCATCACCGAAGACAGCTGCCAAGCAGCCCCTTGTCCCACCGTTTGAGGTCGCCAAATTTCCGGTGCCCCACTGGGAAGATAGATAGGCATGAAGCGCTTGCGCACTCCTGGTTGAGCGGCAAGGCGCTTTGGCGCCAGCGATTCAAGCCAGGGCAACGCTACCGCGACACCCGCGCCACGCAGGAGGTTTCTTTTCGAAATTAATGGCTTCATGAAAAGGCTCCTTGTGTTACCTGGACGCCGCAGCCCGGCGATATCTGAAGGGTTCCGACGACACCAATGTCCCCACCAAACGCCTGATCGAGGGCGTCTCTTGGATCCATTCCTTGTGAATGGCGTAAAGATACGGACGGTCCGACTCGACAATCGGGCGGCCAAGCGCGTAGTTCAAAAGGAACTCAGGCAGGCACTCGGAAAACTTTGGGTCATTGGTGACGGTTTCAACAAGACCCGAAAGACCAGAGAATTCAGTGTCTTCCATCTTGGCGGAGACATCAATTTTGCTGCCGTCAGCATACGCCGTACGGTACTTACCAATGGCATCAAACTGCTCAAGCGAGAGGCCGTAAGGATCGAAGGATGCATGGCACGCAGCGCAACCTGGGTTTGTCCGATGCTCTTCCAAAGTGGCGCGAACATTCTTCGTTGGATCGAATCCCTGCGATTCGGCGATGGCCTTGGCCACGGCGGGCGGCGGCGGTGGTGGTTCCGTGCACAGCAAGTGGGTTAGAATCCAGGAACCTCGCTTTGTGGGCGACGTGCGTTGGTCTTGCGAAGTCATGGCCAGAAAACCGCCCAGGCCTGCAAAGCCGAAGCGCTGGTCGTCCCTAATTTCGATGCGCTGCATGGCCGTAGAGCCGCCACTTTGCCCACCGTACAACTTGGCCACTGAGGCATCGACAAAGTTAACGTCAGCCCTGAGGAAATCGAGCCACGATCGGTCGCCGGTTACGAACTCGGCAAAGAACATATACATTTCTTTCGAGAGTGACGTTGCCAGCGGCTCCGACCAGTCGGGAAAGGTCTTCACGTCAACGGCATGTTGCGGCACCTGACGAACGCCCAACCACTGACCGCCAAAGTTCTCTACAAAGCGAGAGCTTTTTGCCGGATCGTTCAACATGCGGTCCACGGTCTTGAGCAAGGTTTCCTGCTTGAGGAGAGAACCGTCTGCGGCAGCCGCCAGCAAAGCTTCGTCGGGGGCGCTGCTCCACAGGAAGTACGACAACCGAGACGCCAACTCATATGCGTTCAGGGGATGTTTTTCTGCTGATGCAGCGTCGAGATCAGTTTCAATCCGGAACAGAAAATCGGCGCTCGACAGAACCCCACGCAGAACGTACTTGAGACCGCCATCACGTGTTTCGCCCTGCGCGCGCGCCGCGGAGTAAAGCGTGTTGAACGTGGCGGCTTCCGCGACCTGCAGCGGCCGGCGAAACAGCCGCAATCCCATATTTGCAATGATGGACTGGACGCAGGCTGCATCCTCTCCGCTGCAGATGAGAAGGTTGGCCTTCAGGTTGTTCGCCCCAAAAACGTCGTCGGCGATCTGATTGGCGGCCTGCAGGTAGCGCTTGAATTGATCTTCGTCAACGTTAAGAACAGCCGCGATGTTATCGAACAAACCCAGCTGACCACCCAGCCAAGACGCATTGGCCGGAGCAAGCTTGGTGCCGAGTACATCGGCGACCGTGGCATTGTATTCGGCGGCGTTTAGTCGGTGCACACCTTTGGTGCCCGGGTCAACCCCAGGAGGCCACTCATCAGGACGAACCGTATCACCCTCACCGTCATCGCCTCGAGACACGCCGTCGTGAGAAGACTCCGGGCTTCGGCTGATTTGGCCCGAACACGACATTGTCCCGGCCGCAGCGACGGCCGCAAGCAGGTACAGGTGGCGGCTCCAGGGCTGACTTGAAACTTCTGACATTGGAGTGCCTTTCTTTGCGGCGGAATATTCGCGGAGGGGGACCCAGCGGGCCTAGGCCATGATGAACGGCAGCGGCTGGTCGGCGCTTTCGATAGAGCCGGGGACGTGCAGGTTCTTGAAGTAATTCTCGACGTAGTTGTGGCCATAGCCTTTCATCGAGGGCGTTTGGAATTCACTGCGGGGGACGCCCATCAAATCGAGCACGGTGCCGAGCCACCGGTTCCAGGTGAGGCCCACGTAAAGGCCCTCCCCCCTCGTATAGGGGTACTCGGCCCTTGGTGTCGTGTTGCGGTAATCAACGAGCAGGCCGGTTTTCATGGCGCCCGCGGCAGCGCCTGCGGTGATAACAGGCATGTTGACTGGATCGTGAGTGGAGGCGCCAGACTCCTGGCTCCAGGCAATGAGGGTGTCGTCAAGTAGGGTGTGTCCCCCCATATCAACGGCGTCGAGCTTCGTGGCCAGATCCAGAAAGATCTGCGCAAATACATTGTTGTTGTGCTGGACCAATCGACCTTGTGCCGCCGCATCTTGCCATTTGTGAGCGGTACCTTGGTGCCACGAATCTGCAGATGCCGCGAACACGTCGGCGATGCTCATCACGCCAATGCGGCTTGAGCCGCAAACGAAAGCAGCCACGAACACGTCGTTCATGAGCTGAAACTTGGCCACACCGCTGCCGTCTGCTGCGGGCTTCTGCTGGTTTCCGCAAGACTGCGAGACGGGGCCCGCTGTTGCAGCGGTCTTTCGATCGAGTTCATTCAATCGCGCAATGTGATCGTCAAGCCGCTGCTTATCACTGGCAGAGAGGCGTCGGTCTCCGGAACGCAGGTTCTTGTAGTTGGTGAGGACGCGGTCGATGATCGAGACCCGGGGAGGCTGAGCGGGGGTCGTGGCGGCGTTGGGGACGAAGATCTTGTCGAAAAGGCTGCGGGCGCTCGCTGTGCGAGTGACTTCTTGGACGCTGCCGCTCTTGGCCTGAGGGTTTGACCACGAATACGAGAAACCTCCGCGTGAGCCTGTGATCATCGTGCGCTCCTTGATGCCCCCAAACGATTGGTAGAAGGAGGGCGACCAGGCCATGACCTGATCGATCGTGGGCATCGGAAAGGCCAGCACAGCCCTGCCCGCGTCTCCGTTGCCGTCATTGCGCGCGTAGTTGCCGAGATGCCCACCGGTGTGGTGCGCGATCCCAAACGGAATGTTGAGGCCAAGAATCACGTTGAGCTTGCCGATGATCCTTGGCGTGAGACGATTGTTCGGCGCGGTTAGCACTGAGGAAATGACCGCATTGCTTCCGTTGGCGTTGGCGGCCAGCGGGCCCCAGCCCGCCGTGTGACCTGGGAACAAAGTGGTTCGGTTCGGCAAAGCGGATGTGGAGGGAAACATGTTGGTGCCTTTGACCGCGCCATGCTCGGTGGTCATGGCCACGAAGTGTTTCAGGCGGGCAGGCTCAACGCCCCACGCCGAGCGCGGCATCAGGGAGGGCAAAAATGGCAGTGCCAAAGAAAATCCGCCCGCACCCTGAAGGAACTGTCGCCGGCCACGTTTAGCGCTGCGAATCGGTTTCGAACTTTTGGGATCATGGGTTTCGAACATCAAGGCCTCCTGAGTGCCAAAGTAGGGCGTGTGGGTGAACTAAGGACGTCAAGGCATTCGGCGCAGCCGGAACGCGTCGCTGTCGACGAAGGCACCGAGCAGCGCGGGGTAGCGAAGCCCCGAAGCGTGGAAGCTGGCCTGCATCGACGCGACGGTGCACTCGTCGGCGGTGTCCGCCTCGCGTGCGGTCGCGAAGCGGAACAGGGTCTGCGCGACGCAGTCCCCGAACTCGGGGCTCTTCGCGAGCAGCGCGCCAAGCTCGGCCGCGCCGCGGAAGTCGCCGCCGCCCTCGACCCCCTCGATCGTGCCGCTCGCGTCGATCGGCTGGCCCCCGGCGCTCTTGGTACGGTAGGCGCCGATCGCGTCGTACTCGTCAAGGCCGAAGCCGAGCGGGTCGAGCAGGTTGTGGCAGACGGCGCACGCGGGTGCCGTGCGGTGGGCCGCGAGGCGCTCGCGCGGCGTCGCGTTGGCGGGCAGCGTCACTTTGTCGATCGACGGCACGTTCGGCGGTGGCGGCGGCAGTTCCTGGCAGAGCAACGCATGGCGGACGAACACGGCACGTTTGATGGGCGTATTGAGTTCGGTGCCGGCGGACAATGCGAGCACGCTCGCCTGTGTCAGCAGTCCGGCGCCGCGCACGCCGCTCGGAAAGGTCACACGCGACCCGTCGGCCGGAAGCGCGACGTCGTAGAACTTCGCGAGCGGCTCGCTCAGGAAGGTCGAGCGCGAGGTGAGCGCCTCGGCGAAGCTCGCGCCGTCGCGCCACATGAGATCGTCGACGAACCGCTGGGTCTCCTCCGCAGCGGCGGCTGCGAGCGCCGGGTTCCACAGCGGGTGCTCACGCTTATCACGCGGCAGGCCAATCACGTCGTCGAGGCCGAGCCACGCACGCGTCAGTTCCCGTTGCCCCGCGCGGGCGCGCGGGTCTTCGATCGCGGCGGCCACGATCGCGGCGCGCCCGCGCGGATCGCCCCAGGCGCCGCTCGCGGCCGCGTCGAGTAGCTCGTCGTCGGGGGCCACCCCCCACAGTAGGAACGAAAGCCGTGTGACCTGCTCCCACTCAGTCAACTGCACGACACCATTGGAGCCGGGTTCGGGCGTACCGAGCTCGGCGAGGTAGAGGAACTTGGTCGACGCCAACACGGCACCGACGACGGCTTCGACCCCGGACTGACCGTCGCCCGCCGCGAGCGCGAGCAGGCGGTCGGTCTCCTCGACGGTCAGCGGGCGCCGGAACGCGCGCCGGCCGAAGCGCTCGACGAAGTCGCGGAGACAACCCTTGGTCGCGAGCTGACAGCCGACGACCCGGTCGCGGCGGGGCGCGTCCGCGACGAGCGCCGTCGCGAGCTGGGCCGCGGCGTCCATGTAGCCGTCGGTGATCGTGGGCGTGAACGCCTGCTCCACAGCGATGGGGAAGTGCGACTTGCTCGTGTTCGGCGCGAGCGGCACCGTCGGAGGCGCCGGGAGCTGGAGCAGCGAGCGAACCGTCGCAGCGTATTCCGCATTCGTGAGCCGGCGCATCACCGACGTGCCGACGTCGCGGTGGCCCTTGCACGCCGCGGGGGTCGGGATGCCCGCGCCACCCATTCCGCCCGCGACGCCCGTGACGACGCTCGCCCCGGACGAGCCGCCCCTCTCGTCGCCGCCGCCCGGCGGGTCCTCCCCCGTCGGCGCAACGACGCCCGTGCAACCGGTCAGTGCGAGGGCGATCCCGATCAGCCGTGCGCGCATCATGACAGCCCGCCGAGCATTCCGGTGCACCCGGCCCCGTACTTCGGAACCGGCAAGCCGGCGAAGTTGATGAGCGAGCAATACAGATTCGTGACCGGCGTCTTGTCGGGCACCCGGATGTAGGTTCCGCCCTTGAGCACACCGCCGCCGCGGCCGGCGATGATGAGCGGCAAGTTGAACTTTTCGTGCAATCTGCCGTTCGCAATTTCCGAGCCGTAGAAGATGAGCGTGTTGTCGAGCAGCGTCCCGTCACCCTCGCGCTCCGCAGCGAGCTGGCGCATGAGCGACGCCAGGAACCCGATCTTCACCACGGTGCGACGCTCGAACGGTCCGCGCGTATCCAAGTGCGATAGCTCGTGGTCGCCCATGTCGCTATTGAGTGTCGGGAAACTCTCCTCGCCGGAGGTGAGGATGAAGCTCGCGTAGCGCGTGATGTCGCACTTGAACGCGTGCACGTACATCTTGAACATGAGATTCGCCCGCTCGAGTGGGCGCCACGGCCATAGAGATCCGTCCGCGCCCGGCACGGGCCACGCGGTCGGGCGCTCCATCGTGCACTGCCCATTGCTCGATTTGAGCGCGCGCTCGATTTCGCGCACGCCCGTGAGGTGCTCGTCGAGGCGCTTGCGATCCGCGGCGCCGAGCCGGCCTTCGAGATCCTGCGCGTCGGCGAGCACGAAGTCGATGAGGCTCTGCTTGCGCGCACGCGCTGCCTGCAGAGCGGGCGACGGTGGGCCCGCCGCCAAGAACAGCGTGTCGAATGCGGTCTTGCAATCGCGAATGGGTGGCATCGGCGTGCCGCCTGCGCCGTACGAGATGGGGGCGTTGACGTTCGCGGCCGACAACTGTAGCGATCGGATCCGCGTCTGCCCTCCGAGCTCCGCCGCCACCACCTGTTCGATAGACGGCCCAGTCGGCTTGGCATCAGCCACGGGCGACACGATGCCATTCGAGAAACAGGCCATGTTGTGCCCAGTTTTATTGTAGTGATCCGAACTCAGTCCCCCAACCACGGTCGTGTACGGGAACATATCGGCGGCGCCGTCGCCGGGGCCGAGCGGCGTCAACAGCGGCGAGGTCGTCGCGGCGGTGAGCGGGCCAGGCGTCTTCGGGAAGAACACGTCGGTCCAGGTGCCGTTGGCGCAATAGAACGTCAACAGACGCACCGGCGGTTTCGTCGCGGCGCGCGCCTCTCCGAACAGCACGCGCCCACGGCCGTCAGTCATCGCGTCGAGCAGCGGCAAGCCCACGACCACGCCAAGCGCGCCGCGCAGCGCGCGGCGGCGATCCAGTTGAATGCGCTTCGCATTCATAGGCTTCCCCCTTCTGGTCGCCAGGCGAGCCGCACGGGGATGACTCCTCTCGACGCGGTACAGGGCGCCAGCGGTACGGCAGGCAGGGCCATCAATGTCTTCGGGCGGTCACGCATAAGTACTTCCTCGTGGCGCGGGTGACGGGTTGGGGAGCGAATCCACTCTAGGGCCTGGTGGACGGCGGGCGCAGCCGCGAACGAGGGGCGATCGTCACCCTCTTTCGAGGGGGCTAAATCGCATCGAACGGCTCGGCTCGGAGCTTGAGGTCTCCGCGATGCGTCCCGCGCAAGATCCACCGCCCGTCGCTGCCCAGTTGCAGTATCTCTAGCGTTCGTAGCACAGGGTTGACCAACCAAACCCATGCGACCTGCTCGCGCGCATAGACCGCCAGTTTGTCTCTCCGATCAAAGCGTTCCGTACCAGGGCTCAAGACTTCGGCCACCCAATCGGGCGCTAAGGTCAGAAACGCTGCGTTGGCCGTGACGTCCATCCGCGTGCGGCGCCCCCCGATGTCCGGCACGACGATGGACCAAGGGGCAAGAGGGGTCTGTCTCAAAAAGAGAGGCCACGATGTTCAGCGTAGGCAACGACGCGGCCGCCAAGCAAACCGTAACACGAAAGATCGACCTTGTCTGCTGGGCCGCCACCACCGTGCACTGCGACGTCTCACGCCGAGTCGCAACGTCGTGACAATGGTTTCCCGGTCCGGCCAATTGGTTGGGTTGTGGTCGGCCGGCCCCGTTGCCGATTCTGTGGCGCAGGCCGCTATGGCCCCAGGCAGGGTGGGTTCGGGATCTCCGTGATACAGCGAACAACCGCGCTATCGGGCGTTTCGGTGCAAGTGCCGCTTGCACATTCCCCGGCCCGGTAGCACGCGGTGCCGTCGGTTTGCAACGGCTGGCAGGAATCGGTGGGGGTCGAGGTGGGCGCATAGCTTAGACACTGGTCCTTTTCGGCGCCCCCGCAGCGCTTGATGAAGCCTCGGAGGCCACCGCCCGTCGCGTTCACGGCGACCACCGCGGGCGTCGACCGAGCCCGCGGGCGCGTTCGTCACGCTCACGGTCAGGGTCGAAAGCGGGAGCCACGGACCGAGCGACCTGGTTCCAGGGGACCGGGATGGCGGGGCCCTCGCGGATGCGCCCGCTCGCCTTCGGGACCAGCGCCCCGTTCATGTAAATTTCGGAGTTCCTCTGCGTGCGATCGGCGAACCACTCCATGTAGACCCAGGTCCCGAGCGGGAACCGCGGGTGTTGCTCCACGGCCCCCCCGCTTCTCCCGCGTTCCGTGGATGGCCGCATGGATGCCGGCAGGCTCGCGTGGTGGAACCTCGAAGACGATATTCCCGTCGGTCAGTTTGTCGATTTGTTTCCCGGCGTTACTCTGGAGCAAGCGCGCGCGGTATTGGAGCATGCCGCTCGAAGCGCTCTTGCCGCGGCGTAAGTGCGAATCCTCTTTGATCAAGGCACGCCGGCGCCTTTACGGCATCTACTGCCCGGGCATGAGGTGTCCATCGCCCACGAGCGTAGTTGGTCCACGCTAAAGAATGGTGAGTTGCTCGCTGTCGCCGCTGATCGAGGTTCGTACACCCCGTGGGTCTGACGAGTCTGTGATCGTTCATCGATCCGCTAACGATTGCAGGTCACCGAAGCTGGCGCGCACACGGTCACGATGCGCGCGTTGGTTGGTTCAAGCGATGCCTCGAAAAACTGGGATCTGCGCTGCGAGGTGCGCGAGAAGTTGCTGGCATTCTTGCAGAAAACCATGTCGGCCAGCTTGCCCCGCGTGCGCCTGGATGCCCCTCTCAAGGCGGGGTAGTGCGTTTGCCGTCGGCCGAGTCGGTTGGTGGCGCTTGTCCCCAATATTGCGGCTTGGCGTTTTTCGCACCGCTTGTTAACCTGTGTGGCAAGTCCATGCAGTTTTCAGCGGCTTTTGTAGTCTCGTGCCTTGCCCTTACAGCGTGCGCCCGAACGTTTGGCGGCGATACCGACAACGCGGGCGGAGTCGATGGCAAAGGTGGAGGCCAGGGCATCTCTGATGGATCAGGCGGAAACACAGCCGCAGGCGGCGAATCCGCGATGGCGGGCGGTGCGACGGCAGGCACTGGCACGGGTGGTTCCGCCGGGGGCACCCCTGGTACCACCGGGGCATCGGGCGGTGCTACAGCCGCCGGAGGCGCCACGGCAACCGGCGGCTCGGGTGGTACGGTTGTAGTTCCCATCGGCAAGGTGCCCATGTTCGTGGCGGCCGGACACGGCGCACGCACCATCACCTCGTGCGACGATGGCCGAACCTGGATCGCCAACCATTCCTACGAGAACCGAAACGTCGATCATTCGCCCTACACCGAAAAAGGTATGGTCTATGGCGATGGGATTTTCATGGAACTCATCGGCTGGGGCGCGGACCCCAGCGTCAAACTGAGCACCAACGGTGTCGACTGGCAACGCTTCCCGGTACCCAAGGGCGGCGGCGGTGGCCTGGTCTTTGTAGAATTGCCGCAGAAAAAGTTCGTCACCGTCAATGGCTATGGCGGTTGCCAATCCTCCCCCAATGGCAAAACCTGGACACGCTGCACGGCGCCCGATTACCCGGAGAACCTGCGTGAATCTGGCGGTGGTGGTGCGGCCATCGGCGGCGGCGGCGACATCGCAGCGACGTTCAGCTTCGATGGCGGACAATCCTGGCGCACCAGCAGCGCGTGCCGATTGGTGGACGGTTTTGGCAACCTGGGTCAACTGGGCGGATTCGCCTGGGGCAACAGCACCTTTTGCGCAGTGGGCAGCAGCGGTGATTGGTGCCGTACCACGGATCGCGGCGCCACCTGGCAAACCGGAAAACTGCCAAGCGGGGTTGATGGCAAAATGGCCTTCATCGGCGACAAGTTTTGGGCGCCCAACGGCGCCACCGCCTACTGGAGCAGCGATGGATCCACGTGGACCCGCGAAACCTTGCGCCCGACGGGAACCGTCATACACGCGATGGCGCGCGGCGATTCTGGTACGTTCGTGGGCATCCAGCGTGAAAACGCGTCGACCCGATTCTATCGATCAAGCGACGGCATCAACTGGACGCTCGTAACCGGACCCACCGGCACCTCGTTGCGTCGCGTGGTTTTCGGCTACGGGACACCGTCGGCACAGTGCCCGTTGCCGTAGTCACGTGCGGTTCGAGAACATTCGATATGCGCCAGTGTATGAAGGGGCACTTTTTTTAAGGTAACCGAGGTATTTGCACACCCCTTTGAACAGCTGGACGCGCACCCACACGGTCGAGCCACGCGCTGACATGCGGAAAATCATCGAAGCTTCCCATCGCTTGACGCGCCTTCACCCAAGCATAACTTGCGACGTCCGCAATTGAATAGTCGCCAACAAGGTAGTCGCGATTTGCAAGCTGACGGTTAAGAACGTCCATCAGTCTGTTGCCCTCGTTGCTGTAGCGTTCGATGGCATAGGGAACCTTTTCTGGCGCGTATTTCACGAAGTGGTTCAGCTGCCCCAACATCGGACCTAGCCCCCCCATCTGAAACATCAGCCACTGCAAGGTTTCGTAGCGCTTGCGCGCATCCGAGGAGAGAAGTTTGCCAGTCTTCTCGGCCAGGTAAATCAGAATGGCGCCTGACTCGAAGACGGTGATCGGTTGGCCGTCGGGGCCCTCAGAATCCACAATCGCTGGAATTTTTCCGTTGGGGTTGATGGCCACAAAATCCGGTTTGTGCTGGTCGCCCTTGCCGATATGGATAACGTGCACTTTGTACGGCAGTTCCACCTCTTCGAGCATGATTGAAGCCTTCAGGCCGTTGGGAGTCGGGAAGCTGTAAAGGTCAATCATGAAGGGTTAGATGCAGCTGGCGAACGTTGCGTTGCAGCGATGGCGGACTTTGCCTTTTCCGTTTCAGGTGTGTCTAGATCCGACCATGAAGCACAAGGCTCTCGTCACGCTGCTGGCGCCTGCGTGCTGGAGTGGCGTACGCGAAGCGACGACTTTCGGCGCCATCTGCCCCCAGCGCCCCGTCGAGCAAGGTAAGCCGAACGATCCCAACGCCCCCGTCCAAGGCGACGAGGATTGTCTGACCCTCAACGTGTGGGCGCCCGCCGACGCCACGGTGCGAGCAAGCCAGCCTCGCCCCGTCATGGTCTTCATCCACGGCGGCGGCAACATCCAGGGCGCCGGTTCCGAGTCCGCCTACGACGGCACGGTCCTCGCCGAGAGCGGCGGTGTCGTGCTCGTCACCTTCAACTACCGCCTGGGCCCACTCGGCTTCCTGGCCCACCCCGCCCTCACCGCTGAACGCGCCGAGCGCGCTTCGGGCAACCTCGGCATTCTCGACCAGATCGCGGCGCTCTCGTGGGTCAAGCGCAACATCGCGGCGTTCGGCGGCGATCCGGGCCGCGTGATGATCTTCGGTGAATCTGCCGGAGGCGTTAACACCTGCACCCTGGTCGCTTCACCGCGCGCCGCAGGCTTGTTTCACGGGGCCTTGGTACAAAGCGGAGGCTGCGTCGGCAACCGTGCACTGGCCGATGCCGAGACCTTTGGCCAGACGGTAGCCCAGGCCGCGGGATGCGCCACCGGCGATGTTGCCGCCTGCCTGCGCAGCAAGACCGCCGCGGCCCTGATCGACGCCGGGCCCGCGAACGGCATCAACAACCTTAACCTCGGCCCCGCCGACTATGGCCCCATCGTCGACGGCTTCGTGCTCACGCAGGTTCCCTTCAATGCGATCCTGGCCGGCAAGCACAACAAAGTGCCATTGATCTTCGGAGCCAATGAAGACGAAACCAATCTGATGGTTGGCGCCAGCCCGAAGACCGCCATCGAATACGCGACCGTGTTGAGCGAGTTTTTCGGACCTACGCTTGGCGCAAAGGTGCTGGCCCAATACCCGGCCTCGCGCTTCCCCACCCCGCGCGCCGCGGCCGTCGCTGTCACCTCCGACTACCGTTTCATTTGCCCTGTCGGCCCCTACGTCCAAGCCGCGCTCGACGGCGGTCGCCCATCGGCCTTCCGCTACTTCTTCACCAAGTCTCGCGACGTCTCGCCCACCGCCGCCCTTTTCGGCGCTTTCCACGGGTTGGAACTCGGCTTCCTCTTTCACACGATGAAAATGCCGACGGTGACCGAAAGCGCTCTGAGCAATGCCATGCTCGGCTACTGGACGCGCTTCGCAGCCACGGGCGATCCGAACGGTGGCGGCGCACCCGTCTGGCCGACAGCGAAGAAGGGTTCGGATCCGTACCTGGAGCTCGGCACGACGGTGGCGGCGAAGGAGGGGGTGCGGGTGTCGGACTGTGCGTTCTGGGAGACGGCGCTGAAGTAGACGACGCAGTCTGATGCGCCGGTGTGGTACAAATGACGGTGAAGCCCGCGGCTCGCTTCACGCACCGGGTTCAGGAGCAGCGGCGATCGGTGGCCAAACACCGATCCGACTACAGCGAAATCCGCCCCGCCACGATAGGACGGCGGTTCAAGTTCAAACAAGCCGGGGTAAGAATCGATGCCAAGACCCCCTGCCCCACCAACCTGTAGGGATGGACATGGCAAAAGACGCGACACATTTGTCGCGGTTGAGAGGCTGTTTGGCGCTGCCCCGTTGCGAAAACCCCGAAATGATTGCATACCGATTCACAGTGCAGTAATTGTGCCCGGCCGCGGCGAATGATTTATCGACAGCCTTGGCCAAAGCTCGGAAGCATCGCCCGGGATTTTAAGTAAGTTGCAGCTTCTGTCGAAGACAGGAAGACAGATCGTCGAAGGGAAATCTTCATTGCCGGGAGTACTCATGAGAGCGTTCGCAGCAGCATCCGTTGCCTCAACCCAGAGATTTGTTTTCGGAGCGCGCGCAGCAACGCGTACGGGCGGGCCTCAGAACGACAACGACGGCGACGATGAGGACGCCTTGGTGCGGCGGCTCATGCCTCTCATGGCCGCGGTCATTATCATCGCGTTCATTTTCAGCTAGTGCGTTGTTGACGTAATCGTTGCTATCGGTTCGCCTCCGTAGATCTCGCGGGCTCGCGTGCCCACTGGGTACGCAAATGTAGGCGCGCAAGCGCGGCACAAGAAACTGGCCTGCCGTGGGCGCTCGGGCTACGATCACGATGTGGTCCGCAACCGACTGGCGGTTAAGGAGGAAACGAACACATGGGTAGACAAACACACACGCACCGTTCCATGAATTTCTCCCACCCCGTTACACGGCAGTACGCTGGATGGAGGTCCAGCGAGCCGCAGACGTGACGCAGTTCTTTTTAGAGGCCGATGATTTGTACCACGAATAGACCCGAGGAAGGCGCTCGCAAGAGCGTGGGTCGCACATGGTGATGACGGTCCTTCCGATCCCGCTCGTCGCCCTTTCTGGGCACACCAAACGGTGATGCCCTTGTACCAGTCCAGTAGTGGTCCACCGCGCCGGTGAGGTTCTCTCGCCGGCGTGTTTTTTTTCGCGCGGCCGTCTTCCCGAGCGCCAATCCTGTGCGCCGAGCGCCCGTTCTGGGCGTATGTTCGCGGCGCATGCTCATTCCGACCGATCCCAAACACCTTGAGGCCTTCGCTCTGCCCTTCATTCGCGGCACGGCCTACCCCAAGACTGCGGCTGAACTCATGGCCTCGCGCTATGTCGCGTATTCGCTCTGCGAGATCGACTACCTCATTGAGACCCATGATCCGCAAACACGCGCAGCGACGGATCGAAAAGGAACCGAGGCCTGGGCGCGTGGTTCAAAATTTCACGGTCTTGAGATCTTGGATACCCTTGCCGGCAGCGAAGGCGATGACAAGGGCGAGGTCGAATTCGTAGCACGATATACGAGCGAAGGCGTTGAGCGCCGGCATCACGAGCGATCCACCTTTTGTCGCATCGATGGGCGCTGGTTTTTCTCCGCCGCGCGCATCATCCAAACACCCGTGCGGCGCATCGAACCCAAAGTGGGTCGCAACGATCCTTGCCCGTGTGGCAACGGCAAGAAGTTCAAGAAGTGCCACGGGGTGGGCGCGTAAGCGGAGTTAGCGCAACGGGCGGTCGACCGACGGCAACTGCGACGAACATCGGAACTCGTGCTACGGTTCCGCCTGAGCCACCTTGGCCTGAGCCACCTTGATTGGCACCCCCAGTACCGCCAACAACACTCCCATTCGTACCGCCATTTTGGGATCCACCTGTGCCGGCGTTCGATGTGCCGCCTGTTTGCTGGGTATTGGAGCCGCCGTCAGAGCTCCGTGATCCTTCGTGGCTTGAGAGAAGTCCTTCTTAGAAATAGAAGCGCACGCCAAGGGCAACTTCCATGTCAAAATATCCGCCCGGCAGGACGTAGATCGAAGGAGCAACTTCCAAGTAGGCTTCAAGAAAGTCTGGCCTTTGGAACGACAGATCCAGGCCCACCGGCATACGGGCGGCCAAACCAATCGTTCCATCACCATCGGCAACGTACCGGCCATCGTCAAAATGCCAAACGCGCGCTCCGACGCCGATGTGCCAATCAAGCGTCACCTTGGCGTTGATAAGATTCTCTTGCCAAAGGTAGTCCGCGTGGAAGCCTGTTTGGTTGTACCCCCGGCCGTCTCGACAAGAGACATAGCGTTTGCCGTCCCAGCAAGATCGGCCGTATCCGTAACCGTAGCCCCGAAAACCAATGCCAAAGTCGATGGCTTGCCCCGCGCCCACGAACACTTTTCCAACCAGGCTGTTCGGGTCGCCCAGCGCGAATCCAAGGCCGAAAATACGTTGGTTTCCAACTTCGGTGGCGGCAGCGTTACGACCAAGGAACATGCCAAAAGCAACGACGGCGATACACAGCGGTTTTGAGAGTTTCACAGCCTTCGAATAACGACCTATTTGGGCTCAGGATGCAAGAAAATCCCTCCTCGGCATATATTGGCACCAATGACCGAGCCCGATCCCCTTGTTGGCAAGATTCTGCAAGAGCGCTACCGCGTTATTGAGCGCCTGGCTGAAGGGGCAATGGGCGTGGTCTACCGGGGCGAACGAACCGCCTTGCAGCGCCCCGTGGCCATCAAGTTCTTGCATCCTGCCGTGGCCCAACAAGACCAACTCCGAAAACGTTTCGAGGTTGAAGCCCAGGCTATGGGCAGGCTCTCACACCCTAACTGTGTGTCGGTTATCGATTTTGGTTTCGACGAAGTTCCCTACTTGGTGATGGAATTCGCGAAGGGCAAAACCTTGCGCGAAGTTTTGGCCACAGGCCCCATAGATACGCAACGCGCGCTGCATCTTGGGCGACAATTGCTCACAGCATTGGTGCACGCACATGCTCAAGGAATCATCCACCGCGACATCAAGCCAGACAACTTGTTGCTGCAACAAAGCGCAGGGTTGGACGATCACTTACGAGTGCTTGATTTTGGTTTGGCAAAGTTGATGGATGGTGCTGCTGGGCTTACAGCAGGCATGGCCGTCGGTACGCCAAACTATATGGCGCCTGAACAGATGCAAGAGGGAGGCATTGATGCGCGAGCGGATCTATACGCCGCGGGCGTTGTGCTGTTCGAGATGCTCACAGGCAAGCAGCCCTTTGCGGCTGAATCCATGGGCGAAGTACTGCGTCGTCAGCTGCACATGGTGGCGCCACATGTGCGCGACGTGATGCCGCAACGAAAATTTTCATCGGCATTGGACGAACTTGTTTTTCGCTCAATGGCCAAGCGTCCTTCTGAACGCTTTCCCACAGCACAAACAATGTTGGCTGAACTTGAACGTGTTCCAGAACTGCAAGGCCCCGCGGTCGCAAAGGCGATGGTTGCCGTACCTTCGCAACCTCCGCCCGTCCGTTTGCCGCCACCGCCCTCAAAAGCAAAAGCACCACCGGCGCCACCGGCGCCACCTGTGTTGATGGAGACGCCTGTTGAGGTGAATGCACCACCGGTTGAGGCGAGCACGCCTGATTCTGCTGACAATGCGACCATGCAGCTTTCGCTGCACGACAACATCGCCGCAAAGCCACCCTTCGGATTGAAGCGGTTGTTCGTCACGGCCGCGGGCGTTTCGATTGTGCTCGTGCTCTGGCTAGGTTCGCGTTCGTGTGGATCGCCAACGGCCCCGCCTGTAGTAGCGCGCCCGAAGCCACCCGCAACAGCGCCCGCGACCCCCGCATCCACAGCAAAGCCGAAGACCGCGTCGGCGCGAAGCACCACAACCTCCCCTGCCCCAGGCAGGAAAACGCCTGCCGCTTCTTCAACCAGTGAGCCTCCCAAGCAACAACAGCGAAACACATCAACCCGCAAAGCCTCGTCATCAGAACGATGGGGCTCGCGCTGGAAGAAGTGAATCCGAGTCGGAGTCTTACGAATGGTGCCAACCCAGCCACACGATCAAGAAGTGAACTTGCTCCGGTTTGGTGGACGGTTTGATTGTGCTGCCAAACGATTGAGGATGGCAACGGTTTCGTAGTGAACAGGACTGACAAAGCCGATCGACGAGTGGAGCCGTTGGCGATGATCGC
>Ga0105046_10002918_pt1 | contig 27091 bp, 17 predicted proteins | sample MAT03_FD_78385 | JGI IMG/M metagenome (GOLD analysis project Ga0105046, IMG submission 78385) | Freshwater microbial communities from Lake Fryxell liftoff mats and glacier meltwater in Antarctica - MAT-03 (megahit assembly) | ecosystem: Environmental > Aquatic > Freshwater > Ice > Liftoff... | reverse complement strand
GGAGACAGCCTCTTTAAGATGGGGCGGATGCGAAAGTTTGCAATGCACCCCTCGTCATTTATACCCCACAATCAAAAAACTAAACCATCTAAACCCCCTAAACCCCCTAAACCCATTAAACCCTCTAAACAAAAACATCTATCGTGAAAACAAGCGCCTGTCTTCTTCTCTTATGCGGCCTCAGCGCCTGCACGGCCTCCAAACTATATACCGTCACCGACCTAACCCCGGAAAACTCCTTCACCGAAAACTGCGAAGGCCCGCGCATGGATAAAGCCGGCAATCTGTATGTGGTCAATTACCAAAAAGACGGCACCGTCGGCGTAGTGCGCCCCGGCGGCAAGGCCGAAATTTTTGTAGAATTGCCGGCCGGCAGCACGGCCAACAGCATTCAATTCAATAGTAAAGGAGAACTGCTTCTGGCTGATTTTACCGGCCATAATGTGCTGAAAATCGACCCTTTGACAAAAAAAGTCAGCGTTTTTTGCCACGATGATCGCTTCAACCAGCCCAACGACCTGTGTATTTCCCGGGCCGATGTGCTGTATGCCTCCGACCCGAACTGGGCTAAAGGAACCGGGCAGTTGTGGAAAATCACCCCCGACGCCAAAGCCGTTTTACTCGATGGCGCCATGGGTACCTCCAACGGCATCGAACTCAGTCCGGACGAGCGTACCTTGTACGTCAACGAATCCGTCCAGCGCAACATCTGGGCCTACGACGTGACTGTGGAAGGTGTGGCCAACAAGCGCCTTTTTGCAAGCTTCGGCGACGGCGGTTTGGACGGTATGAAATGCGATCGAAAAGGCAATCTCTACGTCACGCGCTGGGGTAACGGCAGGGTGGCCGTTTTTTCGCCGCAGGGAAAATTGATTCGGGAAATTGCCACGAAAGGAAAAAAGACGAGCAACCTGACTTTCGGCGGCAAAGACGGTAAAACGGTTTTTGTGACCTTGCAGGATCGGAAGTGCGTGGAGATGTTTCGGAATGGGGTGGGGGGAAAGGGGTATTGAAGCGCTGTCTGGTTTAGAGGGTTTAGAAAAGTTTAGAGGGTTTAGATATAAGATTTCTGAAAATCTTTGGCACGAAACCGCCGTTCTAAACCGCTACAGTTCTTTGTCCAACAAACTGCATTTAAGTTTGTATAAAAACCGCGTAGCGGTGGCATTATGGTAGAAAAAAATATCGGCCATTAATCAGCATCCAAACCGCGTAGGGTATGATAAACCTCCTAAAACTCTTGTGAGACAGCCTCAAGCCATTTTCCGGAATAGGTAATTCGGGTTTTTCATAACCAGTTCCAAGCCTTTCAAGCGTCGCAATTCCCGCGCCAGCCGCACGCTTCCGAAATTCCAGAAATCGGCCGAATCGTCGAGCAACAGGAAGCCGCCGGGCACAAGCAGGTCCAGGGCATTCTCCGCATCGCGTCGGGCGGCTTCGTAGGTGTGATCGCCGTCCACATAAACAAAGGAAAGCGGCCCGCCAAGCGGCGCGTGATTGCCGAATACGTCCTCCGATACCTCCCCGGCCCGCCAGGCCCGGAAAAAATCATCCGAAGTAAGTTGCAATGTGTGCGGCAATGCCTCCCGGCTGAAGAAACGGGTGCTGCGGATAAAACTGTCCCGGATAAACCCGGTGTATTCGCTGCGGGTGATGGATGCAGATCCTTCAAAATGCGCCATGTACTGGGCGTCGTCTCCCTTGATTTGGTCGTAATACCCGCCGTAAACCCAGGGGTCGCAGGTAAAAAAAGGCCGTCGCACGCCGTGTTTGCGCAGCAGCCAGGAAATAACATTGGTCGACATACCGCCGAACGAGCCGATCTCCAATACCGCGCCGGCTGTTGGCAAATGGCGAAAGACGTAGTCGAAACAATAGATATTGCCTTCGTGCAGCATGCCCTCACCGGCTACCGAGCCGCGCATACGGGTTAGGTAATCGTCCTGGATGGTTTTATACGGGTGGAGGCGACGGCGCAGTTTGCGGAGGAGATTCATGGGGTAAAGGTAACAGATGCTTAAATGTGCAAGCAGAAAAGTAAGGCCGGGCGCATCATTTGCAGAAAAACCGGGAACCAATAAACTGTTAAATTTTTAATATGTAAATCCCCAAGCGTTAAATCCATCCTAAACCCGATTTACCCCCTTGACAGTCATAGCCCCTGCACGTACGTTTGCGGCAAAAATTAAGACCATGAAAAAGACAATCTTTTTGCTCCTGCTCACTACCGTGCTTATCAACGCCGGTTGCGACCGCGATCCATATCCCCTCGAACTTGAACGCTACGACGTATTCTGGCTCGACCGCGATAATTCCGGTTCCCGTTCCCTGCCCGATCAGGTGAATTTCCGGGTACAAATCAACACCACCGACCCGGATCCTGACGACCAATTTATCACCGAATGGGAATTGTCCTATTCGGTAGACGGAAAATTTGGCGGGGTGCTGACCGGCGATGAAGGTATTCACAGCAATGGTTTAAGTATTAATGCCGATGTCCATATCGATGAATTGTCTTATCCCGGCGGCGGGCCGCTGCAAGCCGGTGATGGCCTGGAATTCCGGGTTTGGGCGCGCGATCGTTTCGGAACCCAGGTGGAAAAATTTTATTCGTTTTTTATAGAGGAATAAAAAGCAATTTTTATTTGCCGGACCATGACGCGTAAATCCCAAACCAGTGATATATTTCGCCTTCGCAAATTATTGACATCTTCAACCAGAAAAACAATCTCATCACATGGAATTGGTCATCGAAAACCTGACTAAAACGTATGCCAACGGCGTGCAGGCCCTCAACGGCGTTTCGTTGACGATCTCGCAGGGCATGTTCGGTTTGCTCGGCCCAAACGGCGCCGGAAAATCCACATTGATGCGCACCATCGCCACGCTCCAGGATGCCAGTTCCGGCAGCATTCATTTAGGCGCGATTGATGTGTTGCGTCAGCACGAAGCCGTGCGCCAGCAGCTCGGCTACCTGCCCCAGGAATTCGGCGTGTATCCCCGCGTCAGCGCCGAACTGATGCTCGATCATATCGCCCGGCTCAAGGGACTGGCCGAGCGGAGCATACGCCAACAGACCGTTGAAGCCCTGCTGCAAAAAGTCAACCTTTGGGCGGAACGCAAGCGCAACCTGGGCACCTATTCCGGCGGCATGAAACAGCGCTTCGGCATCGCGCAGGCGCTGCTCGGTAACCCGAAACTGCTGATTGTGGACGAGCCCACCGCCGGCCTCGACCCGGCCGAACGAAACCGTTTTTACAACCTGCTGAGCGAAATCGGCGAAAGCACCATCGTCATCCTCAGCACCCATATCGTGGAAGATGTGCAGACGCTTTGCAAACGCTTCGCCATCATCTGCGGCGGAGAGGTGTTGTTCGTCGGCTCGCCGCACGAGGCTGTGAAGATGCTCGAAGGACGCATCTGGGCCAAATCCATCGCGAAAGACGAGGTAGACCAGTACCGCGAAAACTACCGGGTTATCGCGACCAATCTGAGCGAAGGCCGGCTGTTTATCCGTGTTGCCAGCGATACGGACCCGGGCGAGGGCTTTGCATCTATGGAGCCTTCTCTAGAGGACGTATATTTCCGCGCGATTTCGGAGAAAATGGATCTTGTGACGTTATAATTCAGGAATTCGACCTAACACTCAATCATTCCCTTTTCACCTTATGTTCCTATCCATCTTTTCCTTCGAGCTCCAATACCGTCTCCGCCGGCCGGCAACGTACATTTATTTTTTCATATTGCTGGCGCTTACCGCGCTCATTGTCGCCAATGGCGGCACTTCCGCCAGCGAAAAAGTCTTTCACAACGCACCCGCTACCATCAGCGCGTACATGAGCATTTTGGGTATTTACTGCGTGCTCATCAGCTCTGCCGTGATGGGCGTGCCGCTGTACCGCGACATCGAACACCAAACGAAGGAATACCTGTTGTCTACCCCGGTTTCGCGCGGGGCTTATTTCTGGGGACGGTTCTGGGGTTCATTTCTGGTGTTGACGCTCATCAGCACCGGAGCGATTGCGGGTTACGTGCTCGGCAGCTGGTTGGGTCCTGTATTCGATTGGGCCAAACCCGAGCGCTTCGGCCCCAACGTAGCGGGCTATTACCTTTGGCCATTTGTCACCATTTTTCTGCCCAGCCTCTTTTTCACGAGTTGCCTCTTTTTCGGCTTGGTAGCCCTCACCCGCAACAACCGGGTGTTGTACTCGGCTTCCATTCTGCTGTTTATCTTGTATTTGCTGGCGAATTTTCTGGTGCGCGACCTCGAAAACCGAAACCTGGTTGACTTACTCGATCCCTTTGCCCTCAATACCCTCACCAATGCGACAAAATACCTGACCCCCGCCGAGCAAAACACCCAGTTAGTGCCATTACAAGGCAATTTGTTGTGGAACAGGGTTTTATGGATGGGCATCGGGCTGTTGACGATACTCGGTATTTATTTCAGGTTCAGCATCCAGCGCTTTGTCAGCAGCGGAGGCGGGGGCAAACAGGTAAACAAAGAAAAATCTGTCCCGGCGCCGGGCCGCCTGGCGCTGCCGGTTGCGTTGCGGCAATTTTCACGCCGCCTCAGTTGGGCCAATCTCTGGAATTTGGGGAAACTGGAGTTTCTCAACATCGTGCGCGATACGTATTTTATCTCCATTATGCTCGGCGCAGTCATTTTTCTCTTCCTCGACGACTGGATCGGCAACCTGCAATACGGCGTTCCCGACCGGCCTTTGACGATGAATATGTTGTTGTTTAAAACCTATAACTACGGCTTGTTTGTCTTTATCCTGTTGATGTTTTACGCGGGCGAAACCGTGCATCGCGACCGCGCTACACGTTTTGCCAACATCGGCGATGCCCTGCCCGTGCCCAATTGGGTGCAACTGGGTTCTAAATTTTTGGCCATCGTCGGTATCTGTTTATTGCTGGCCACGATCCCGATGTTGGTGGGCGTGACGGTGCAGGTCGCGCACGGGTTTTTCAATTTCAAGTTTGACTTCTACCTGATCGATTTATACGCGATCACGTTTTGGGAATACCTGCAAATGGCGATGCTGGCCTTCTTCGTGCACGCCTTGGTCAACAACAAGTTCCTCGGCCATTTTGTCGGCCTGGGCATCTGGATCGTCATGTTTGTGCTGCGGAACTTCCTGCAATACAACTATAACCTGGCTTTTTACAGCTACAAACCCGATTACCTGATCTCGGACATGAACGGTTTCGGGCACTTTGCCGCGCCTTTGTTCTGGTTCAACCTGTACTGGACGGCGTTCGGATTCATACTGCTGTTCATGGCGGCCCTCTTGTGGTCGCGCGGCGCCGAACAAAGCTGGAAAATGCGCTGGCAGAGCTTCCGGCAACGCTGGAACCCGCGTTTCAGCCTCGGACTGGCGGCGCTGATGCTGGTGTGGCTCGGCAGCGCGGGTTTCATTTACTACAATGTGAGCGTGGTGAACAATTTCCGCGGCAGCGACGAGCAGAAAAAACTGCTGGCCGAGTACGAAAAACGCTATAAAAAATACGAACGCATTCCACAGCCGAAGGTAACCGACCTGATGCTCTACGCCGATATATTCCCTGAAACACGCAGCCTCAATATGCGGGCGGTTTTAAAAATCAGGAACAAAACCGACCAACGTATAGATTCCTTGCACCTGCTTTCCCCGGACGGCCAACACTATAGTGTACGCTTTGACAATCAAGCACTTACCGTATCAAAATTCGACCTCATGCCCCGTCCGGCGCTGAGCTTTTTCTATTCCGAACCCGATACGGGCGGCTACCGCGTTTTTGCCCTGCCCCGTCCGCTGATGCCAGGCGACACGGCTACGCTGGAAGTGCGAACAACCATCAAAAATCCGGGATTTGTCAACAGCGGTTACCGCCGCGAGATACTTGAAAACGGTACCTTCACCAGCAGCGGCATCCCCTCGATCGGTTATGACCAGGGGCAGGAAATGGAGAGCGATGAAGATCGGAAAAAGTACGGATTGCCGGAAAAACCCGACGAGCTGCCGCCCCACCGCGACCCTTATGGCGAACGCACCCTGTTGTTCAACGACGACGCGGATTTTATTACCTTCGAATGTATCGTGAGCACCGTACCCGACCAGATTGCCGTGGCGCCGGGTTACCTGCAACGCGAGTGGACGGAGGGCGATCGCCATTATTTCCACTACAAACAGGACAGCAAGATCGATTACTTTTTTAACCTCGTGTCGGCGCGCTACACGGTGTTGCGCGACAAATGGACGTCGCCCGAAGGCCGGGAAGTGAACATCGAAATCTTTCATCACTACGAACACGCCTACAACCTGGAGCGCTTCGTGGCCTCGCTCAAAGACGGGCTGACTTATTTCCACCACAACTTCGGTCCCTATCAGTTTCGGCAGGTCCGCATCCTGGAGTTCCCGCGTTACGCCGTGTTCGCACAGTCGTTTCCGAATACCATTCCTTATTCGGAGGATTTCGGCTGGTTCGCCGATTTCAGCGATCCGAATGACTACGACTACGCCTATTACGTGACGGCGCACGAACTGGCACACCAGTGGTGGGGCCATCAGGTGTCGCCCAACTATACCCGGGGCGCCAATCTCATTTCCGAGTCGCTGGCCGAATACTCGGCGCTGATGATCGCCAAGCAGAAATACGGCCCCGACAACGTGCAAAGTTTCCTGAAATACGATCTCGACGGCTACCTGCGCGGACGAGCACAAGAGAGTAAAAAGGAAAACGTGTTCATCAATTGCAACCGGCCCTACGAGTGGTATCAAAAGGGCAGTATTATCCTTTATGCCTTGCAAGACTATATTGGCGAAGAAAAACTGAACGGCGCCATCCGTGCATTTCGGGACAGTTTTGCCCTGAAAGAGATCCCGCCATTTCCCGGTAGTTATGATTTGTACGCTTTTGTGGAAAAAGTTACGCCAGACTCGCTACGCTATTATCTGGAGGATTCCTGGCTGAAAATTGCCTTGTACGAAAACCGGATTTTAAGCGCCAAGGCCCAAAAAACAGGGGAGAATCAGTATGAAGTTACCATACAGGTCAAAGCAAGAAAGATGTATGCCGATGAAAAAGGCGTTGAAACCGAAGCGCCCGGTATGAACGATTACATCGACATCGGCATTTTCACCGACGACAAGGTAGAGGGCAACGGCAAAAAACTTACCCAAACGCTCTACCTTCAAAAGCACCGCCTGACCAATGGCGAACACAGCATCAAGGTGACTGTTACCGGCAAACCTGTGCGGGCAGGCATTGATCCGTATAATAAGTTGATCGACCGTGTGCCGGAGGATAATCGAATGGAGGTGGATATGGAGTAAGACATTGGAAGAAATTCAGGATGGTTCATTTTCAACTTTCCCCTTACCTTTGCACTCCACCACAAAGTATTAGCAGATAACAAACATGGGTCATACGTCAGAGAGCGCCGAGAATTTACAACTCATCCGAACAAGTGCACGCGATTTTGCGGAGACTTTCATTCGTCCGCACGTGATGGAATGGGACGAAGTTCAGCACTTTCCCAAAGAACTTTTTCATCAGCTCGGGCAACAGGGCTTCCTCGGCGTTTTGGTGCCTACGGAATATGGCGGCGCCGGGCAGGGCTACCAGGAATACATTACGGTAATTGAAGAAATTGCCAAAGTATGTGGGTCCATCGGCTTGAGCGTTGCGGCGCATAATTCGCTGTGTACCAACCATATCCTTGCATTCGGAAACGAAGCGCAGAAGCAAAAATACCTGCCTTTATTGGCCACGGGCAAATGGCTTGGCGCCTGGGGACTCACGGAGCCCAATACCGGTTCTGATGCCGCCCGGATGCAATGCGTGGCCCAACGGGATGGAGCATACTGGGTCATCAACGGCACAAAATCCTGGATTACCCACGGCAAAAGCGGCAATGTGGCGGTGGTTATCGTACGCACCGGCGAATTACTCGATAGCCGCGGCATGAGCGCCTTCATAGTGGAACGCGAAACGCCGGGTTTTTTGGCCGGAAAAAAAGAAAACAAACTCGGTATGCGCGCCAGCGAAACGGCCGAAATGATCTTCGATAATTGCCGGGTGCATGAAAGCCAGATGCTCGGCCTGGAAGGAGAAGGATTTGTACAGTCCATGAAAATCCTCGATGGCGGGCGTATTTCTATCGCAGCGCTCTCCCTCGGGATCGCTAAGGGCGCCTACGAAGCATCGGTCAAATACGCCAAGGAACGCCGGCAGTTCGGCCAGCCGATCGCTAATTTCCAGGGGATCAGTTTCAAACTAGCCGACATGGCCACCAAAATTGAAGCCGCAGAGTTGTTGACCCGCCAAGCAGGTTTACTCAAGGACACCGGTGAAAAATGCACCAAACAAGCCGCCATGGCTAAATATTATGCCTCCGAGGTCTCTGTAGCGGTGAGTACCGACGCGGTTCAGATTCACGGCGGCTACGGCTACACTAAGGATTTTCCGGTGGAAAAATTCTACCGCGACTCCAAACTTTGCACCATCGGCGAGGGTACTTCGGAGATTCAAAAATTGGTGATCGCCCGGGAAGCGCTCAAAGGGTAAAACGTATACATTGAAAATCCACACCCTCGATCTTGAATTTTTGGGCCTTCAGCAAGCCATTGCCGTATTCGTAGTTGAAGGCCCGGGAGGCCTTGCCCTGGTGGAAACCGGCCCTTATTCCAGCTTCCCGCAACTGGAGCAGGCTTTGCACCAAAACGGTTTCCAGGTGGCTGATTTTCAGCATGTATTCCTGTCCCATATCCACTTCGACCATGCCGGCGCGGCTTGGGCTTTCGCCGAAAAAGGAGCCACTATTTACGTGCATCCGAAAGGGCTGCCGCACTTAGCCGCGCCTGAAAAGCTCTACAATTCGGCCCGTTTGATTTATCAGGATCAAATGGATACGCTTTGGGGGGAGATGCGCCCGATCCCGGAAGCACAGTTACATGCGCCCATACATGGCGAAACCATTGCGGCCTGCGGCCTGCATTTCACAGCATGGTACACGCCTGGCCACGCCGTCCACCACATCGCCTGGATGTTGGAAGACCCAATGTCTGCCGTCCACCATCCATCCTCCACCGTGATATTTACCGGCGATGTAGCTGGCGTAAAAATTGGCGACGGGATCGTAGCGCCGCCCTGCCCGCCGCCTGATATTAACGTGGAGGATTGGCAGGCTTCCATTCAGCTGCTGCGGGAATTGCCGGTAGAAACCCTGTACCTGACCCATTTTGGTAAAATAAGCGACAAAAATGCGCATCTCGACGCCCTCGAACAACGGCTGCTGGATTGGGCCGCGTGGATGAAGCCATATTACATGAAACAAAAGCCCGCAGCGGAGATCATTCCACTTTTCCAGGAATATATACAGGCGGAACTTGCAGCCGCCGGCATCGACGAGGCCGGCCGCAAACGCTACGAGGCCGCCAATCCGTCTTTTATGTCGGTGGCGGGTTTGCTGCGGTATTGGAAAAAGAAGTCTGCATAACAGTCGCCCCTTCTTGATGATAGTGGGACGCGGATTTTCGCGAATTTCTTTCTGTGATCTAGTTTGTCCTGAACTTTTGAAAGGAGGTGGAGATTTGGCGGCAATTTTAAACGCAGCCCTGGTTATAATATCTTGGCAATCAACCCTTCTAAACCCTCATAAATTATGAACATATTTGAAAAATTTGACCACCAGGAAATCCTGATCATAGGCGATGTGATGCTCGATCGCTACCTCACCGGCGCCGTAACGCGTATTTCCCCTGAAGCGCCGGTACCGGTCGTTTTACAGCAGGCTACGGAAGACCGCCTTGGCGGAGCTGCCAATGTGGCGCTCAACGTGCGTTCGCTGGGCGGTATCCCGATATTGTGCAGCGTGGTGGGCAACGACGAGGACGGAATGGCTATGACCCGGCGGATTCTACCCGATAACGGTATCGACGCATCCGGCATCGTATTTTCCGACACGCGGCGGACCACGGTAAAAACCCGCGTCCTGGGCAACAACCAGCAGATGATCCGGATCGACCGGGAAGACACCCATGATTTGAATGCCGGAGAGGCGGAAAAATTGATCGCCACCGTCATCCGTTTGCTCGATGAACGCCATATAAAGGTCGTCATTTTGCAGGATTACAATAAAGGCGTGCTCACCGGACCGGTCATCAAGGCCGTCATCGCCGCTGCCCGGGCGCGGGGGGTACTGACGGCCGTCGACCCAAAAAAATCCAATTTCTTCGCGTACGTCGGGGTTGATTTGTTCAAACCGAATTTAAAAGAAATCCGGGACAGTGCCACGTTTCCCGTACAAACGACGCTGGATTCTTTGCAACAAGCTTCGGCTTTTTTAAGGGAAAAACTGCAAAATGGTATTACGATGCTCACACTGTCGGAAAAAGGATTATTTTTGGATGATGGAACGGCGCCGGGCCGGCTTTATGCAACGGTTGCGCGAACGGTTGCCGACGTCAGTGGGGCAGGGGATACGGTGATCAGTGTTGCTGCGCTTGGGCTGGCGGCGGGTTTGGATATGGATACGATAGCCACGCTGTCCAACCTTGCAGGCGGGCAGGTTTGTGAATTTCCGGGAGTGGTGTCGGTCAGGAGGGATGTGTTGCAAGCGGAATATGAAAATTGGATGATACACAACGCAAACAAATGAAACACAACTTTTTACTTGCATGTCTCATGCTCGGGTCGGGCCTGTGCGCCCAGCCTTTTACGCCACCCCAGGCCTATGATACCCTTTTGCTGGAACGGGCGCAAGGCACTTTTTTTGCCGATTCCTTTCCCACCGGTTTTAATACAGGCTGGGTGAATTACGACGAGGATGGCCAGCCGCAGACTTGTTTTACCGATGATACGTATGGCTGGGTTGTTGCCCAGGATGCAGCTGAATCAGGGGATCCGGCAGAAAACTATGCATTTACCAGTTGCTCCTGGCTCAATAATAGCGGGGATGTGTTTCCTTGCGGACCTAAAAACCGCAATTGGCTTATTACACCGCCGGTTCATCTGAACGGCGCCGAAGCGAGGCTGAATTGGAAATCTCTTTCCCGTGATGGTCCCTCGTTTGTGGATGGTTACGTTGTTATGGTTTCTACGACCACGAATTTTCCAGATGCTTTTACCGATACCCTGTTCAAAGCAGCCCAAATGATCCGGCAATTATCCGGCCCTGCGTTTACATCCCTTGATCCAGCCGATTATTTGTATACGCCCAACGCTTATGTTCATGCCAATACCTATACAAACGACGCCTATTTTTTCTTAAATTATGATGACGTGGCCATGGTAGAATTTTTGAATGGCCGCCTGGAACCGCATTCGGTGGATTTGTCCGCTTATTTGGGTGAAACGATCTATATCGCCTTCCTGCATAATTCCGATTGCGACTTTATCCTTCAAATCGACGATATTGTGATCACCGACGATTCCGTTGTCGGCGTACAGGGCCCGCTTGCGGTGCACAGATTTGATCTTTCTCCGAACCCTGTTTCAGGCCCTGTCCGGATCAATTTTGAGTTGGTAAATCCCCAGCCGGTGCAGGCCCGCTTGTCGGATGCTTTTGGGCGAACGCTTTGGACCGCCCATGTAGAGGCTGTTGAAACGCAGATCATAGCCGATTTCGGGCAGCTGCCGGCAGGCGTTTATACCCTGGTTTTACAAGCAGCAGACGGAATTATCACACGAAAATTAATAAAGGAGTAGGCCTTCAAACTTTTTTCTTTTCTTTGCACCGCAATTCCACGACCCAATCACACGCAAAAAAGTCCTTTGAAATATTATGCTTAGTCGTCGCAGCGTTCGCATTAAGGTGATGCAGTTACTCTATATGCTCAACCGGGATGAACAACTCGCTTTCCCGAATTTGGTAAAAGAATACAACGATGGCATCTGGAAAGCCTACGAACTGTACATTTTCCACCTGCATCTCCTGCTTAAAGTAACGCAATACGCTGAAAAAGATGCGGCCAACCGCTCGGCGAAGCATTTGCCTACGGATAACGACAAGGTCTTCAAACCCATTTTATATTCCAATCCATGTACCCAGAGTCTGGCCAACCACGTCGCATTCCTGAACGTGGTTGCCAAGTATAAATTGAACGAGAATGTGGATGAGGACCATATCCGCAGCATGTACCAGGCCTTCAACGATACGCCGGAGTACAAAGCCTACCTGGCGTTAGAAGCGCCTGCGAATGAAGATCACATCAAAATTTTGCTGGAGTTGTACCGCTTGCTGGCCAACCACGACCTGTTTGTCGAAATGTCGGAAGACCGCTACAACAACCTGCAGGATGATGAATCACTGGTAGTGGGCGCCATCAAAAAGACCATTAAGGCCATGCCGCTGAGCGGGGAGTTTTACAAAGAATTCGAACCCGCCGATGAAACAGTGCGCGAATTCGGGGAGCAATTGTTGCGTAAAACCTGCCAGGAAGATCAAACCCTGCTCGAGCACATCGAACCGACCCTCAAAAACTGGGACGCCGACCGCGTGGCCATCCTGGATATGATCATGCTCAAAATGGCGCTTTGTGAATTGCTCTATTTCCCGACGATTCCAACTAAAGTGACGCTCAACGAGTTCGTAGAAATCTCGAAGGTCTATTCCACCGACAAAAGCAAAGATTTTATCAACGGTATTTTGGACCGCTTGATGAAAAAACTGGTAAAAGAGGAAAAAATCGTAAAGGAAGGCCGGGGTTTGATTGAATAAATTCACGATGTAGACCAGGCGCCATGCCTGGATTTGCCATCCTCCGTCATCCTGTTCTTCTCTTATTTTACTTGGTATATACTCCATATCCGCGAGCGGTCCTGCCAGTTGTTGACATTGTACTGAAGCGCCCAATCCGGGAAATAAGTGTAAATACGTTCCACACGCCTGCTCAATGGCCCGGGCGGCAGGGCTGGCTGCCGGTGCAACAATAAATCGCCTTTGTGGAGTACGCTGTCATGCAGCATCTCAAAGTGGTCGACGACCTGTACATTCAGGTTTGGGGCTTCGTAGAAATGGGAGCGAATACCGACCAACCGGTACGGATTTTCCTTTTCCACGTACAGTCTTGACGGTTTTTCCTTCGTATACCTGTACAAAAAACGGAAGTATGGCAGGCGCTCCTGTGCCGGCTGCGTGCAGACGAATATCAGCGCTATTGCATTGACAAACAAGCACAAACGAAGAATTACTTTTGTGATTTTGCTGTTTTGCCAGCGCGCTGCCAGGGATTCCCATCCGACTGCCGCCAGGAACAAAACCGGGAAAACCATGGGGAATAAAAAACGCATTTCCTTGTGCCCGACCACAATATGCGCCAATATGAAAGGAACCAGGGCCCAGGTAAAAACGTGCCCGGGTTTTCGGTACAGGCCAATGGCGGCCAAACCCAGCAGCACTACGCTGATGGGCGGAATAGCCCGTACCACGAATTCCGGCACATAAAACCACCAGGGCGACACCCCGAATTCCGAAGCTTTGCCCTGGATAATATTGGACTGAAAATAATTCCAGGGCGTACAGACCAGTTCGCCGTAAAACCAATAATCTGCCGCAAACCCCAGGGCAGCCCCGCCCAAACCGCCCAGCACAAAAAAGGCAAAATGCGCTGCTGGTACACGTTGCCGGAACAACAGCCAGGCCGATACGCCGGCAATGGCGAACGCCATTTGGAAACGAAAAAAGAAGCACAACCCGAGCAGGAAACCGGCAGTGGCAGTGGGCCCTGCGCCCTGCCTACTGCCACTGCCTGGTATTACTGCTACGGCCGCTAAAAAACTGAGCGCAGCCCAGTTTTCAGATGAAAACCGCACGGCCAGGTAGGGCATGAACCATAAAAAAATAGCGGAAAGAAGCAGGAGTTTGGCCGATTGTTCGTTTGAAAACTCCGGGGCCGACATACGGCTCAGGCGTCTGTAAAGCAACAACGTCAACACTGCGCCGAGCAGACGCATCAAAAGCGCCAGGGTAAAAGGATTCTCTAACCCAATGACATTCAGTGACTTAATAATTCCAAAGGCCATGGCCGGCTGTAAGGCAGGGCGAATTTTTTCCTGAAATTCCCAGGGCAAATCCGCTGCCGGTGATTTACCCGTTTTGAAGCCGGCAAACTCCAGTATCTGAAAATGTTCATCCGGGTGGTGGTAGCCTTCGCTGCAAAAAGCGGCGAGGGCATACACGGCTAAACCGGTAATAAAAAGGCTCCGAAAAGACTGGCTCAGATATTGGAACATTCGGTTAAATTTTGGCCAGTTTCTGCTGCCAGCGCCAGGCATCCGCGAGGGCTTCGCGCAAGGTACGGAAGGCCTTCCAGCCCAGCTCGGTTTGCGCTTTCGACGCATCTGCATACACCGCCACCACGTCGCCGGCGCGGCGGGGACCAATTTGATAGTTCATTTTTTTACCGCTTACTTCTTCCAGGGTATGGATCACTTCCAGCACACTGTTTCCCTGTCCGGTTCCGATGTTAAAAATGTCGTATAGCGTTGGTACGGCAGCAGACAACAGGTGTTTCAAGGCGGCTACGTGCGCTTCTGCCAGGTCCATGACGTGTATGTAATCGCGGATACAGGTGCCGTCGGGGGTCGGGTAATCGTTGCCGAATATCGTGGCCGATGGGCGTATACCTGCGGCGACCTGGGTTGCGAATGGTACGAGGTTGTTCGGAACACCGAGCGGCAATTCGCCGATTGCGGCGGAGGGATGCGCACCGATCGGATTGAAATACCGCAAGGAGATGATTTTCAAGAGATTGCCGGCCGCCGTAGTGTCGCGCAAAATTTCTTCGCCCACCTGTTTGGTATTGCCGTACACCGATTCCGCAGGTTTTACGGGCGTCTGTTCGGTGACCGGGAGCGCATCGGGTTGGCCGTATACCGTGCAGGAAGAAGAAAAGATGAGGTTTGGTATAGCTTTTTCCACCATCACTTCCAGCAGGGTGATGAGCCCACCGAGGTTGTTGCGGTAATATTTTAAGGGTTCGGCCATACTTTCCCCCACGGCTTTAAAAGCGGCAAAGTGGATCACGCCCGCTATTTTTTCCCGGTCAAATATGTGGCGCAGCGTGTCGGCATTGTTGCAATCCTGCCGGTAGCAGGTGACATGCCGGCCTGCGATTTCGTATAAGCCATCCAAAATACGGGATTCGGAATTGGAAAAGTCGTCGATAATAATGGGGTTAAAACCGGCCTCCACGAGGGCTACAACCGTGTGGGAACCGATAAAGCCGGCGCCGCCGGTTACGAGGATGTTCATAAATTGTGGTGTTTAAGGTTTTAAAATTCACCACAAGGTTCACAAAGTCACACCACGTAAAAAAAAACAACTTTGTGTGACTTTGTGAACTTTGTGGTGAGTTTTTTCCGCGAAAAATCCAATAGCGTACGATTAACTTTCCATCTTCCGGGCTTTTTCCAGCACCATTTCCTCTAATGTTTTTTTAAACGCGATGATGCGTTTCAACAGCGCCGGATCGCCGGTCGCCAGCATTTGGGCCGCGAGAATGCCGGCGTTTCGGCCGGCATTGAGGGCTACCGTGGCTACGGGCACGCCCTCCGGCATTTGCAGGATGGATAAAATACTGTCCCATCCATCAATGGAATTGGACGATTTCACCGGCACGCCAATAACAGGCAGGGGGGAAATGGCGGCCACCATACCGGGCAAATGCGCCGCGCCGCCAGCGCCGGCAACGATGACCCGGATGCCGCGTTCGTGCGCCGTTTTGGCAAATTGAAACATGCGCTCGGGGGTGCGGTGAGCCGACACGATAGTCATTTCGAAAGGTACAGACAGCGCGCTCAAAATGTCTGCGGTCTTTTGCATAACCGGCAGATCGGAATCGGAGCCCATAATAATTGCAACCATATTTATCTGTAGGTTTAAACGCGTGGAAATCTGCGCTTTACAAAATTTAAAAGTCTTTTTTGTTTCAAAGGTAGACAATCGAAAATGTTATCTTTGGCGTTTATTCAGCCAAACCGATTTACGATGCAAAAAATCCTGACTTTTTTCCTGCTTTTCTGCCTGCAACAAGTACTCGCCCAAGACTTTAAAGTGGTCGGCTACCTGCCTACTTACCGTTTTAACTACCTGAACGACATCGAGTTCGAGCGGGTTAACCACGTTAACATCGCTTTTGCCAATCCGGATTCTTCGGGTACTTTGTCTTTCGCCGGGGTGAGCATTACGAATGCCGTCAATATAGCCCATCAGCACAATTGCAAGGTATTTGTCTCCCTGGCAGGGGGCTATCTCACGCCCAATCAGGACGCTACCTGGAACTACTTGGCCCAGCCGGCGAACCGGCCTGCTTTTATCCAAAAAATAGTACAATACGTACAGTCCAAAAACCTGGACGGGGTGGACGTCGACCTGGAATGGCAATACATTCAGAGCTGGTACAGCCCTTTTATCCTCGAGTTAAAAACAGCCCTGAACGCCATCAATAAACCATTGACAGCCGCTTTGCCCGGCGAATACCGATACCCGCAAATCACCAACCAGGCCCTGGCCGCTTTCGATTGGGTGAACATGATGGTGTACGACCTCACCGGCCCCTGGGCGCCTTCCAATCCGGGCCAGCACTCGCCGTACTGGTGGGCGCAGGAGTGTATCCAGTATTGGCAAAATCAGGGTGTCGCGCCGGCCAAACTTACCTTAGGCGTACCATTTTACGGCTATGATTTCGGGGCTATTCCGGTGAGTTCCTTTACGTTCCGGGGTATTGTGAACCAGGATCCAGCCAATGCGGACATAGACAACGTAGGCTTGAAATACTGGAACGGCATTCCCACGATTCAGGAGAAAACCGAATTGGCGCTGGCTGAAGTTTCGGGCATTATGATCTGGGAATTAGGTCACGACGCCTTTGCCGCCAATATCCAGTATTCCCTGCTCCGCGCCATCGACGAGGTGGTTGACGCCGCTACCACGAGTGTTGCAAGTGCGGAATCGCCCGTTTTAAAAATGTTTCCAAATCCAACCACGCGCTGGCTGTCGATCCGGCAGCCTGGGGAAGCGGCTGCCAGGGTCGTGGTGGTAAATATGCAAAATCAGGTCGTACTGGAGCAACATTTCGACGCCGGCGGGCAGATCGATATGGATCTTTCGGATGAGGCGGCAGGACTTTATGGCGTTTTGGTATACACTGGGGAACAAGTGTTTGCGGGGAAGTTTGTAAAGTTATAAATCCGGCTTTTGCTATAAATGTACCTTCCGGTTTCCTGCAAAGCATGTAGATTTGCGCCGTCGTAACGATACCCATGCCCCGTCCGACGGATAGATACACGGGCTACTCGGTTTTACATTGAAAAAATTTAAGCGTCTGCCTTGAGGGGTGCAACCTCTTATTCGCAAATGCTTGTCTCTCATAAGATTATGGAATATTTAGGCGAACATCTTTTCCCGGGTAAAATCGGTCATCTCTGTGTAGTGCTTTCTTTTGTAGCCGCGCTTCTGTCGTGTTTCGCGTACTATTTTGCCACCCAGCGCCGCGACCGGCCCGAATTCGAGGGTTGGCGCAACATCGGCCGTTTTTCCTTTTTACTGCACGGGGTGGCCACGATGGGTATTATCGGCAGCCTGTTCTATCTGTTAGTGGGAAAAATGTACGAATACCAGTATGCCTGGGCCAACATATCGGACGATCTTCCGGTGCAGTATGTTTTTTCGGCTTTCTGGAAAGAACAACAGGGCAGTTTTCTGCTGTGGAGTTTCTGGCATATCGGCCTGTCTTTAGTGCTGATCCTGCGTGGCGGCAAGTGGGAGACGCCGGTACTAACCGTGATCGCCCTGGCCGAAGTATTCATCGGCTCAATGCTGTTGGGGCTTTATTTCGGAGAAAGCCGGGTAGGCGCCAACCCATTCGACCTGCTGCGCGACACGATGGACGCCCCGATCTTCGCCCAGGCCGATTACCTCGGTAAAATCAAAGGCAACGGTCTGAATCCGCTGTTACAGAACTATTGGATGACCATCCACCCGCCTACCTTGTTCCTGGGTTTTGCCTCCACGATCGTTCCATTTGGCTTTGCAATCGCCGGCTTGTGGTTGCGTGAGCACAAAGAATGGCTGAAACCGGCCTTGCATTGGGCGCTTTTTTCGGGCGCTATCCTCGGCACGGGTATCCTGATGGGCGGCGCATGGGCCTATGAAGCGTTATCCTTTGCCGGTTATTGGGCCTGGGATCCGGTGGAAAACACCTCGTTGGTGCCCTGGATCGTCATGGTGGCCGGGATACACGCCAATTTGGTGGCGCGCAACACCGGTTATTCGATTCGCAGTACTTACGTGTTCTACCTGTTGAGTTTCATCCTGATCCTGTATTCCACCTACCTTACCAGGAGCGGTATTCTGGGCGATACCTCCGCACATGCCTTTACGGAAATGGGGCTTGGATTACAATTAGTTATGTTTATCGGGGTCTTTACTGCTTTAGGCGCCTGGCTTTGGGCCAGCCGTTACAAGGGTGTACCAGACATAAAAGGAGAAGAAAGCGCGAGTTCGCGGGAATTCTGGATGTTTATAGGCTCGCTGGTTTTGTTTTTTTCGGCCGTGCTGATCACCGGGGCGACGTCCCTGCCGGTGTACAATAAAATCATGCAATTTTTTAAGCCCGGTTTTATCGGCGCCGCGCTGGAAGATCCGATCGCGCACCACAACCGCTACCAATTGTGGATCGCAGTATTCATCGGTTTGCTGAGCGGTATCGCTCAATTCTTGCGCTACAATGAGCGCAACTGGTCGAGCCATGCTAAAAAATTCGGCCTGCATATGGGTATAGCGGTAGTCGGGGCCGGTATCCTGACGGTGTTGAATGCCGCCTGGATTGATATGCGGGCATGGCAATTGTATGTCATGTTATTTGCCGCTATGTTTACCTTCACCGCGAACCTCGATTACATTGTTTCGGTGATAAAAGGCAACGTGAAACTTGCCAGTTCGGCCGTTTCGCACTTGGGATTCGCCATTCTTGCACTGGGAATTTTAAGTACCGGTTTGGGAAAAGAATGGATTTCCTCGAACAGTTTTGCCATGGACGGTCTCATCGAAGGCATGGGCGCCCAGGAGGAACAAAAAAATATTTTACTGCTGAAAGATGCCCCGATGCCTATTAAAGCAGGGTATGAAGCCACGTACGAACGCGATACTGTGGAGCGGCAAACCAGGACATTCACCGTGCGGTTCAAGCGCCGTGATAGTTCGGGAAACTATACCGGAGAAGAATTTGTACTGCATCCCAACGTAATGTACGACCGGCAATTTTCCAAAATCGTGGCTTCAAATCCTTCGACCAAACATTACTGGGATCACGATATTTTCACCCACGTATCTTCCTTGCCCAAGGCTGAACTCGACCCGGAATTTGCCAAACAGCAGGAAGACAGCCTGAAGTTTGTCCCGTACGAAGCAATGGTCGGCGATACCATTTTTACCAAAAAACATTATCTCGTGGTGGAAGGCCTGACGAAAGCGCCCAAACACCACGATTATCAGGCCCAAAATGGCGACTTAGCCTTTGGCCTGAATTTGTCCGTACATGCGCTCGATGATCCGAAAGCCTATACGGTGGAACCAATGCTCTATGTGCGTCCGGGCAAAGGTGGCTTTACCTTGCCAGCGGGTATTCCGAAATTACAAATGAAGGTTCGGCTTACCGAAACGGCCATGGAACGCCTGTTCGCAATCGAAGAAGGGCTGAAATTCAAGGATTTTGCGGTAAAAGAAGGCGAGACCTTTGTGCTTAACGGCTATTCCGTTCAGTTTACCAAAGTATCACGCGAGATAAAACACCCCAATTATTTCCCCGAAGCCGACGATATCGCGGTGGCGGCCGAGCTCGATATCACCGCCCCCAATGGTCGCAAGGCTTCGGCGGCGCCGGTGTACCTCATCCGTGGCAACCAGCCATTCAGCCTGAAAGACGAGGCCCCTGCATTCGGTCTGCATTTTCGCTTTGAAAGTATTGATCCTAAAACCGGTACGATGCATATCGGCGCGGCCCAAACCAACCCGGAGCAACGCAGGATTCCGGTGGAGATTGCCGAAAACGCCGACCGCTCCGATTATATCGTGTTGGAGGCCATCGTATTTCCTGGCATCAATTTTGTTTGGATAGGTTCAATCGTGATGTTGCTCGGATTAGCAATTAGTTTGTTAAGGCGAATGCTACAGCGATGAATTCTACCGTTTAAAGTTTTGACAAAAACCAAAAGCAGCTACCTTTGCCGTGTTTCCCACCTTCCTCATGTTATAATCGTGGTGCGTCTGTTTTTTTCAATGCCTCTTTGGACGCATGCTACATTTTCCCCTTTCGTTTTTACTCTTTTTAGGGTAGGTCATTTTGGGCTGCACCCAACTCTGCCTGTTCATTGGTACATTCTTTGTTAATGTTCGGGTAGCATAAGATAAAGCATGGGTGAGCCATCCTGTAAAGGGCATCCGTTTTGATTTGAATCCAATTCCAAATATTAAATAATGCGCTTGTGAAGACATCCTTACCACGTTCGCTAAGCATCGTTTTGTTACTGCTTTTAGGTTCTGCCGGGTGGCTGAAGGGGCAGGATATACACTTTTCTCAATTTAGCAATGCACCGCTGAACCTAAATCCCGCCTTAGCCGGGGTATTTGGAGGCGATGCGCGCTTTGTGGGCAACTACCGAAGCCAGTGGCGCAGCATACCGGTACCGTATCAAACATTTTCAGTCAGTGCCGAAGGCAAACTGTATTTTCAAAAAGGCAAATACGACCGCTATCTCACCGGCTCGCTGCTGTTGAATTCCGATAAACAAGGCACCCTTCACCTCCAGTCGACTCAGGTCGGTTTGCCGGTAAGTTTAACCCTGCCGGTTGGCAAACGCAACTTCCTGACCTTTGGCGCGACGCCTGCCTTCGGTCAGCGGCGCTTTGATACGGACAAACTGACCTTCGATGCGCAATGGACCGGGCGTTTTTTCGATCCAGGCGCTTCGATCAATGAATCGCAGGTATTGGAAAATACCAACCTGAAGTACTTCGATCTCAGTGCCGGTGTAAATTTCCGTATGCAAGGAGGCACGAAACGCAATCGCCTGGATATCGGATATGCCGTGCATCACCTCAACCGGCCGAAACAAGACTTTTGGTCTTCCTCGCTGACCAACCCGGGCAATGTGCGCTTGTACAACAAAACCACGGTATACCTCAATACGCTTTTTCAGGTGAGTCTGAATATGGATGTAATCCTCAATGGCTTGTATCAGCATCAGGGCAGTTATGAGGAAATTGTGTACGGCGCCGGCTTTCGTTTTCACCTGAACCAGAAACCTTATAAAGAATTAGCCGTCCAAATCGGCGCGGATCGCCGGCACCGGTACAACGATGCGATCATCCCGCATGTGGAAGTGTTGTACCGGACCTGGACGCTCGGGTTTACCTACGACATGAACATCAATCCTTTCGGCGCCGACCCGGACGTCAAATTAGTGACGAACAGACGCGGGGGCCCCGAATTGGCGCTGATCTACCGGTTCCACAAGCCGAAACCGCTGCCGGTATTCCAGTCGTGCCCAATTATTTAATTTAATCCAAATCAAGGCAAAAGGAGCCCAATTCGCCGCCCTCATCCTCCTTTTCCTATCATGGACATCAGAATCATCAACATGTTTACTTTCAACAGACATATCTTTTTAGTGTTTTTGTTCCTGCCTTTATTTATTCAAATGATCAGCGGGCAAACGGGGGCATTCGACCAGATCAACAAAGAACGCGACCGGGCCTCATCCATCAAAGCGCTGGAGCAGGAGGCAGACAAAGCGCTGGCGAAACACGACTATGCCACTGCGATGTACCGGTACAATCAACTGATCGATCTGGACAGTTTGAACGTAAAAGCCCTCATGAATTACGGAGAGGCTGCCGAACAAAATACCGCCCTGGAGCGAGCCGAATGGGCCTATAAACGCTTGGTGGACAACAATCTCATCGGCGCGGACGGGGCAGCCCTGTTGCGTCTGGCCGACATACAATACCGCCTCGGGAAATACGCGGAAGCCAAACAGAACTATCAGAGTTTCTTAGCCGACGACAAGATCACCGGGGTAAGCCCCAAGAAGATCGAAGAGATACAAACCAAGATGGACGATTGCGACTGGGCGCTCGGCTTGTTGCCCAACTCGATCCTGAAAACGCCCTTGATGTTGCTGGATACAGTGACCATTAACACAAAACTGTACTCCGAATATGCGCCCTATCCAATGGGCGATACGCTGTATTTTTCATCGTATAAATTTCCGTTTGAAAATGACAGGGAATACCCCAAACGGCGGCTGATCAAGGTGCAAACCACCACTTACCGGGAGGAGCGGTTCGAAACGGCCCTGGTCGATTTCAATGAAGAAAACCTGCATACCGCCCAGGTGAGTTTTACGGAGAAAGGAGACGTCATGTATTATACGGTAGGGCGTTTTGTCAATAGCGTTGATATTCAATGTCAGATATACCGGCGCAAACGTCAAAGCGACAACTCCTGGGGGCCGGTGGAAAAACTGCCGGACTATATCAATATGGAAGGATATACGACCACGGAACCAAGCGTTGGACGCGGTCCGGGTGAAAAGACCGAAGTATTGTATTTCGTCAGCGACCGGCCGGGTGGCAAAGGCGGACGCGACATCTGGTACAGCCGCATTACTCCGGACAGCCTCACCCATCCGGTTAACCTGGGCGAGATCAACACAGCTGGCGGCGATGTTACTCCTTTTTATCATTCCGGCGCTGGCGCCTTGTATTTCAGTACGGATGGCCGCCAAACCATGGGCGGTTTCGACGTATACCAATCGAAAGGCTCCACCGCCGGAAACTGGACGACGCCCGAGCATTTGCGCACGCCTATTAATTCCGGCGCCAACGATGTTTATTACGTACTCAATCGCCCTGGTACGTCCATTTTTATGGCATCCAACCGGCGCGGCGACTTCAATGCATCCGAGGAAGCCTGTTGTTACGATATCTTCAAGGCCGATCTGGTGACACCGAAAATGATCGCCATCGCGTTTAACAAAGCGACCGGCGACTCCTTGTCGGGCACCGTGATGCGCCTGATCGAACTGGGTCCCGACGGCAAAGTAATCAGCGATCGCCCTTTCAACGTCGTCGGCCCGAGTTATGCGTTTGATTTGCAGCCGGGGAAAAAATACATGATCATTGCGTCGAAAGACCGTTTTTCCAACGATACCACCCGTTTTGAAACGCCGGCCGTCATCTGGAAAGAACAATTGGTGAAAAAACTATACCTCGATCCGGCGCACGTTGACCTGGTTGTCACGGTGCTGGATGCCGGCACGAAAAACCCGATTGTAGACGCTACGGCCTTGTTTCACGACTTCGGCCCGGTAACGCCCTTACCTCCGATTCAAAACGTTCCTCCTACCCATACAGATCGCCATCCGAACGACAACCAATACGAATATAAACTCGATTTCGACCGCCAGTACAAGGTAGCCATTTCCAAAGCCGGCTATACGACCGATTCGACCGGGATTATTGCCACGAGCGGTTATAAAACCAACACGACCATCCGCGATACCCTTTACCTCAACCGGGGGGTAGTATTCAAAGCCTCTACCATCGATCACCTGACGAAAGACACCTTGTACGGCGTGACCTATCGCCTGATAGACCTGAGCACCGGCAAAGAGATCGACATGGATATCAATCCGCTCGGAAAAAATTATGAACACGTGATCGCTTATGACAAGCGTTACCGCCTGATCGCGACCAAAGAAAATTATACGGCCGATTCCGTCGATATAACAACGCTGAATTTGCCTAAAAAGGAGTTCCAGACGATCGTACGCCAATTGCGCCTGCGCCCGCTCGACGTCACCAAATACCTGCCCATTCGCTTGTATTTCGACAACGACGAACCTGATAAACGCACCCTAAAACGCGCCACTGCTCGGGAATACCGGGTGACGTATGTAGACTATATCCGGCAGAAAGACACCTTTATCGTCGCTTATACGGAGGGTATGGACAATCTGGGGGCATTACGCGGCCGCGATACGCTCGATCATTTCTTTGAAAAAGAGGTACGGGGCGGATGGGAACGGCTGATGGCATTCTCCGAGGTATTATACGAAATGATGAGCCGCGGCGATACCATCAATATTACCCTCAAGGGGTATGCTTCTCCGCGGGCCGGCACTGCCTACAACCTGAACCTCACGGACCGCCGGGTATCCAGCGTATACAACCACTTTGACCTCTTCGACGGCGGGATTTATAAAAAATTCGTGAAAAACGGGCAATTGGTCATCAACCGGGAAGCCAACGGTGAAACAAAGGCGCCGAAGGATATCAGCAGCGACATCAATGACCGGCGCAGGTCCGTATACGACGTGCGCGCTTCCAGGGAACGACGTCTGGAGATCATTGGCGTTCAGGTTACGACAGACAAAAAACTTTAATTGAACACAGCAAATCATTTTTTATGAGATATAGCCTCTACCCGGCATTTTGGGTGTTCATACTGTTTGCGGCCTACACCGCATCAGGGCAAAGCATTCAACTTTCATTTTCGTCGAATCCACCGAGTTGCAATGGGTATACCAATGGCAACGCAAACGTCAATCCGAGCGGCGGAACCCAGCCCTATACCTATCAATGGAATAACGGACAAACCGGACAAACAAATTTCGGTTTGGGCTCAGGAGTCTATTCTGTCACGGTGAGCGATCAAAACGGGCAAACAGCGAGTGGCAGTACCACCCTCGGGCAGCCCGTAGCGGTAACAGCTGCGATCGGCGCCAGCGGTTTTAACTGTAGAGTGAATGGCGTCCTGACGGGTTTGCCGGGCAACGGCGTAGCGCCCTATACTTACCATTGGAGTACCGGGGCCAATACGGCTTCTATCAACGTGAACGCATTCGGGATTTACTACCTGACCGTGACGGATGCCAACGGATGCGGCGCGGTCGCCAATAAATACGTTGCACCCGCCTTGTTGGTAGACGTGATCGTCCAGAACATCCCCTGCGCATCGCTGCCAAACGGCGGCTCTGCCCAGGCCGCCGTCGCAGGCGGCGTCACCCCTTATACCTATTCCTGGAATAATTTCAGCAACACCCAAAGTATTCAGAACCTGAGCCAGGGCGCTTACACCGTCACCGTAACAGATGCCAACGGCTGCACCGCTTCAGACAATGGTATCGTAACCCAACCATCACCCCTAAACGCCACGTTCACGGTAAACGCACCGGCCTGCGGGGGTAACAACGGCAGTGCGACCGTGCAAGGGATCGGCGGCACCGCGCCTTATGTTTACAACTGGGTTTCCCTCGGCCTGACCGGCCCGACCCAAAACAACCTGGCCCCCGGCACTTATTACGTGTGCATTTTTGACGCGAACAACTGCCAGAAAGACATTGAAGTGGTCATTCCTGCTGTAACCGGACTCAATGTAAGTCTTATACTGACCAAGGCGGAATGCCCCGGCGTGGATAACGGCACGGCAACGGCCATTGTCAACCCACCCGGCAATTTCAACTACGCCTGGAATATACAATCCGGAAACTTCCCTCAAATCAACGGCATCCCGGCCAATACCGTCGTTTCCGTGACGGTCACCGACCCAGCTACGGGTTGTGTCGGCACAGCCACCGGCGTGGTGGGCACCCATAACCAGGTACATGTATCCGTAACCGACGTCGACGTAGCCTGTGTGGGCGACAGCACTGGAAGCGCCATCGCGGTGGCAAGTTCGGGCGCCATGCCTTATTCTTATGTCTGGACCTTCCCTGACAGTACCCTGGTAAACGGCCCGCAAATTACCGGGCTCACGGTTGGCGCCTACCTCGTAGTGGTGACCGACGTGAAAGGTTGCACCGCTGCCGGCGTGGCCGACATCAGCGGCGCGGCGGGTCCGCAGGCCGATTTCAGCGTCGAGCCCCTGAATTGCGACGGCGATTCAATCAAGATGCTGTTTTTCGATCAATCCGTCGATCCAACCAATAGTATTATTTCCTGGCACTGGGTAATTACCCGCAGCGATGGCAGCCATATCCAGTTCAATCAGCAGAACCCTCCGGTGCTCACCTTGCCCTATTTAGAAACGGGTACGGTTCAACTGACCGTCACCTCGGCAAACGGCTGTACGGATGTGACCACCGGCCCATTTCAGGTGACCGGTACGCCCGTGGTGAACGTCACACTGACAACGCCCGGTTTTACCTGCGAGAACCTGTCTGTTCCGATCACGGTGAGCGGTGATCAGAATTATATCTATACTTGGTCGCCTTTGACCGGTTTGACGCCTATACCCAATTCCGCCAGCGTGATTGCCGATCCTGACACGACGACGACCTATACCCTGTTGGTTATGAATGGTTTGTGCTCCGATACATTCAGCGTGGAAGTCGTCCGACACGACGTGCTCGAACTGTCCGTGCTATCCGACAGCATCGTCACCTGCGACTCGCTGGCGACTTTATCTGCTTCTGTGAACGTGGCCAACGCGACCATCGTTTGGTACAACAGCAGCCAGGACAGCATCGGCAATACGCCCGTCATCGTCGTCTCAGCCGGCCCGGCCACATTTTATACTGTCGTGGCCACGGATGTTTTTGATTGCACTAAAACAGACACCGTCAGCGTTGTCGGACAAGCCGTAGCAATTTCCCTGAACATCTCCGGACCGACCTTTAGTTGCGATAACCTGCCCGTTCTAATTACGGTAAATGGCGCACCGGACAATATTTACACCTGGTCACCGACAACCGGACTGGTTTTCAACCCCAATGCGACCAATGTCATTGCCGATCCCGATACCACAACTATCTACCAATTGATCGCGCAGAACGCTTTATGTGCTGATACTGTTGAGGTGGAAATCGTCCGCCATATTCCGATCAATTTATCTGCCGGTCCGGATGTATTTACCTGCGATTCTACGGCCACTTTGACGGCGACGGTGAGCACCGCTAATACGACGTTTGTTTGGTACAATGCCAACGGCGACAGCATTTCAAATGCCCCGGTACTTGTTGTAAGTGCCGGTGGGACAAGCACTTACACCGTTATTGCCACCGACGCTTTCGATTGTACCGAAACCGACAGCGTCTC
>Ga0105046_10002916_pt1 | contig 27096 bp, 18 predicted proteins | sample MAT03_FD_78385 | JGI IMG/M metagenome (GOLD analysis project Ga0105046, IMG submission 78385) | Freshwater microbial communities from Lake Fryxell liftoff mats and glacier meltwater in Antarctica - MAT-03 (megahit assembly) | ecosystem: Environmental > Aquatic > Freshwater > Ice > Liftoff... | reverse complement strand
TCAACGTCATCGCCACCAGCAAAGCGACCCTTGGTCTTGGCGACAGTGCCGTCGGGGCTCATGGCGATGTAATCGTTGACCGAGGTCCGCCATAGCCTGCCGTAGCGGGTGCGCTCCAGGCTGAGACCGGTGGTCGCCTCCCACGCTGCTGCAGCGGCTTCGCATGATCCGCGCACCACCACACCGTCGGTGTTGGCGGACACCAGATGTCCTCCCGCGTCTAGCACGCCGTCGATTAATTGCAGCAGACGTAATTGCCCCGTGAGCACCACGCGCAGGGCATCCGCTGGCGAGAACAGCCCGCTGCGGCGGTTGCCCAACTGACCATAGAGACTGTTGATCACCAGCTTCAGGGCCGTGCTGGCGACCTGATCGCCAGCACGTTTCGCCGCCAGGCGTCGCTGCAACAGCGCTCCGACCCGGGCCGGGAAGTCCTGCAGTTGCGGCGGAGCGATGCCGTCTCTGGCGATCAGCGAGGGATAGTACGACGCCACGTCGAGATCGGTCAGCGGTCCCGCGACCACGCCAGGGGGATCGGTCGAATGCAGGCCGCCGACGCCGCAGGTCAGCGAAACGCCGCCGACCGTTAGCTGCCATCCAGCCGCCGGTCGCAGCGCGAGCTGTCCACGTTCGTTCCACGATACCGTGCCATCCAGGATCGAGCGCATGGCAGCGGCAACATCAGATCGCCGGGCGATGAACCGGCCCGGATCACGCAGCAGACGAGTCACTGGCATGGTGTCGGGCGCGACGTCTTGTTTCACCTGATGCCGACGCAATCCCTGCAGCACCACCAGCTCGGCGAGCAGGCCGGTGGTGGCCAGCCACGCGGCATCACCGATCCACGGATGCGCTGCCAACAGCCGCTCCCGGACCAGCAGTTCACGCTGCTGATGTGCGGCCAGTCCTGCCAGGGTCGTCACCAAGCGCAGCGGATCGTCGCCCGGAAGAGCCAGCCCTGCCCGGCAGCATGCCGCGTCGGGATCGCCGACCAGCACGCCCAGATCGATGGTGCGGCGCCAGCGGCGTTCGCACCGGGGCAGCGACTGGACGGTCTCGCGCTGCGGCGGCCACGGCCCGGTGAGGATGGCCAGTGCGGCTGGAGCTGCGGCGGCGAGGCCAGCCAGCAGACGTTCGCCGTCCCACGGCGACAACTCGCCCGGAGCCAGAGTCCAGACATCCAGGTGGGCGTCGTCGAGCATCGCTGCCGCCACCTGCCAAGGCAGCATCCGGGATCCGCCGACGGCCTGCACGGCGCAGCCACCGGGGGTTGGCAGGAGAGTGATGGAATCGGCCACGCATGCCAGGATGGCAGTGCGGCGGCCCGGCCAAGCCGTGGTTGGAACACACGGTCTGCATTCTGCAAAATCCGTTATGAAACGCTTGGGAAACATCGGATTTCGCTGCAGTTGCGCCGGCCAGCGTCAGGCTGACGCTTGTATTCGGTCGTCTCCTGCGCTAACGCCTTGCATGCGCCTCGCCCTGCTCCTGCTCGCTTCGCTCCTGGCCGCCGGGGAAACCCGCGTCGACATCACCACCTCGATGGGTGTGATCCGTTGCAAACTGTACGATCAGGCCTGTCCGGTGACGGTGCAGAACTTCTGTGAACTGGCCGAGGGCAAGCGCGCATGGACCGATCCGGCGACCGGCGCGCAGGTGACCAGGCCGTTGTATGACGGACTGACCTTCCATCGCGTCATTCCCGGATTCATGATCCAGGGCGGCGATCCGAAGGGCGATGGCACCGGCGGTCCCGGCTTTCAGTTCAAGGATGAGATCAATGCCGTCTCATTGGGCCTCGACAAGGAGATGGCATTACAGGGCGATCAACTGCATCCCTACTGCGCTCACATGGGTCGGCAGTTCGTCATGAACTACATCGAGCCGAAGCTCGCGGGTCGTGGCATTGGTCCGAATGCGACTGCCGATGAACGCAATGCTGCGGTGGCCGCCATCCTGCCGACCCTGCAGAGCGTCACGTTACTGGAGTTCTACAAGGATCTGGGCTACCGCTACGACGCAACCCTTCCGCCATCGCGCAAGCCGATGCGTGGCGTCCTGGCGATGGCCAACAGCGGGCCCAACACCAACGGCAGCCAGTTCTTCATCAACCTGGGCGACACCCCACACCTGTCGGGCAAGCACACCGTCTTCGGCGAGGTCGAGAGCGGGATGGAGATCGCCACGGCGATTGCAGGCGTGCCCCGCGACGAGCGAGACCAGCCCAAAACGCCAGTGACGATCGTCAGCATCCGCATCGTGAAATAGACGTCGGGAGACGAGACTCCCGACGTCCTGCGGAACTTGCTTCAGCTCAGCGTCGGGTCGACCCCGATGGTCCCGATCAGGCGGTCGCGCCAGCCCGGGGCGCTGACCTTCTCCAGCATGCGCTGGGCGCGCTCCAGGCGCTTGGGGATGTCCAGGCGTTCTGCATGGGCGCGGTTCTCTGGCTTGTCGAGAAACGTGTTCAGATAGCGCACGCGGTCCTGCCAGCCGACGATGTCCAGGCGCTGCTGGTGCTCGATGCGGGTCTTGTACCACTCGCTTTGCAGTAGGGATTCGCGGGTGAACTGGGCGCGGAAGGCCGGATCGCGCTCATCCTTCCCATTCCACGCACCGGTTGCCATGATGTGCAGCAGGCCCTGCAGCGGTGGGCAGGCGTCCTTCCACGAGCCGTCTTCTAGGTAACTCTGGGCGACCTTCTGGTGTGCTTCGACAATGTTGTCGACGCCATCAGCGAAGATCTCCAGACCCTGGGTCTCGGGGCGCAACAGCGACTGGTCGAACACTGCGGTGCCGTTGTCGAAGATCCGGCCAAAGTAGTCGTGAAGGAACTTCGTGGTGATGCGCCAGCCAAGTCGGCTGGATCGTATCGAGCGTCCATCATAGGTCATGTCCTCGACACGCTCAAGATGGCCAGCCTTGATCAGCACGTCGGCAGTGCGCTCCGCGGGCTTCAGACGGCACCACAATTCGGGCACCAGCAGCGAGATGTCGTGGTCCATGCGGACCTTCGGGCCGACCCAACCGGCGGCGGTGCTGAAGCCGTCATGGCCGGTCAGGATCATCGACACCAGGGTGGCATTGAGGTCGGCGGTGGCGCGCAGGGCGTTGAACGGACCCTTGGTCAGTGCGCCCTCGGAACCTGCGCCGGTGGTTGACGGACTCTTGCCGGTCAGGCTGCTGATCCAATCCATGAACAGTTCGGGCAGTTCTTGATAATGAATCGGGTTGTAGACGCACAGCGGACGCACGCCCTTTTCGGGCGGGTTGTTGCGACGGCCCGCCAGCACAGCGTCGACCGGCACGACCAGGCCGCGCTCCTTAGGAATGCGGTGGAACAGGCGCAGGCAGATCTCGGCGACTTGCTTGGGCAGCGGATTGGCGCGGTCGGGCCGGGTCTGCAGGTAGCGCGGGTTCTTCGACGGCTTGCCGTCGACGATGCGAGGCTTGGCAGTCGACACCGTGTAGGCGTTGCCGTTGGCCAGGACGCTTTCGAGATGGCTGCGCATCACCGCGGTGTACTGGTCGTGGGTTGGGGCGTCCTCGACTTCGGTGCGCAGTTCACTGGCGGTCATCGGCTGCCAATTGGAGGCGAACAATCCGGCGCCCGAGATGTCCGCTTCGGCTTGCTTGTCATAGCCGCGGTGGATCGCGTCGTCGGGGCGCTGAAACAGACGGTTCTCACAGTTTTCGGACAGCTTGAAACTCTTCGCCGGATCAAGCCCGATCCACATGCCGGGGACCACCACAGAGGCGGTGATGTCGTCCTCCATCTGCACCTTCTCGGCCGGGATGAAGTCCTGGCGTAGCTTGAAGGTGCGCCAACCGCCATCGGATTCGAAGCCGACGCGCAGGTATTCCCCGACCAGGGCGCGGCCGTCGAGCTTCAGTTGGTAGCCAGGTTGGCCATTGATGCGATCGACGGTGAAGTGGCTGCGCCACGCTGTGCCCCATTCGGGCCGGTAGAAGCGTTTGACGATGAACACCAGTGGCCAGATGTGGGGCGGCAACGAGCGCAGCCAAGCGATGTACTCGTCGGTGAACTCATCGCTGGGCGTGAACATCTTGATCACGCTGCCCAGGCTGCGTTCGGGCGACAACACGGCGCGGGTCTTGTGCTTGTTGTAGTCGGGCCGGAACTGCGGCTTGAGGCGGTGTTCGTAATGCCCGTTGATGATCTCATCGACCAGACTCAGGTCCTTTTCGATGTCGTAGACCACCATCGGGCCATGGATGACGGCGTCGGCCAGGCTCTTGCTGATCTCGCTCTTGCCGCCGCCGCTGACCGTGCATGGCTTGTGGCAGTAGGTGCCGTAGGCCCACGTTCCCAATAACCGCCAACTGGGTGCGCCGGGGTGGCGGGCCAAGCGGACCTTGTAGCCGCTCGGGTGGACGTAGACGCGGTCGCGCAGCAGCTTCATGCTGCGCGGCTTGCCGTCCTTCTCCCAGGTGATGCTGCGGGTCTTGAGGTCGAACTCGGCCTCCTCGCTGACGAATAAGACGCGCGGATCAGCGATCAGTTCGGCATAGCCCTCTGGGTTGACCGAGATCTCGTCACCGAGGGTGCGGATGGTCTCTGCGAAGGTGTGTCCGCCGGAAATAACCGGACCGCCAGCGCTGAAGTGGTCGCCGAGGTGGTACGACGGGAAGGCGAGGGCACCTCCCGAGTGCTCCTCCTCGGCCATGCCGATGAGGTTGGCGCTGAAGGATATCTGCGTCTTGACCTCTTTCTTGCAGTAGCCGAAGTAATTGTCGGCGATCAGCGTTACGATCACGCCGCTGGCGTCGCGATGGGTGATCTTGAACGCGTTGCCGCCATTATAGCGCTCGGCTGCGTCTTTCCAGCACATGCCTTCGGCGCGCTGGCGTTCATTGGCCTTGTCCCAGGCGGGCAGGCCGAGTTCCTTCTTGGTCAGGCTGGTCAGATGCGGGGCGAGGATGACCATGCCGGTGGTGCCGGTCCAGTTCTCGTCCAGGCCGGCATCATGGTCGGGCAGGAACGGATCGCCGGCGTTACCGAAGATGGATTCGACGAAGTCGAGGTTGGCGACCAGCGAGCCGGGGACGAGGAAACGGATTTCCATGCGCTGGGCGGCAAACTGGCCTGGGATGGCGGGGACGACTAGCGGGCGCAGCAGTAGCGAGACGAAGAATTCCACTGGTTTTGGCCAGTTTGCGGTCCAGGGCAGCCGCTGCAGATCGTGCGAGGGCTTCAGGGCGGCCGCCATCATGCGCGCGAAAGTCGCGGCCGGCACCGCGTACTTGTCCGGGGCGATCGGCAGTCCGCCTTCGCTGACATGGAACGAGCCCTGGGTGGTGCGGCGGTCGCTGGCCGGGTTGTGCAGCACCCCATTGGCCAGACGGTAGCTCGACAGCAGCGGCGTTTCGTGGAGGTCACCGTCGTGCGGCAGGCTGAGTTCGCGGGCTAGGCCATGCCGGTCGAGCACGAAGCTGGCGGCTGGCAGGCGAGGGACCGGCGCGCCGCAGTCCTTCAGCGTGCGATCAAGGAACGCCTGGATGCGGGCATCGGCTGGGCAGTGGTCCTTCACACCGAGCCGGCCGCTGGCCGCCCAGCCGGACAGCAGGCCGCCAAGATCGCCGAGTTCGCTCAACCGCTCGGCCGGCAGGATGTTGTGCGCGGCCAGCTTGGCGATGGTGATACGGCGCAGTTGTGCGCGATCCGGGCTGCTGCTGCCGCCCTTGGGGTCGAGACCGAGTTGGGAGACGAGATCCATGGCGTTTTCCTTGGAGGAGAGGTGTGCCTTCACCCCGGGGAGGTGCAACCGTACTTCACGCGAAACACCTGATCTATGCAGATCAGGTGAAGTGTTTCGACAACCTGGGGCCGGACTGGTCGGCATAGGTGTTGCCACAGGCGCCATACAGTCGGGTGCACGGTCGTGAGAGGACCTCGTAGGCCATAGCGCAGATTGGCTGGCCATGACGTAGGATCAGCCCATCCTGGTGCGGACGCACTTCAAGCACAGCCGGGGCGCCGACCGCCCTGCCGTCCTTGATGCCCCAACCCGGGTCGAAAAAGCCGGCGTAATGTGCCCGGAACTCGCCGGCGGTGGCCTCGAATGGGACCATTTCACAAGCCAGGTCAGCAGGAACAACGATGCGTTCGCGGGTGGCAAGGATGTAGAACCGGTTCTGTTCCAGGAACAGAAAACCGCTGGTCGGGCGGCGGACTGGTTCGAAGAAATCGTCGCCCCGATGGGCGGCGATGCGGTTCAGATCGAGTGGTAGATGGGTCGGCTTGGCGACAAAGCCGAGGATATCACGATCGAGATCCGCGGTCATGGTTAGCCGCCCATCAAAAATGGCGTCGGTGCTGCACGCCGTGCCGTTGACGAACATCATCGGTTCGCGGTTATGGCGGGCGAGCATGGCTGCTTGGTCGAGGACCTGGCGCGAGCTGAACACGATCGCCTGGTTCACTGCGACGCCGGCAGTGACGATGATGTGGAAGCTGCGTGGGATCAGCTCGATCCACAACTGGCCATGGTAGCCTGGCTGAACGCGATCGTAGCGCGGCGTGCCATCCGACAGCACGCGGGTCGCCAGATCGACGCGGCCAGTCGAACTCTTGCCATTGCAATATGCCTCGACGCCGGCGGGCAGGGCGAACTCCTCGCGCACCCGCACCAGGTACACTTGGTTGCGCGCCAGGCAGGTCGGCTTGGAGAGGTCGAGGCGCTCCAGAGCTAGCGTCCGGGCGAGTTCGGCGACCGATTCGCCGGGCAGGGGGAGGATCGAGCCGGGCAGGCGATAGGCCTCGTCGGCCAAGGTCAGATCAAGTGAGCTGGGTTGGATCTGACTGGGGGCTATGCCGGCAGTCGAACGGATCGCACCCGTGTCTACCAGGTGCTTGAGATCCTCGAATTCAGCGGTTCCGCGCATGGGCGGGAACCGTAGGGGGGGGAGGCGGTGGTCAACGTTATGGGCGGTTCACCCCAGCTGCATCACCACCGTGCTGACCGCTTCGCACACGCTGTGGCCGGGGTTGCGATAGATGTGCCGACGATGGCCAGGGAACTGCAACAGGTGGCCGGCTGGTACTTCGACCGGTTCGCCATCGATCTCGATCAGGGCGGATCCACTAAGGGTAAGGAAGAACTCCTGCGCACCGGGCGGATGCGGGCGGCCGACACTGTGGCAGCCAGGTTCCATCACCACGCGGTGGATGTTGACGCCCTTGCTGGCGATCGGACTGACCAGGCGGCCGCTGAATCGGCCATCGTCGGCGCGGTAGTCCTGTTGCTCCTTGGGGCCGACCAGGAAATGCCGTTCGACCGGGCGAGCATCGATCAGTTCGTCGAGTCCGACGTCAAGCGCCTTGGCCACCGCCTGTACCGAGAGGATGCCGGGGTTGCTTGCGGCCTGCTCCATGCTGGCCAGCGTGGCGCGGGGAATGTGCGCTTTCGCGGCAAGTTCTGCTTGGGTCAAGCCGGCGGCGGCGCGCAGTCGGCGAAGGTTGTCGGATAGGGGGTCGGGGCGCACTCCAGGATCCTGTCCGTGGTGGCCGGAATTCCAGCAAGCTGGCCTTGCCTGCCTGTCGCGCGTGCCATAAGTCCGGGGCGAAGCCTGACACTACCACAACATCGGAGTCCTCCATGCCTGTCACCCTGCCCCCGTTGCCCTACGCCGTCGACGCCCTCGAGCCCAACTACTCGAAGGAAAATGTCGAACTGCACCACGGCAAGCACCACAACGCCTACGTCGTCAAGCTCAATGAGCTGAAGCCCGACGCCACCGACGCGACCCTGCTCGATATCGTTAAGAGTAGCGACGGTGCAATTTTCAACCAGTCAGCTCAGATCTGGAATCACACTTTCTTCTGGCACAGCATGAAGCCCAAGGGCGGGGGCAAGCCGAGCGGTGCCCTCGCCGCGGCCATCGACCGCGACTTCGGCAGCTACGACAACTTCCGCAAGGAGTTCATTAACGGCGGTATGACCCAGTTCGGCAGCGGCTGGGTGTGGCTGGTCAACGACGGCGGCAAGTTGAAGATCGTCAAGACCGGCAATGCCGACACCCCGGTCAAGGGTTCAGCCGTGCCGATCATCACCGCCGATGTGTGGGAACACGCCTACTACCCGACCTTCAAGAATCTGCGCCAGAAGTTCCTCGAGGTCTTCCTCGACAGTCTGGTTAACTGGGACTTTGCCGCCGCCAACTATAAGTGATGTGGCGATGGGCAATCGCCCCTAGGAGCCTGTCGGAGTTTCTCCGCCAGGCTCCTGGTTTTCGCGGATTCCGCGAAAACAGGCTGTTTGCGCAAGGGGGCAAGCCCCCTTTGACCCCCTAGTCGTCGCCTGTCTCCGACAGGCTCCTAGCGTAAACGAACGAGGCACCCGGCATCCGGGTGCCTCGTTGTGTCTGCAGGTGGCATGCCGCCCCCTGTCGCCGGCTCACCGCGTGGATGCAACCTGCCGGTAGTCTACCTGATCAGTTCGGCCAGCGCCCGGACGTCGTCCAGCCGGAAGGGTTTGCCGAGGACCGGGAAGCCGTGCTCGGCGACCAGCCGGTCGAGGTGGTCGCGGTCGTTGTCTCCGGTGGCAAGCGCGATGTGGCCAGCCAGTTCGGGTCTCAGAGCCAAGGCCCGGCGAGCAAAGTCGAGTCCACTGCCGTCCGGCAGGTTGAGGTCGACGACCAGCGCGCAGACGTTCAGCCTGGTCATCTCGGCCATGCCTTCGGCGATGCTGCCGGCCGTGGCCGTGGTGCAGCCAGCCTCACGCAGGGCATCGACCAGGATCTCGGCGACCATCGGTTCGTCATCAATGACCAGGGTGGTTGGTACCTGCACCGGCGCTGCTGGCTGGCTGCAGACGATTGGCAGCAGATGGCTGCTGGAGCTGCGCTTCTGGTCAGGATCTCCGGCGGGCAACAGCATGATGATGGCGGCACCAGGGGCGCCATGGCGCAGGGTGAGCTCAATGGTTCCGTCCTGTTCACGCAGCAGGGCTGCAGCAGTACTAAGTCCGAGTCCTCGCCGATCGTCGCCGGCGCGGGTGGTGAAGAATGGCCGCACAGCGCTCTCGACCACGTCCTGACTGGGGGTTTCACCATCATTCTCGATCACCAGCCGGACGCGATCGCCGAGCAGCTCGCCGCTCAGCCAGATGTTGCAGGCTCCGGCGTCGGCGGCGTTGGCGACGATCTGTTCAAACACCTTGATCAGTGCGCGCGGGGCAGCCATGATCGAGGGCAGGCCCTCGTTGGCGTCGAGGCACGGCAAGCGGCCCCCAGCGGCGGTGATCCGTGCGCCCGCATCGGTCAAAACCGTTTCTGGATCGGTTTTGGTGATTGGCTCGGTCAACGGCGTTGCCAGCTGGCGGAGTTGATTCACCACAGTGCGGCAATGCTCGACCTCTTGGAGGATGACATCGAGACGGCGGGCGGTGTCCGCGTTGGCGTCGTGCTGGCGGCGGAGCCTTTGACTGTAGCCGTAGATGGCGGCGAGCGGATTGTTGAATTCGTGGGCCAAACCCCGCAGCAGATGGGAGACGGTCGCCTGGGTCTCCAGCTGGACCATCTGGCGTTGTGATTCCTGCAGTCGGTCCTGCGCCTCAACCAGGTGACGGGTACGTTCGACGACCAGATCTTCCAGGCGTTCGTTGAAGTCGAGAAGTTCTGCATTTCGCACTGCCAGCTCATCGACCAACGAGCGGGTATGGCGACGCAGCAGGGCCTGTTCGCATCCATGATGGATCAGACCGATGATCTCATCTGGTGGGGTGTCGTTGACCAGCACGGCGTCCGCTTGGCCGCTGTTCACTGATACGATCGATTTGAGAAGGCTGGTCGTGCTGGTCCACAAGATGCGGTAGACATCCGCATCGCGCTCCCGCACCTGCGATAGCCAGTCGGGGTTGGCGTTTCGCCCTGCCAGGATCACATCGGGAATGATGCGAATCTGCAAGCGGTCCGCCTCGGCAGCGGTGGAACAGATATGGAGGACCAATCCGGCTCCAGGATCCAACGTGGCAAACGCCTTCCGCTGGGCTGCATCTGGCAACAGGGCCAGGAGAGAACTCGCCGACGTTGGCATGGGGGAGCTTATTGCCCCTATGGCCTGGGGGCAATCGCTGATGCGCCGCCGCACCGGCCCTATAGCTTGCGCGTGTGCGTATCCTCCTGCTTGAGGACGAGGACAGCATCCGCAATGCCCTGCTGCGCGCGTTTGAGCGTGACGGTCATGACGTGCGTGCTGCCTCGTCGATCTCCGCTGCCCGAGAACACCTCGTTGGCTGGTCGCCCGAATTGGCGGTCAGCGATCTGAAATTGCCGGACGGCGATGGCCTGGATCTGGTCGGATCCCTGGGGGTTCCCGTCATCATGCTCAGCGGTTACGCGACCTATGATGACGCTGTCCGGGCGCTGCGTTTCGGTGCAGTCGACTTCTTCACCAAACCTGTTGCGATAAAGGACATCCGATCGGCTATAACTCGGGCCCACCGTCCAGGTGGTCAACCAACGGTGCCGACGTGGAGCAATCCGGACGAGGCCATTGCCGCCGTCCGGAGCCTGGTCAGCCGATTGCCGGGTCGGGTCTCCAGGCTTGCAGCTGCCGAACTGGTGCAGGCGGCACCGGTCGGGCGTCTGGTCGCCCATATTGATGAACACGGGGTCCGCATGTGGTTGGATGGTGCGGTCGATTGGGTCCAACAGGGCGACCGGCGCACCTGGTTGGAGAGCTGGGGAGTTGCCGTGGCAAGCGGACCATCTTTTGGCATCGCTTTCATAGAAGTAGAAACTGCATGTATTTACGACGATCAATCCGAGCTGTTATGGCCGGAAGAGCTAGTCGTCGGTCGGGTTGTACTGGCGAGTCGTTGGGTCACGACTGGCAGTTGGTTGGCCGCCAGCCTGCGCGCCGGAGTTGGGCCTCTGGCAGGCGTCTCGACTGATCTACAGCGGCATTTGTACGCGCTCGGTGTGTCTATTCAGACCGCACCAGAGGCGCTGGCGCAGCCAGGTGTAGGGGCGGCAGAACGGGGGGGGTTGCTGTCGGGAGATGATTTGGGCGCGCCGATTGCGTAGACTGCTTTTGAAGGGTCATGTTCCATGGCTGACGGCTCACTTGGTCAGGACGATATCGACAAGCTCCTGAGCGATCTCGGAGCTGACAGCCCGGCTGCGCCTCCTGCCAAGCCGCCGACTGCTGCCGCAAGCAAACCGCCAACCGCAGTAGTGGCTAAATCCGCTGCATCGACCAAACCGCCAGAGGACGGTGCGCTGGATCAGGATGCGATTGATGCCTTGATCGCTCAGGCCAGCGAAGTGGCTGAGTCGCCCAAGCCGGAAACCGCCAAGGAGACGGCGACTGCTGGTCACCTCGACCAGACAGAAATCGACAAGCTGCTGGCGGAGCTCGACCCGCATACCCGCAAGTCGAAGGTCGCCTCCAGTGCTAGCGCCCAGTTGTCACAGAACGATATCGAACGGTTGTTGAGCGAGCTCGACGTTCCTGCAGGTGGCAGCAATAGCAATGTGATGCCGGCGACTACCGCAGGTGCGAAGGCGCCAGCCCCGTCAGCCCCAGCTGCCCCTGCGGCTGCCCCTGTGGCTGCCCCTGTGGCGGCAGCTGCCGCGCCACCTGCCAAAGCCGCCAGTGGAGAAGTTCCGGACGGTCCGCTCTCGCAGGAAGACATCGACAAGATGCTCTCGCAGCTGGGTGCCTCCACACCGTCACTGGGAGCATCCAAGACGTCGGCCGCTCCACCGGCTCCGGTCACAGCAGCGGATGGTCCAGCTAAGACCGGCCGCACCATCCCCCCGGCTCCAGAACCGGTTGCGGCCAAGCCTGCCGATGTCACGCAGGCCCTGTCGCCAGAGGAGATCGATGCGATCGTCGCCAAGCAAGGCAGCGATGCCCTGCCTGGGACCGAAAGCGAAGCGGTCATTGCCCAATCCGACATCGATGCCCTGGTCAAGCAGCTGGCTCAGGCGACGGGAGCCCCCGAAGCGCAGGAGGTCGCCGACGCCATCGCCGGCAAGGCCGCGGACATCGATCGTTTGCAGGAAGGCGGCCAGCAAGCCGGCGGACCTGACCTGACTCGCGATGCCGTCGATGTAAACAGCGTGCTCGGTCATACTGCATCCACCGCAGCCCTGCAGATGCATGGCGGGCAGGTCCAGACCTTCAACGTAGCCACCGTCGGTGTTGGCGAGTGGCGTTGGGGCCAGTATCTTCTGATCGCCGCCGTTCTGATGCTGGGCATCTGTTCGGGCGTGCTGATCATGTTGACCATGTCGGTGTCCCACCTGTCGGGTGAACTGAAAGCCGCCCGCGAGGTCGAGCATCCCGCCGTCGACGGGTATGCTGACAAGTTGCGCCTGGCCTTGGCGAAACTCAGCGAAGGAGATGAGGCTGAGCGGGCCCGCGGCGTGCGCTGGATGGAAGAGCTCAAGCGGCAGCACCCGGACAAGGCCGCCGACATCGGCGTCTCGCTGGCTCGCCATTTCCGTGGTCGCGAGGCCTGGCGTCGTGCTGCTGATGAATATGGCGCGGCTCTGGAAGCGGCTGGCGGGGTCGATGATCCGCAGGTTCCGCTGGAGCACGCTGACTGTCTTGCCAGGCTCGGCGACAACGTCGGTGCGATCCGCCAGATCTACGTTCTGCTGTCCTCGGAGGCTCGCTGGCTGTCTGAGCGGGACGCCGATGGACGGGCGGTGCCGGGCCGCGAGCGCAACCGTCAGAGCATCGCCGACGCCTACCTGATGCTTGGCCGACTATTGCAGCGAGATCGTTCGGGCCGTCAGGTCGCAACCACTTCGGTGCACGACAAGCCGGCAGTCCAGCCGAGCGCGCCTGCCGGCCACGATGCCCACAGTGGAGGCCACTGATGCGTAGCGTCCCGCTGTTATTCGGTCTGGCTGCGTTGACCTGCGGGGTTGACGCTTCCGATGTCCAACCGCAGCCCATGCCGACCATGCCGCCGGAACCTCGCGTGCTACAGCTGACGCCAGGAGCAGGCCGGGTTGATCCCCGGGTCAACGCGCCTGTTCCCGCATTGTCTGCGGAAGTCCAGGCGCTCCGCCGCGCGCTCGACCGGGTGCGCAATACCCTGACTGCCGGAGGCTCCTCGACGACCACGACCTCCGATGCCGGTGACGTGGCGCATTCCGGCAGTCGCGAGACGCCTGCCGGGGAGGTGAAGACCGGGAAGATGTTCGGCGCCGCCTTGACCGTACGTCCGACCAGTGGTGGCGGATCCCAGGTCGATGCTGATCTTGGTCCGGTTGCTGCGGATGCTGTCTTGGTGGAATTGTCACTTCTGCTCGGCGCCACCCTGGATGAGGTCCGGCCGGCCGCTTTGTCACGACAGGTCCACTTGCATGTGACGGGTCTAGCTTACAGCGAAACGCTCGACCGCCTGCTCGGCCAGATCGGCCTGCGTTGGCGCGAAGAAGGTATCGGCAAGGCCCGCCGCCTCATCGTCGAGACAGCCGTATCGGGGGATGCCGACATCGAGCGTCGTTCTCGCCGCGCACTTGATCGAGTGGCGGGTGGCCCGCGTGGCCCGGCTGCCGCCGAAGCGATGTACCTGCTGGCGGCCCAGGATGCAGCTGCGGGCCGCCATGCCGAGGCGTTGCGTGGCTTCGCTGAACTCGTCGATCGCTATGGTGCGGTCGCTGATCCCGCTGTTGGACGCTGGGTCCAGCGCTCGTCGTTGGGTTCGGGCGAGGCAATGGTCGCCCTCGGCGCCTTCGCCGATGCCCGCATCGCTTTCCGCGCCTGGCTGGCCAGGGCTGACGCCAATGATGTGGACGGCGCACGTGTACTGCTGTTCTCGGCCCAGGCCGCCCGCAGGTTGGGTGATGAGCGTTCTGATCCAGGGGCTTTCGACGAGGCGGTCGATGATCTGCACCGCCTGCTCGAGACTTACGCCGCCGAGCCGGCGGCTGCCACCGAGGTCGCTGCCGCCCGACTGGCGATCGGAGAGCTCCTGTTCGCTGCCGGCATCCAGGCGCTCGGGCTGTCGGGTGGGGAAGTCAGCGAGGTTCCGCCCGAGGCTGCCGCCCGCTTCCGCGAGGCCGAGGTGCAGATCGCCCGCTGGCTGAAGGCCAGCGGACATGCCGCAGATGCACCGCCAGATCAGGCCGACTTCTGGCTGGCCGAATGCGCCTTCCATCTCGGCAAGGTCGACGAGGCGCGTCCCCGCTACGAACGGCTGCATCGCCGCTGGACCTCCGGCAACACCGATCCGCAGGCGCCTGCCACGATGTACGGGCAAGCTGCGTTTCGGGCCGGCGAGTGCTGGCTGCGACGGCCGCAGCCGGAATACGTGCGGGCGTTGTTCGCGTTCCTCCGTGCCCGACAGGACTTCCCCCAAGGCGACATCGCGCCCTATCTGCTGGTGCGCATCGCCCAATGTTTCGCCGAACTGGAAGCCGAAGATCAGGCCGTGACCGCGCTCTACGAACTGCTGCGTGACGATCGCGCCAATGACGATCGGCCCGGCCGCCAGCAGCTTGACCAGTTGCTCGGCGAACTGGTCGGAAAACTCGGGCATTATCCCGGTCCGGTGCGAGCGCGGGTCCTGTTCTACATCGCCCGCTCTCAGTGGCAGCAAGCGCGCCGCGACCGTACCGGTCAGGCGGCCGCTGCCCGCCAGGCAGCTGCGACGTATCGACGGGTGCTCGACGAAAACCCCAGCGTCGAACTGCGCCACGCCAGTGCCCTGGGCATGTCGCGCAGCCTTTTGCTCGCTGGTGAGGAAGCCAAGGGCGAGGCCGAGCTGCGTCGCTTCCTGCGCGATCCAACGATCGGACCGCGCGACCGGGAATACGCGGCTCAGCTGCTGGGTGAACACCTGCGTGGAGCTGGCCGTTTGGAGGACGCCATCCGCGCCTTTCGCGGAGACGTGTCGGAATGAGCAGCCGCAGCATTGTTTGTTGGCTGATGGTGAGCCTGACGGTCGTCTGCAGCGTCGGCCTGTCGGCGGTCGAGGATGACAGTGGGGCAGCTGCGCAGGATCCGCTTCCGCGTTCGGCGCCAATGGCTCCGGAACTGCAGGACGACAGCAAACTGTCCGAGGAGGATCGTCTGCTGCGCCGGTTGGAGCTGGAACAGCGGCAGCGGGACGAGCGCATCCAGGCCATCCTACGCACCGCCTCGGGGGTCCGGCCGGTGGCGGCGGCCGATCTCGGCAGCGGCTTCGAACGTCCGCGGGCTGAACGCGATCAGGCGTTGAGTGATCTGCGCAGCGCCCTCGATGACTGGCTTGGCCGGACCCATCGTGCCGACAAGGATGTACTCGACCCGGCAGGGCAGGCTCGCCAGGCGGCCCAGCTGACCCCGTTGTCGGTCGAGAATCGCATCTCCATCGCCGAATGCCTACGCGAACTGGCCTTGGCCGAGAACGCCGGCGTGCGCGAACAGCGCCTCAACGAGGGGCTCGCCGAGGTGGCGACCCTGCCTCCCGAGATCCCGGTCCACATGCGTTCGCGGGCGGCGTGGCTTAACGTATTCTTCCTGGCCGAACTGGCCCGGCTGCCTGGCGACGCCGCAACCCGGGCGGATCAGGCAGGTCGGGCCCGAGCTGCCGCCGAGGCGTTCCCCGGGGCGCATCCCGCCAGCGAGCTACTGCCGGCGGTCAACGCGCTGGTGGCGGATCTCAAACCATGACGCCGGACAGCGCCATGCGACTGCTGGACCTCTATGGCCAGGTCCGTGAAGCCCTTGATCGCGATGACACCGGAACGGCGGAGAGTCTGATGGGCGACATCGATGCCGCGCTGGCCGAGCCTGCTCGGGCCGAGGATGGCCCCGCACTGCGCGCGCTGGCCATCCAGGTCGACGCTGCCAGGCGGGATGGCGAGGTCGCTCTGCAACTTGCCCGTGAACGACTGCTCCGTCAGGCCCAGGCTGAAATGCATACGGGCAGCGAAAGCAGCCGGGCCTATGGCGCCGGCCTTCCGGTCGAGGCCCGCTTCATTGATCGGACGGGCTGATCCGCCATGGCGGAGGTTCCACTCGATCTCGCCGCGGCCCTGCGTCTGTTCGATGAGACGACCGGAGCCTTGGCCTCGCAAGTCGCTCGGTTGGAGCAGATCCTAGTCGCCAAACAGGCAGAACTCACCGCAGCCAACGAGCAGCTTGCCGCGGTGATGGCAGGAGTCGCCTCTGGCGTCGTGGCGATTGGCCTGGACGGCCAGGTGCTGAGCGCCAATCCGGCGGCGCGGCTCTTCCTCCCTGGGCTGGCTACCGGCACCGCCTGGATGACCTATTGTCCGGCCAGTCCGGCTTTGCGCGTGCTGGCTGGCGAAAATGGACCCCTACGGGCTGAGACGGTCGTCGGCACGGGTCCATCGCGTCGCATCCTGGTGGCCCGGGCGAGTGCGCTGCGCGACCAATCAGGAGCCTTGCGCGGCGCGGTCGAGGTGCTTGATGACGTCACCGAAATGCGCGCCCTGGCCGAGCGTGCCGAACGCGCCGACCGCCTGAAACAACTGGGCGAAATGGCGGCCGGTGTCGCCCACGAGATCCGCAATCCGCTCAACGGCATCGAAGGATTCGCCAGTCTGCTGGTGCGCGACCTGCCCGAGGACGATCGGCGGCGGCGCTTCGCTCAGCTAATTGTTGAGGGGGTCCGCGATCTCAACCATACCGTCACGGGCTTGCTGGAATTCACGCGGCAGCGACGCATCGAACGCAGATCTCATGATCCAGTCGCACTCCTGCATTCAGTCATCGAACTGACCCGGGCGGATGCCGAAGCTGCCGGGGTGGAGATCGCCTGCGATGACCGCTGGACGGGTGGCACGGCTTCTATCGACGGCGTCCAGCTTAAGCAGGTAATCCTGAACCTGCTGCGCAACGCGATCGAGGCCTCCGCCGAGGGCCGGCCAGGCCACGTCCAGCTGGCGATAGAACGGCTGCCAGAGGGATTGGCTATTACGGTCGACGACGATGGGCCTGGTGTCCAAGAGGAATCACGTCAGCTGATATTCACCCCATTCCACACCACGAAGGAGCAGGGCACTGGTCTGGGACTCGCGGTCTCGTTCGCGATTGTGCAGTTGCATGGCGGCAGCCTAGCGGTGGAGGTGGCCCCGATCGGAGGTGCCCGATTCCGCCTAGTCATACCCCTGGATTAGCCATCGTCGCAGTTGTACAGCTCCATGCTTGCCGATGCCCCGGACTTGCTCCATAATGGGCTATGGATCTCCAGCGTTGGCGCGTCGGCATACTCGCCCAAGCGTTGGTTCCATTGGCCCTCGGAACCGCCCTGGTGGTGGCTGTTGCCACTGCCTGGAACTGGCACCAAGGCATGGCGCAGGAGCGGACCCTGTCGCTCCAGAGCCTGGAACGGCAGGCCGAAGAACGGGTGCTACGCGAGCAGCCGTTGTTTGACCGCGTCGCGGACCAGGTCACCCAATGCCGTCGGTTGCTGCACCTGCGGCTTCGTGCCGGGGGGAATCGACCGATTTCGACCGAGCAGGATGAATCCCGCCGCCAGCTCCAGCCCCCGTTGGCGGTGTTCGTCAGTGCCCTGGTCGCCCAGGACCCGGTTCAGGTCGCTGCCGCCGGAGTGGCCCGGGATTTGATTGAAGAGATGGGACCTGCCTGGGCCAAGATGCCATCCAATTTGACCATCGCCGTGCCGAAGGCTTGGTTGGTCGGATGGGGTGATGAGGCGGTCGCCTTGGCGGATGCCATGCTGCCGACCGATCCGGTTCTGCTGCCTGCCGAGCGTGAGGTGCTTGGTGACCCGGGTCCGGTGCGTTGGTCGCAGGCCTATCTCGAACCGGCCACAAACAGCTGGCGAATTGCAGCAACGGCAGCGCTCGATGTGCCTGGCGTTGGGCGGATGGCGATCACCCAGGTGCTACCCGTGGACGAATTGCTCGCCCGCGCCACTGCCCGGCAGGATGCAGCTGGGGATACTGTGGTGTTCGATGCCGGCGGCCGGATCCTCGCCCATAGTCGACTGGGTGATCGGGTTCGCGAGAGTAGCGGCAATCTGGTCCTGTCGCGGGCTAACGACGCTCTGCTATCCATGATGGATCGTGAAATTGCACCCCAGGGAGTATCTTCTGAATTGGTGACGCTCAGTGATGGATCTGGCTGGGTCGGGGTGTCCCGGTTCACCGGACCTGCCTGGACCATGGCCACCTTCCAGCCGGTCGCTGCGGTCGAGGACCAAGCCCGTCGAGGCGCCTGGCACGTCCTGATGATTGGCGCTGGGATGATTGCTGCCCAATCCCTGCTGCTGATCATCGTGCTGCGCCTGCGCGTCGGTGGGCCGCTACGAAGCCTGTCAGAGGCAGCTGCCGCCCTGGCTGCGGGATCCAAGGACATCCGGCTTGATACCCGGCGCCAAGACGAGGTCGGCGACTTGTCCCGGGCGTTCAGTACTATGGCGGCGGCGGTCGTCAGCCGCGAAGCCGAGTTGCAGGAGCGTGAGCAGTTCGCCCGTACCATCGTCAACAGCGTCGCCGATGGCGTCCTGGTCATCCGCGACGGCCGCCTGGTCGAGGTCAATGCGCGGGCAACGGTGGTGTTCGGTCGTACCGCGGATCAGCTGATCGGGCAGTCACCTGTTGATTTGTCGCCTGCCCATCAGGCCGATGGTGAACTGTCGACGCTAGCCGAAGAGCGCCTGCTGCGGTCCGCTGGCAATGGTGGGACCATCCATTTCCCCTGGCTGCACACCCGGGGCGATGGGACGGTGTTCCCAGCTGAAATCGGACTCGTTCGTCTCGATATCCCCGGTTCGCAGGTGATGGTTGCCGTGGTGCGCGACATGGCAGAACGGAACCGCCTGGAGGAGCAGCTTCGACATGTGCAAAAGATGGAATCCATCGGGCAGCTTGCAGGGGGCATGGCTCACGATTTCAACAACATGCTCGCTGGCATCATGGGCTCGGCTGAGCTCATCCGCTATGCCCAGGACCCGATCCGCCGCACAGGCCTGATCGAAGGCATCCTGACGTCGTGCGAACGGGCGGCTGATCTGAATCGCAAGCTGCTGACCTTCGCGCGCAAAGGCCGCGGCATGGCCAGCACGCTCGACATCCATCTGGTCATCCGCGATGCGGTCTCGATGCTCCAAAGCGGTTTGGACAAACGCATCACGCTGGAGGTCGCCCTCCAGAGCGGGTCGTCCAATGTAGTCGGCGATCCTGCGCAGCTGCAGAATGCGTTGTTGAATCTCGGTTTGAATGCCCGCGATGCCATGCCGGACGGCGGCATACTGCGCATCTCGACCTGCCTGCGGTCGATCACCACAGATGCAGGCGCGGCATTGCTGCTGCCGGTATCCGCCGGCAGATATGTGGAGATCACCATGTCGGACACCGGGCAGGGCATGGACGATGCCGTGCGAGCGCGCATTTTTGAGCCGTTCTTTACCACCAAACCGGTTGGCAAGGGCACCGGATTGGGACTCGCAGCGGTTTGGGGCACCGTGCAGGATCATCACGGTTCCATCCTGCTGCACAGCGAGCTGGGACGCGGCACGCGGTTCCAACTGTTACTGCCCTTGTCGGACGAACCGGTGCAGGAATCCATCCCCAAGCAGGCTCAGCTGGGTCGGGCCAGCAGGGGGGTGATCCTGCTTGTCGATGACGAGGAACTTGTCCGTGGCAGCGCAAGGCAACTCCTGGAACTGCTTGGTTGGGAGGTTCTTGAGGCCCGCGATGGCCGGGAGGGCGTCGAGGTGTTCACCCGGGAACGAGGCCGCATCACCGTCGTGATGATCGACATGGAGATGCCACGCCTGCGTGGGGTCGATTGCCTGCGCGAAATGCTGGGTATCGACCCGCAGGTCAGGGCTATACTGTGCAGCGGTTTCACCCGAGACGGAGGTTCTGCCGAAATGCGGGCTGAGGGATTCCGGGGCCAGATCGCCAAGCCGTATCGCCTGGCCGACCTTGACAAGATCTTGGATGGAGTCGTTCATGAGGCGTAGACTCCGTTGCAGGTCCAAGTCGGCAGATTCAAGATACCGCAGGGCCTCTATGGCGAGTCCCTCGACGTCGATGCGGCACGCACATCCATCTTCCTGCCGGTTTCGATCTACGCGCTGCGCGCAGTCGTGATTTGTGCGCCGCCGGTGAAGTCGCCAATGGTGACCCCGATGATCCAGCGAAGTCCCATGCTTACACGGCTGTTCTCGCGGTGAATCTCCTGCCCAGAACAAACTGGTCGATGAAGGCGGAATTTCGTAACAACTGGGGGACCCTCGGGGTTAGTCCTCTGGATGAGCTTCAAGGGGCGGAGTCGATCTGGTAGGTCTTGGCCCTGAAGAGAACAGTGGATTTCTGATGTTTCGTGTTCTCACCTGCGTTTTCATGATGGCCGCCGGATTGCATGCCCAGGTTGCGGTGGTGAACGTCACCGCGCCATTTCAGCAACTCGATGCAACCCGGGTCCGCGATATGTTCCTGGGTCGGGTCACGACGTGGCCTGATGGAACGCCTGTGATCATCGTGCTGACCAACGATCCAGCGGCAGATGCTGCACTCGTGCTTGTGGTCGGTCGGGATCGGGAATGGCTACTGCGCGGCTGGAAGCGTCTGGTGTTCAGTGGCACGGGAGCCATGCCGTTGCAAGCAGCCAGTGAGCGGGGCGCTGGCGGTCGAACCTACTGACGGTCCATTGATTAGGGATCTCGCCACATCTTAAAGGCAATGTGGTGTTGGAAGGCCGGTGACGGAACGGTGAAGTCCCCGCCTGGATGCAGGATGAGATCAGTGGATTGGATCACTCCGCGGGCAGCATCCCACCACTGCATGTGGATCCGGCCGGCAGACAGGCTGCCGAACGAGAGTATTCCTGGGGGGCGATCGCCATCGGACCGCCCATCATCGGCCCAGGCCGGATCGAAGGCATAGCCAAGAGCCCGTCCCGGACGCAACCAGGCCCGGCACCACATCGTGGTAGAGCCGGTCTGCAGTTTCGGCGCTATGGTGCGTGCCGCGCTGCTGCGCAGGTCCTCTCCAGCTGTGAAGCGGCGCAGGGCACCGAATTGGCTGTAGCGATCACCTTGGTCGATCCACTCGAACCACCACAACATGGGTGTGCCGGCGTGGCCGTGGACCAGGGCCGCCCATCCGCCGATCTGCAGTTCGGCATCAAGGCGCGCCGGCGAGGTCGCCATCGGACTACCACCGTACTCAGTGACCAGGACTGGTTTGCGGTATTCGGCCAATCCACCGCTATCGCGACCTGCCCTGCGTGTGCTCTGGGCTAACAGATCGGCGATCAGGCCCTGATCGTGATACGCATCGATAGTCAGCATGCCCATGCCCGGCTGTCCAGAGATCACCGGATCCGCATTGTTCCAATCGCCGCACCAGTGGGTGGTAACGGGATGCCGCCAGGGATCATGGCGGGCGAACGCATCACTGGCGAAGGCGTGCCAGGTGCGCACATCTTCCACCGGCGCGTGTACCAGGTTGACCTCGGCCCACAGTTTCCAGGTCAGCACGGCGGGGCTGTCGCCCCAGCGGGCAGCCAGATAGCGGAACAGTTGCTCCTGGCCACGCCTGGCGCGTGGATCAGTGAACAGGCCAGCGGGACTGTCCAGCCATCCCCCATTGCCGTTCCGCCATGGGTGATGCGGGAAGTCGTCTTCGGCTCCGCTGCCATCCCGACCCTGGCCATGATTGAAGATCGACAGGACGACGCGTACGTCATGTTCTTCGGCCAAGTCCAAAAAACGGTCGAGGGCCCAGGCATTGCCCAGATTTGGCCGTCCGGCGCCGTGAAAGCCAGGCCAGGCATCCGTCCATTCCAGGCCGAGGTTCCAAGGACTCAGCCAGGTTTCGCAGCCGGTGCCGCCAGCGGCGATAAGTCGCGCGAGGAACGCTTCGCGTGTGAAGGAGCCCCGATCGGGCGTCAATCGGGTATTCAATGCCTGTCTGCTGCGCACGTCATAGGTCGAATTGAGGTTCTGCCCGATCGGCCAGATCATGCGAGACTGGGCACTGAGGAATCGAGGGTCGGCGCTGTCTGGTCTGGCGATGTCATCCCATGTTGGCCCTTCGGCCAGAACATCGGGTAGATCCACAGCTGCGGACGCACCTCCGGACCACCTGGCGCTCAGACGCAAGCGGTGCGTGCCGGCCTGCCTGGCCCGGAAGCGTACGGCGAATCTGGATGGAGCCGCTGCGGTGAGCGATTCCCGATCGCCCCGATCGTGACGCGTGAAGGGCTGACTGGCAAAACCAGAATAGGAGGTGACCTTTCCATCTGGTGCAGTGACGGCCAATTGCAGATCAAAGGATTCCGGATCCAGCGGCCACAGGGGGTACGGCTCTGGACGGACAGACAGCTCGATGCGCTTGCCGGTCTCGATCCAGCTCGCTCCAGGTACGACATCAACGAGTCGTGGCGATCCGCTGATGGACGGCAGTCTGGTCCACGAGGTATCGCTCAGCACAGATCCGGTGACCGGCCGATCGGCATAGAACAGGAGTCCGACGCGTCGGCACTCCGCATCGCTATTTACGTTCCACGCGTCGGCGTGTCCGATCGGGCTGAATGTGCTGGTGTCCGAGAGTTCCATCTCCAGTTCCTGGCGGCCATCCCGCAACGTCGTTGGCACGCCACGCTGATACCAACGACCATGGCGGTCGGCCCGCCAGACAACCAGTCCCACTCCCGACAAGGGCCCATCGAGCATGAGGTGCAGCCGATCGCAGTCCGTCGGCTGCTCGCCAAGATCGACTACCGTGGCCAATGGGGATGCTAGCGTGGTGCGGATAACGCACCGTCCGGGTGAGCGGACTGACGCCCCAGGGTCCAAGATCACCTGCACGCGTGCATCCAAGCCTCCCAGCTCGATCATGCCGGAGACATGCAACGTACCGGGGCCAACCAGGTGCAGTCCGCTGCCCGAAGCGGCGTCGATCCGTCCGCCGGACAGCAGGATGGATCCTGAGCCGGTAATCTGGTCGGCCTGCAGTCGTCTGCCGGCGAGATCCAACCGTCCTTGCGCAGGGATCTGCAGGTTCAGACCGTTGGTCAGATCACCGGCCAAGGTGACCGCACCGGAAAGGATCAGATTACCGCTGGTCGGTGCTGTCTTGAGCACGACACCCTCGCCACAGACCACATTGCCAACACCCTCGAAGGTGGCATGCAGCGTTATTGGTCCATTGAGTCGCAGGATCGGGGTTTGGCTGAATGCTTCTGGCGGGACGGTGGTCCAAAGCCCGCTGCCGGGACTGCGCCAGCGTAGCGTGCAGGCATTGCCACCTCCACCTTCCTCGAACTGAATTCGGATGGTGTAGCCGCCGCCAGGAACCCCGGCATGAACCATCCGATGCGTCGTTCCCTGGCCGTTGCCCCAGCCGTTCGAACCCCATTCCCCGGTGTCGACCGTGCCGTTGCGATCGAAGTCCAGCCACACCCGACTGCCATCGTCGGAAGCGGTAGCCACATCTGCCCCATCCGGCGGAACGCGAAGATAGCCGTCCCATTGCACGGAAAATTCATCCCAATTGCCCGGTTGTCCTGAAATGCCAAAGCGCTTCCGCTCGGTCTCACTGCCGAAGGCCGATGCAGGCTGGTCGACGCAGGTATCGATCTTGCTGCCGGCGATAGTTTGGCTGGTCCTCCAGTCGTCCTGCCTCACCCCACGCAGGCTGGTCGCGAAGAAGGTCGCCTGTACGCCGGTGCTCCTGTCGTGGACGAAGCAGATCGGGCGGCTGAGTATCATGGGAGACGTTGCCGTCAGTTCGGCTCCGTCGGATCCAATGACCCAGGCCTCTTCGGTGTGGGCAACTCCGAAGCACAGCAGGACGAGGAGGAACCGTCCCATGATCATCCGAGGACGCGTGAACGCTGCCTACCCAGCGGACCAGCAGCGAGTTCGACCACGTTTCCGGGGCGCAGATATTCTGCTGGCGTGCGCCCCATGCCGACCCCGGCGGGAGTACCCGTGCACACCACATCGCCCGGTTCCAGGGTCATGCACTGCGAGAGGTAGTGTACGATGGTGAATGGATCGAAGATCATATTGTTGGTCGAGCCACGTTGCTTGGGCGAGCCGTCGACATCGGTGTGCAGCGGAATCCCAGACGGATCGGCCAACGCATCAATGGTCAACAGCCAGGGACCAAGCGGGCAAAAGGTATCGAAGCTCTTGCCCTTGTCCCACTGCCCGCCGCGATCTTTCTGCCAGTGTCGTTCAGAGACATCGTGGGCCAGGGTCCAGCCCGCGATGCAACCGCGAGCGGCTGCCGGATCTGGCAGGTCACGCGCCGTCGCTCCGATGATGATGCCCAGTTCGCATTCCCAATCGGTGTGCTGGCTGCCGCGGGGCAGGCGGATGTCATCGTATGGTCCGCACAGGGCGGTGGACGCCTTCATGAACACCACTGGCTCGCTCGGGATGCGGGCCTTGGTCTCGGCGGCATGATCGCGGTAGTTCAGGCCGATTGCGACAATCTTGCCTGGCCTGGCGACTGGAGGACCCCAGCGTTCAGCATCGTCTACGGCCGGCAGGTTGGCTAGGTCGAGTCCAGTTAACCGGCGGATGCCGCCATGCCCAAGGAATTCACCGTTCCAATCGATGGCGACAGCGGACGCATCACGACGTACTCCGTGGGTATCGATCAGGCAGGGACGTTCATGGCCAGCTGGGCCGCTGCGGCAAAGAAGCATTGAGGCATTACGCCGATTGGGGGTCGGCGTTCAAGGCGCGTCACTCCAGGTTTCCAGGGACTTCGGGGGGGAGGGATCTGGCCTGCTGGACGGGGGCAGTTGGTTGGGTCGGCTCCAGACGCAGGAGTTCAAGTACCAGTCGTTGGCGATCGGGATCATCGGCGTGCTGCTTCAGCCAGGCGAGCATTGGGTGCAGCAGCTTGCCGCTGACCCGCTCAAGGCCATAGCGCAGATCGCCACGGTTGGCGTCTGGCAGCTTGGCTGCCAGACGCTCTTCTTCGGCGGTGATCACGTCGTTGAAGTAGCGCACGACCTGCGACAGCAGTTCGGCATGGGCTGCGTCAGTGGCTTTGCGCCACAGTTCCACAGCCTCCGCGACCAGCGCTTCTGCTGCAGCAACTTCGCTGTGGCGGCTGCCCAGGTTCTGCGCCACCACCCGTTCCAGGTGGTCGACATTGAAGAGGAATGCGTCGTCGAGCTGGGCAGCCTCTGCCTCGACATCGCGAGGCACTGCCAGGTCGATGAGTGTCAGTGGTGCCCGGCGCTGCTTTAAGGCGGCGCGGACCATGCTGGTCGTGATGACCGGATGAGGGGCGGCGGTAGAGCTGACGACCACATCGTGGCTGGTCAGCGCTTCACCGAGCAGATCCCAAGCCAGGGCGGTGCCGCCGACCGCGGCGGCAAGGGTGACCGCGCGTTCGTCGCTGCGGTTTACTACGCTGATCGTCCGGACTCCGGCGCTGGTCAGGTAGCGGGCGGCCAGCTCGGCCGTCTCCCCAGCACCGACCAGCAGCAATCGAGCCTTGCTGAGGTCGCCGTGTACCTGTCGGGCGAGATCGACCGCCACCGAGGCGACGCTCAGTTTGTGATCGCCCAGGCCGGTGCGCGTACGCACGTCCTTACCACAGGCGATGGCGCGTTGGAACAGGGCGTGCAGCATCGGTCCGCACAGCGCAGCAGCGCGCGCTGAATCATAGGATCGGCGGATCTGACCAGCGATTTCAGCCTCGCCGAGCACCATGCTCTCCAGCCCCGAGGTGACCCGGAACAGATGCCGGGCGCAGGCTGCGCCATGGCTGCTGTACGCATGCTGCGAGAGAGAGGCCATGTCGATCCCGGCGCGTGCGGCGATCATTGATTCGATGTGACCGCGCTCGACCGTGCCTCCGAGATAGATCTCCAAGCGGTTGCATGTGCTGACCACTAGGCATTCACTGGCACCTGGCAATTGACGAAGTTCAGCGGCCAGTGCGATGGCATCGGAACTAGCCACAGCAAGGCGTTCGCGCAACTCCACGGGGCTGCGGTGATGGTCCATGCCCCAACCCGTTACGGGTGGGGCATTGAGCGATTCTGCCTCAGCCATGGGCGATGACGACCTGGCTGAGTGTCCCCAACATGGCCACCGACAGACAGGCGATGGCAGCCAGCGACAGTGATCGCCGGCTGAGATGCCGGGTGCGATGCACGCCGAGCACGGCGACTAGCAAGGCAATCTCAGCCAGACCCAGCAGGGCAGTCGGATGCAGCAGTTGGAAGCCGTGCGAGACACGGATGGCGGCGCCGCCGGTGGCCAGCCCGCTGATGAGCAGGGCTGTCCCCCAGATAAGGCCTCGTTCGGTCAATCGTTCGAGGGTGGGCAGCGAGGGCAGTTTGGTTGCTTGCGGGTCGCCTGACTTTAGTCGTCCCGCGGCCAGCAGGTAGAGCGCCCCGGCCGCCCCGGCCGCCACCAGGGCCGCCAGGTGAGCAGCCATGAATCCGGCATGGACCCTGGAAATCCATGAGCCGGCGCCGTCATCCGGGGGAGCTCCGATGCTGGCCACCCCTGCAATGGCGATGAGCAGCACCACGGCACCAAGCGGGAGGGCAAGGAGTAGCCGACTGGGCGCAGAGAGGAACCGGCCGGCGAAAAGTATGGCGGCGACCGCCGCCCAAGCAGCCAGGGCGCCGTAGGCGAAAGAACGATGTCCGGGGTCGAGCAGGCTCACCGCTAGACCGGCGGTCTGGAGACCGAAGGCGATCCACCACCAGCGGCCGTCCGTACTGCTGGGATCGCGACCGAGCCGCATCCACTGCTTGCGCGCGGCCCACAGGTAGGCTGCGCCGGCGCCTGCAGTCAGGGCGACGGCGGCAAGGTGAACCAAGTCGTTCACTGGCCGAAGCTCGCTGCTGTTACGCCGTTGCGCAGATCGTTGTCGAGCAGTTCGGCCCGCAGGCCGAAGTACGGACCGGGGTTGTCGCTCGCTAGGTCATCAACCCCCCCGATCAGCCACCAACGATCGAAGACCCGCCAGCTGAGGGTGGCACGGACCATGTAATCGCCCTGCTCGTAACGGCGATCATCGGGCACGCGATTATTATCCTTGAGCCGACCCATGATGCGTAGATCGACATCGCGCAGCAACGCCCATTCGGCCCACATGCCGAACTTCGATTCGATCAGGCCGCCGGCCACACTGAGCCGG
>Ga0105046_10002915_pt1 | contig 27096 bp, 26 predicted proteins | sample MAT03_FD_78385 | JGI IMG/M metagenome (GOLD analysis project Ga0105046, IMG submission 78385) | Freshwater microbial communities from Lake Fryxell liftoff mats and glacier meltwater in Antarctica - MAT-03 (megahit assembly) | ecosystem: Environmental > Aquatic > Freshwater > Ice > Liftoff... | reverse complement strand
GGCCTTCCGTGGCTGCTCACCGTTGGGCGAATGCACCCCTCCAAGGGTGCCCATCGGGTTGTCGAAGCGGTCGCGGGCGACGCGACGCTCGCCAACGAAGTCAACCTGGTGATCGTCGGGGGCAACTTCGCGCAGCCGACAGCTGACGAGCGCTCAACCATCGAACGGATCCAGGCTGCGGCGCGTCCCGCTCCCCGCGGATTGGTGACACTCACCGGGCATCTGCCTCCCGCCGACGTTGCCGCCCTGCTGGCGTACCTAGCCGCCCACGACGGTACGTATGTCTGCGCGAGCGACAAGGAAGAGTTCGGGCTTGCCATCGTCGAGGCGCTCGCCGCCGGGGCGCCCGTCGTCGTTCCGCGACGTGGTGGCCCACAGACCTTCGTTGTCGACAACGACACCGGGGTCGTGTGCGACACGTCCTCGGTGACGGCTCTACGCGACGGCATTCGCCGGTGCCGCACCCTTGGCACGAAGCCGGGCCGTCAAGGCCGGGCGCGCAGCATGGTGCGCTCGACGCTGAGCATCGAGATGATGGCGTCCAGCCTCGGTGACGTCTACTGCGAAGTAGCTGCGGCGCGCGCGAACCGATGAAGTTGCTGATCGTCAGCCCCGACTACGCATCGCACGCCGGACCTCTCATCGAGATAGGGCGCGCGTGGCGCCGCGACTATGGCGAGGTAGTGGTGGCCACCGGCCCGGCGGTGCGGGAGATGGTCACCGACGCCGGATTGGGATGGGCAGAACTGCGGCTGGGTAAGGGCAGCAACCCCGGAGTGATCGAGGAGCGATTGCAGCCCGCTGGCGAGGATGCTCACCTGAGAGCGTTCTTCGATGCCACCCGTGCTGGCTCGGTGGCAACGCTGCGGTACCAGGCCGACGCGCGGCGACACGATCTGATGCACGATCCAGACGGAGTGCTCGATCGCCTTCGTGACATCGTCGAGTTGTTCCAGCCCGACCGCATTGCGGTCGACCATGTTGCGTTCGGAGCACGCCTGGCGCTGCATGCGATGGGACTCAAGTGCGCGTCAGTGGTGTTGGGTCATCCCAGCGCGCTGCCGGCCGACGGTGAGGTGTTCGGTGTAGCGGATGAATGGCCAGAGGCTATGCGGCCCAGCGACGACGATCTTGCCGACTTACACGTTCGCTGCGACGCTGCGGTCCGGGAGCTGACTGTGGCCGCCGACGAGTTTCTTCGGCGCCGCGCTCCCGAGCGTTCGCCGATCGACGACCTGACTCGCGCTCCTGGTCATCCGACCATTTATGCGTATCCGGCGTGGCTACATTCGTCCTCACGACCTCTGCCGGCGAACTCCGTGTTCGTTGGATCGCTCGCTAGAGAGCAATCGCTCGGATCGTTCCCGTTGCCGGTTGGCGATGGTCTGCGGGTGACGGTCGCTCTCGGGTCGTTCCTCAGCGCCCGCGGCGATGTGCTGCAGACCGCGGTGCGAGCGGCGGACGCTGCTGGTTGGCGACTGACGATTGCCCACGGCAGTACACCGATGGAGGATCTGGGGGAAGTGCCATCCGGTGCCGTAGTTGCTCGCCATCTGCCGCAGGTAGCGCTCTTGCATCACACCGATGTCTTCATCAACCACGGCGGCAACGGCAGCGTCACCGAGGCCGTGGCCGCAGGTGTTCCCATGGTGGTGCTGCCATTCTCGACCGACCAGTTTGCGGGCGCGGCCGCCATCGAACGCGCTGGCGTCGGTGCGGTGCTGGATCCCAACCGCTTCACCCCTGACTCCCTGAGATCGGCAGTGGCGGCGTTGCTGGCTTCGGGAGCGTCCGAGCGCATGGCAAAGGCGGCCGAGGGAAGCGCACGCGACGGCGGGCCACAGCGAGCGGCCCAGGCGATCGCCGAACTGTCAACCACGCTGCGCTGACGAGGACGGGCCGCCAGCCGGGCTCAGTCGGTGGCGGCCAGCAGCCCGTCGACGTTGTTCAGGACCTGCTGGTCGTCGTTGTGGGAGTGGGTGAATCCCAGCTCTCGCTCCTGGCGAACGGTCTCGATGGAGCGGTACGCGTTGATGTACGCTCGCCGACGACTGCTTGTCGAGCGGTTGCCGCCGGACCCGTGCAACACGCCTTCGTTGTGGACGGTTATGTCACCACGGCGAATCGCGATGGCCTTCGGCTCTTCGCCAGGCCGTAGATCCGTGACCAGTGTGTGCTGCTTGGCGCGGTCGCCCGCGGCTGGGTAGTGCGGGCGCACCGGCTCGCGGTGGCTTTCTGGCAGGAACTGCAGGCAACCGTTCTCGGGGCTGGTGTCGTCCAGAGCCAGCCAGCAGGTGGCGGTTCGCCGGTCGTCGGTATTGATCCAGTACGCCTGGTCCTGATGCCAAGCGAACACGGCGTCCTCGCGACCGGGTTGCTTGGCCAACAACTGGTCGAAGTCCAAGGTCATCCCCTCGCCGCACAGTTGCTCGGCGATCGTGTGGCTGACCTGTTCGAAGATGTTGCCCTGCCACTGCGGATAGTACTGACGCGGCACCATCACGTTGAACAGCGCGTACGCCGATGGGTCGGTGCCGTACTCGCCGGTGACCATGTCGTTGAGGTCCTTGCCCGGCACAGCGATCTCGCCACGCATGAACGCGTCGTACACCGGGTCAAGGGTGCGCACCTCCTCTTCGGTGAGCACCGCAGGGAGGTGCACGTAGCCCTGGCTGAGAAAATGTTCGCGCTCAGCCGGAGTGACGCTGTAGCGGTTGCCGTCGCGCATGCCCATGCCTCCAACGTAGTCCGGCGGGTGGGGCTGGTGGTCGGTCGGCAGCATCTCCGATCCGGCAAACTCAACGGCTGAGCAAATAGCAACGGCTGAGCCAGCTCAGGGGGCTGAGCTACAGATCGCCGCGATCCAATAGATCCAGCACCTCGCGCGCGCGGACCCGAACCTCTGCCAGATCGCCGAGCCGCTGTGCGGCTCGCACCTGCTGCACGACCCGAGGGTTCTTTGCGAAGCGTTCCTCGTGACGGGCGAGGAAGTCCCAGTAGAGCGTCGTGTACGGACACGCATCTGGCCCCGTGCGTTTGGTGCGGTCGAAGCGGCAGCCCTTGCAGTAGTCGCTCATCTTGTCGATGTACGCACCGCCCGCCGCGTACGGCTTGGTCGACATCATCCCGCCGTCGGCGTACAGCGCCATCCCGATCACGTTCGGTACCATCACCCACTCCGCACCGTCGACGAAGCCGGCCCACATCCACTCCGTCATGGCCCGTGGCTGCACACCGGCGAGCAGTGCCAGGTTGCCAAGAATCATCAAGCGCTGGATGTGATGCACCCACCCGTGATCGTGGAGCGTCTGCAGCGTTGTGCTGACGCAGCGCATCTTCGTGGGGGCTCGGCCGGTCAACACGGGTGGCAGCGGCCGCTGCGCATCCAGGACGTTCAGATCGCGGTACTCCGCGCCTCGTAGCCAGTAGAGACCCCACACGTACTCGCGCCAGCCGATGACCTGGCGGATGAAACCTTCCGCACTCGCAATCGGTACGCGCCCACCGCGATATGCAGCATCGGCTGCATCGCACACCTCGCGCGGGTGCAGCAGACCGACGTTGAGGTATTGCGCCAGGAGGCCGTGGGCAAGATGCCAACTTCCGGACAACATCGCGTCCTCGTGTGGTCCGAAACGCGGGAGTAGTTCGTCGATGAAGTGATGCAATCTGCGCAGCGCCTCGGCCCGTGTCGTGGCCCAGGTACCGTCCGGTGCAGCACCCCAGACCGTGCCGGGCAGGGCGCGAAGTACCTCGCGATCAAGTTCATCCACGATCGAAAGCAATGGTGAGGGCCAATGGTTGCGTCCATCCTTGGGTGGTCGCTGGCGGTCCTCGGCGTCGAAGTTCCAGCTACCCCCCACCGGCTCGTCGCCGTCCATCAGGTAGCTCAACCGTCGCCGCTGCCAACGGTAGAAGTCCTCCATCGTGAGCCGTTTGCGACCGTGAGCCCACACGGCGAATTCCTCGGGATGGGTGAGGAACTGATTCGACTTCGTGACGGTCGCACCGTTGCTTCGCAGCATTGTGAGCCCGGCGCGGCTGGCTGGCTCCATGGCCATGACGGTGGTGGGGTCGAAGTCCGCCCGATGGGCAGCGAGGCCGGCGGGCAACGATGCTGCGCGCCGATAGTCGACGTCGAAGCCCTCAGTCCGCAGTTCGTCGGCGAACCGTCGCATCGAGGCAATCACGAAGTGCGCACGCTGCACATGCCAGTGCTTCGACTGCAGTTTCTGAAGGCTCTCCACCATCAGCACCCGATGTGTGGCGGGGGTGGCTGCGGCCAGAGCGCTGCCGCGACGGCTGAGTTGATCGCCCAAAACCCACACCGTCGCCAGGCTCACCCGCACACGCTCGCGCAGCGTTGCAGATGGCGCCACTCGGACATCTACTGTCACGCCCATGAAACTCTCCATGGGAATCAACTACTCCGGCGGCTTCAAGGAAGCAGTCGCTCGAGTGGTGGAACTGGAGAAGGTCGGTCTCGACCAGGTGTGGATTGCCGAGGCGTACAGCTTCGACGCCATCAGCCAGGTCGGCTACCTCGCAGCCAAGACTGAGCGGGTGGAGATCGGTACCGGAATCGTCAACGTCTACTCGCGCACCGCAGCGCTGATGGCGATGACGGCTGCAGGGTGCGACTACGTCAGCGACGGCCGCTTCATCCTGGGCCTCGGTGCCAGTGGCCCGCAGGTGATCGAAGGCTTTCACGGTGTGCCCTACGAGAAGCCGATGCAGCGCATCAAGGAGTACATCGAGGCGTGCCGGATGATCTGGAAGCGCGAAGAGAAGTTCAACTATCAGGGCCAAACGTTCCAGGCGCCGCTGCCTGAGGGCCAAGGCACCGGCCTGGGTAAGCCGTTGAAGCTGATCAACCACCCGGTGCGTAGCGATATCCCCATCTGGTGGGCCAGCCTGAAGGACCGCAGCGTGGAAGCCACCGCCGAGCTGGCAGATGGTTGGCTGCCGATCATGTTCATGCCCGAGAAGTTCCAGAACGTGTGGGGTCGCCAGCTGAAGGCCGGCACTGCCAAGCGCGACCCATCGCTCAAGCGCCTCGACATTTCCGCCGGTGGCATGCTGGCCATCGACGAGTCACTGACTGGCGACGCCCGCACCAAGATTCTCGACATGGCCCGCCCGGGCATGGCGCTGTACGTCGGTGGCATGGGTGCCCGCGGTAAGAACTTCTACAACGACATCGCCTGCGCCTACGGCTACGAGAAGGAGGCCGGCGAAGTGCAGGATCTTTACCTTGACGGCAAGAAGGACGAAGCCGCCGCCGCGCTGCCGGCCGAGTGGCTGGAGCTGTCGCATCTGGTCGGGCCGAAGAGCTACATCAAGGAACGCGTCGCTGCCTTCAAAGAGGCCGGTGTCACCGTGCTCTCGGTCAACGTGGTCGGCCCGAACGCGGTGGAGCAGATCGAGGTGCTGCGCGAGATCGTCGACGGCTGACGTCGAGGGCTGACGTCGAGGGCTGACGTCGTCGGCTGACCCGAGGTCGACGGCGGAGGTAGCCCTTCCGCTACGGTCGATGGGCATGTCGACGGTTCTCATCACGGGTTGCAGTTCTGGGTTCGGCGAGCTGGCCGCCCTCACCTTCGCCGATCAGGGGCATCGGGTGTATGCCACGATGCGCACTCCGGGGAAGTCCTCAGCGCTCAACGAACGCGACGACATCCACCAGTTCGAGCTGGATGTCACGGACAGCGCCAGCGTCAATGCCGCGGTCGGGCAAGTGCTCGCCGAGGCAGGGTCGATCGACATCGTTGTCAACAACGCCGGCATCGAGGTGTACGGGCCGATCCACCTCCTCGCCGACGAGGAGGTCACCTTACAGCTCGACACCAACGTCACCGGCGTGGTGCGAGTCATCCGCGCGGTCGTGCCTTCGATGCTCGCGAACGGCGGCGGCACCATCGTCACCGTTGGTTCCGTCGCCGGCCTGGTGGGCGCCCCCTACGGCGGCATCTACGCAGCCAGCAAGCACGCCGTCGAGGCCATCAGCGAAGCGCTGCACTTCGAGTTGTCGCAGCACGGCATCCGGGTTCGTGTGGTGGAGCCCGGCCAGTTCGCCACCCGTCTCGGCGCCAATGGCGTCTACGCGGCGGCGATGACGCCCGATACGCCGGAGTACCAGCGACGCGAACGCTTCCATGTCGCCCAGCGCTCGCTGGTGAACGGCGAGCCGGCGCCGGCGCAGCGCGTCGCCGACGCGATCTACCAGGCGGCCACCGAGCAGCCGGGTCGGTTGCGGTACCCGGTGGGCGACGACGCTGCGCTGGTCATCGCGACGAAGTCGCAGATGAGTTTCGAGGACTTCGACGCGACGATGCGGGCGACGCTCAAGTGGTTTGAGTGACGGTTCCCGGATAGTGCGACTCGACCATCTCGGGGTAGCTGCGCACGTAGTAGTTCCACATCTGCTGGCCGAACACGGGAGCGCTTTCGCTGGCAATATCGGTGTGCCCGGTGAGTAGCTCGTCGCGCTTGGCCATGAAGCGGGCCGAGCGGTGGCGGGGACTGGCAGCGACGGCCTCGACGAATCGTGGATCAAGATCGAGCGGTGCCAATGGGGTGCGCAAGTCTGGCCCGTGGAAGTACGCGGTGGAGAACCGCGGTTCGGTGGCGATGACGCGATGCGTGCACGCAACGAAGTAGTTGCCGGTCATTGCCTGCAACATCTCGCCGATGTTCACGATGATGCCGTCCGGCGGAGGCGAAACGTCGATCCACTCGCCGTCGGGAGCCAACGCCTGCAGGCCGCCGACCTCATGCTGCAGCAGCAACGTGAGAAAGCCGGCGTCGTGGTGCGCATTGACGCCAGCCTCGCCGGGCGGTGTGCGTGGGTAGTTGATCAGCTTGGCGAACGACAGCGGTCGCTCACCGAAGATGTGGCGCAGTTGGGTGCGAGGCAGCCCAAGTCCGACCGACATGACCTCCATCAGCTCCCATGCAACGGCGCCGAGGCGGTCGAAGAACTCCTCGATGACGGCATGGAAGCCGGGCAGTGCTTGCTCTGGCAACCATTGGTTCGGGCCATCGAGCCGAAGGTACGCCGGCTCAATCGCGAGCGGGTACGGCGAGTATTCGCTGCTGACATCGAGTTGCTCACGGTAGTCCACTCGGTTTCCGGTGAGCTCAGCCCCGATGCGTTCCCAGCCCCGAAAGTGCGGTGACTGACGCTTGTCGATGAGCGCCTTGGTGGCCTCCGGCAGCGCGAAGAAGTCGGTGAGAAGCACGAAGTAGCGGTCGATGAACTCTTGCGGCACGCCGTGATCTGTGAGGTAGAGAAACCCGACCCCGTGACACATCGTCAGCAGTCGGTTGGCGACTTCTTGCTCGTCGGTCGCGCAACGCCACTGTGCGAGAGAGAACGTGGGGATGGTTGCGCTCACCGGTCCAGTGTGGCCACTCGCGAGCCGGTTGTACGAGTGCAAGATGAGGAGACGTTCGTCACAGCCCCCAGCGAGCGGCTACGGTGCTGTCACTTCATTTTGGGGGAGGACACAGGTCAGCGTGACGTTGCTCGACGTAGAAGATGTGACGGTGCGATTCGGTGGAATCGTGGCGCTCGATGGGCTGTCGTTCAGCATTGATGAGGGCCACATCTGTGGACTCATCGGGCCGAACGGTGCCGGCAAGACCACCATGTTCAATGTGGTCAGCCGGATCTACCAGCCCACTCTGGGGTCGGTGAAGTTCCGCGGCAAGGAGTTGTTGGGTGTGCCGGCGCACGGCATTGCGCGGCTGGGAATTGCCCGTACTTTCCAGAACCTTGCCCTGTTTCCGTCGATGACACTGCTCGAAAACGTGATGGTCGGGGCGCACAGCCAGGGTCGCATCGGTTTTGCGCAGGCCATCTTCCGTATTGGTGCTGCGGCTGAGAACAAGCGCGCCCGAGATGAGGCCGGCGACCTGCTGCATCAACTTGGTTTGGGCCATCTCGCGTTTCGTCCAGCTGCCGGCCTGCCGTTTGGCACGCTCAAGCGGCTGGAGATTGCGCGAGCGCTGGCAGCCCGCCCCACCTTCTTGCTGATGGACGAGCCAGCCAGCGGCCTTGCCCACGGTGAGGTCGAGGAGCTGGGCCACACCATCCGAACAATTCGCGATCAGTTCAACCTGACCGTGCTGTTGGTGGAGCACCACATGGCCATGGTGATGGGCATCAGTGATCGTGTGGTGGCGATGGAGTTCGGCCGCAAGATTGCCGATGGCACGCCGGGCGAAGTGCAGGCCAACCAGCGGGTCATCGAGGCATACCTGGGGACGACGTCATGACGCTCTTGAAGGCCACGGGCCTCACTGCCGGATACGGCCCCGTCACCGTGCTGCAGCATCTTGACCTCGAGGTGCAGGAGGGCGAGTTTGTCGTCATGCTCGGCGCCAATGGCGCTGGCAAGACCACCACCATGCGGGCCATCAGTGGCCTCATCTCGCGCCAAGGTCACGTCGAGTTCGAGGGTGTGGACATCACCAAGGCGGCACCCGATGCCATCGTGCGCGCGGGTATCGCGCAGGTGCCGCAAGGCCGCGGCACCTTCCCCGAACTGTCGGTCGAAGACAACCTGCACACCGGTGCGTTCATCCGGTCCGACGCCGACTCGGTGCGCGATGACATTGCGCGCTGGCTGGAGGTCTTCCCACGGCTGGCCGAGCGACGTCACCAGCGGGCCGGCAGTCTCAGCGGCGGCGAGCAGCAGATGCTCGCAATCGCACGAGCGCTGATGGGCCGGCCGAAGCTGCTGCTGTGCGACGAGCCCAGTCTTGGCCTCGCACCGCTCATCACCCAGGAGCTCTTCGCCGTGCTGGGAGGGCTTCATCGCGATGAGGGATTGTCGGTGCTGCTTGTCGAGCAGAACGCGAACCTCGCAATGCACATCGCCAGCCGGGTGTACCTGCTGGAGACCGGCCGCATTGTGGCCAGTGGTTCAGCCGCTGAGCTGAGCGCCGACGATTCCATCCGCAAGGCATACCTGGGGTTCTGATGGCACTCTTCTTTCAACGACTCGTGGATGGCCTGAGCTACGGCAGCGTGTACGCGCTGATCGCACTCGGCTTGGTCATCGTCTATCGCGGCACCGGCCACCTCAACTTTGCTCAGGGCGAGATGGCGTTGTTCTGTGCCTACTTCGTGTACCAGTTCGGCGAGTGGGGCATCCCCATCTGGCCTGCAATGCTCCTGGGCATGGGTGTCGGCTTCCTCCTCGGTTCGGCGACCGAGGTGACGCTCATCCGACCGATTTCGAAGCGATCACCCTTTGCGGTGTTCATCGTGACGATCGGACTCTTCACGTTCCTCAACTGGCTCGACGGTGCCATTTGGGGCAACCAGCAGCTGCCGAACTCGGGTGTCGGCAGCAAGCAGTTGAAGTACCCCAGTCTGTTCCCCAACGACCCACAGGACCAGTGGTTGCCGTTCGGTGTCTCGATTCGCTACGAACGCGTCGGTATCCTGGTCCTGGTCCTGGTGCTCACCGGCTTGCTGTTCCTGCTGTTCAACAAGACCAAGTTCGGCCTCTCGATGCGGGCTGTTGCCAGCAACTCCGAGAGCGCGAAGCTCACCGGCATTCGCACCAACCGTGTGCTGATGATGAGCTGGGGCCTTGCTGCAGCCATCGGTGCGCTGGGCGGTGTGGTGCAGGCTGGCCTCAATGGCAATGTCAACCTCGGTTTGATGTTCACCGTCTTCATCTACGGCTCGGCCGCCGCAACGCTTGGCGGTTTCGACTCGCCGGGTGGCGCGGTCGTCGGCGGCCTGATGATTGGTGTGATTGAAAACCTTGCGTCGGGCTATCTGCCCGAGTGGGTTGGTCAGGAGATGAAGCTGGGCGTCGCCTTCGTGGTGATTCTCGCCGTGCTTCTGGTGAAACCGTCCGGTCTGTTCGGCACAGCGAAGGTGGAACGAGTATGAAGTCGCTCGTATCGATCCGCGAGGGTGGCCTCGCCAATTGGGTGCTGCGGCTGGTGGCGGCGGCCTTCGTCATCGGCCTGGTGTTCTGGGTGCCCACCAGTGCTGGCGCGGGCCTGATCAGTACTGCCATCGAGGCACTCACGCTCATGTCAGCTGCTATGGCCCTCAACCTGATCTTGGGCTACACCGGTCAGATTTCCATCGGGCACTCGGCCTTCCTCGGGATTGGTGCCTACACCACCGGGATCCTCGTCTCGCGCTGGGGGCTCAGCCCGTGGGTCACCTTCCCCGCCGCGTTCGTGATTGCGTTTGTTGTCGGTGTGATCGTGTCGTTCCCGGCGTCGCGAATCAAGGGCGTGTACCTGGCACTGGTGACACTGGCGCTGGGCCTTGTTTTCCCGCAGCTCCTCACGTGGAAGAAGTTGAAGTGGCTCACCGGCGGTGGCGCTGGCCTGCCCAATGACGATAGCCAACTGCAGACCACCGGCTTCAACATCGGCCGCAAGGAAGGGCAGATGTGCACTTCGAGGTCTTCGGTTGGGACCCGTTCGGCGACCTCCGGCGACCCGACAACAAGGCCGCCTTCTGGTACTGGATTGCGGCTGGTGTTGCCGTCATCGTCTATTTGGTGTGCCGCGGTGTGGTGAAGAGCAGGGTCGGTCGTTCGATGATCGCCATTCGCGACAACGAGACTGCAGCCGCAGTGATGGGCGTCAACCTGGTGAAGACCAAGGCAATGGTGTTCGGACTGTCCGCCGGGCTCTGTGCACTGCCCGGTTGTGTGATTGCCATCAAGATCGGCAGTATCAGCCCGGAGGGCATCGTCAGCCTCACGGTCAAGGGTGCCATCACCTTCCTCATCGTGATGGTGATCGGCGGCGCCGGTTCGCTGTGGGGCCCCATCATTGGTGCCGCGCTCTTCGTGTTCGTCACCGAGAAGACGGGCGAGTGGGCGAACGACGACGCGATTCCCGCGTTGATTCGGCCGTTGTTCGCGTGGGCCAAGGTGGCGCCGGGCGACGGAATCTTCGCGATCCTCTTGATTTTGCTGATGTTCGTCGCGCCTCGAGGGATCGTCGGCGTATGGAACCAGTACAGTTCCAGGATCGTTCGAGTCCTGCCCCGCCCCGCGGGCGCAGTTGGGCCGGCGCCGATGGCCACAGTGGCCATGTCCACCGTTACCGACTCCGAGGGGGAGCACGAATGAAGCGTACGAGAGGCCTTGCAGCCGTCATTGCTGCCGGAGCCTTGTTGATTGCTGCATGCAGCGATGACAAGACCACAGATTCCACCACTGCACCGTCCACCGGCGATACCGCCGCTGTCGAGACCACGGTCGCAACGGGTGAGACCACCGTCGAGACGGTTGCCGACACCACCCCGGTCTCCGAGCCAGCCGCTGAGGGCTGGGCCGTGGATACTGACATCTGTGTCGACCCCGATGCCGCCGCCGCACCCATCGAGGGCACCGTCAAGATCGGCTCGGCCATGCCGCTGTCGGGTGGCGCTGCCGCCGCTGCCTTCGCCCCGGTGAAGGACGGCTTCGAGGCCTTCATCAAGTACGCCAACGAGCAGGGCCTGCTGGGCGACGTCGCCATCGAAGTCACCATCGAGGACGATCAGTTCAACGCCGAGCTGACCCCCGGTGCCGTCAACAAGCAGCTCGATGCCGGTGTCAACATCTTCTCGGGCATCATTGGCTCGGCCAACAACCTGGCCGCGCGCGACATCCTCAACGACAACTGCGTCCCGCAGTTGGCAGCCCTCACCGGTTCGCCGGCCTGGGGTGAAGTGGTGGACTACCCGTGGACCACTGGTCAGTTGGTTCCGTACACCGTGGAGTCCGCCGTATACGCAGCGCAGATCGCCGAGCTGTTCCCCGATGGTGCATCGGTTGCGCTGTTCCATGTGAACAACGAGTTCGGCCAGTACTACGTCGACGCCTTCAAAGATCTGGCCGATGAATTCGGCATCGAGATCGTCGGCGAAGAGACCGTCGAGGCAACCGACTCGAACCCCCCCACCGCACAGATCACCAACATTGCGGCCCTCAAGCCTGACGTGATCATGGCGGTGCCGTTGGGTGCGCAGTGCATCAGCTTCCTCAACGAGGTCGCCAATGCCAAGGCAGCCAACCCGGACTGGACGCCGGCCACCTTCCTCACCAACACCTGCGCCAGCAGCCTCATCCTGGGTGCTTCCGGCCAGGCCGCAAACGGTCTGTACACCTCCAGCAACCTGATCGACGTCGTCGACCCGGCCAATGCTGCCATCCCGCAGGTCGCTGAGTACCTGGCCTATATGGAGAGTGTCGGCAAGGCCGCTGTCGCCGCCACCGCCACCGCTGGTTGGACCACGGCGGAAGTCACCGTTGCCATCCTGATCCAGGCACAGGCATCGCCGGAGGGTCTGACCCGGGCGTCCATCATGAACGCCGCTCGCAACTTCACCTACACCCCGAGCCTCGGCTTGCCAGGCGTCGAGTTCAAGATGAACGGCGAAGAGGATCCCTTCCTGGCCGAGAGCCTCGTCGTGCGTCAGTACGCGGTGGCAGCCGACGGCTCGGGTACCTTCACCGACATCGGCAAGCTGATCACCGACTTCGAAAGCTGATCACGTCGGTCAAAGGTTGAGTACTGCAACTCGAGTGTGGCCTTCCCTTCGGGGTGGGCCACTTTCGCGTCTGCAGGCTCCGGAGTGCCCCGGCCAACGGCTTTGTGTCAAGACCACGTCTTTGTGTCAAGACCTGGGACTCACGGCCCCAGCTCACAGCCCGACAGCCTTTACGTAAAACGAGAGTGGCGGGCTCGGCGGAGGGAGTCGGCGGTGAGCACGACGAGACCGATCCATACCAGCGCGAAGCCCAAGAGCCGCGGGGCCGGGAGCGCCTCGTCGTAGACCAGCCAACCGATGACGAAGTTCATCGAGGGAACGATGTACTGCATCGGCCCGATGATCGTCAGCGGCATCCGCTGTGCGGCATATGCGAACAGCATCAAGGGGCCGACAGTGGCCAACCCGCTGAACGCGACGAAGGCCAACTCCTTGTGTGAGGCGCTGTTGGGGATGCTGTCGGCATGGGTGGCGAAGATCAGTGCCAACACAAAGGCCGGGACGACCAGGATGAACGACTCGGCCGCCATGCTCTCCATCGGTGTCAGCGGCACCTGCTTCTTGATGTAGCCGTACACGGTCCACGAGGCGGCAAGGAGCAGGGCCAACCACGGCATGCCGCCGTAGGAGATGGTGAGCACGACCACGGCGGCGGTCGCAAACACCAATGCAATCTTGAGGGCCATCCGCAATGGCTCGTGCAGCACAAGGACGCCAACAGTGACCGTGCCCAGCGGTGCGATGAAATAGCCCAACGCCGTCTCCAGGACATGACCGTGCACCACTGCCCAGACGTACGCCGTCCAGTTCACTGTGAGCAACACTGCGGCGGCGCCAACGCGGGCGAGAAGTGCACGATCGTGCCGCAGTACGGCGAGGAATCGCCAGCGTCGTGTGGCGGTGAGAACGATCGCCATGATGATGGCCGAGGCGGTGATACGCCAGCCGATCAGCTCGAACGCGTTGAAGCCGTGAAGTTGCTTCCAGTAGATGGTGAGCAAACCCCAAATGACAAAGGCAGCGACGCCAGCGATGAGGCCGGCTCGCTGTTCTGCGTGCTGCTCGGTGACCCGTTGTTCGCGTTTCGTGGTTGTCACGCTATTGGAGCAGTGCGAGTGCGAGGTCGTTGAGATCTGCGGAGCGGTGGAACTCGACGCGCGGGTCCTGGTGCAAGGTGTCGTGGAGGAAGGCGAAGCTGAGGCCGGACTCTGGGTCGACCCAGCACAGCTGGCCGCCTGCGCCGGCGTGGCCGAATGCTCGTGGCGCCGATGGCATCCAGCGGTGGAGATGGAAGCCATCGTTGCCCGACACGTAGCCGGCGATCGTGCGGTTGGCGGGCACCTTGTCCGAGACGCTGACACTGCCATTGCGAATCGTTCCGACAGCGTCGACCAACCATGCGTCGGGGAGCGCCCCGCCGAAATTGTGGAGGAAGTGCTGATAGATCGCAGCCAGGCTTGCGGCCGAGGCCACTGCGCCGCCACCAGGGATGCCAACGGCCTGGGCGCGTCGGTCGTTGAGCGAGAGCAGCGCGTCGACGCCGATGGAGGCGACGGGCACATACTCCTCACGTCCGTAGGTGGCGACGAGATCTGCCATGTCCGTGGGGTACTCGCCAGCCGCCCTCACCGTAACGGCCCCAACTGCCTCCGGGCCCAGAATGCGCCCGACACCGGCGGGCTGCACTACGCGCTCGTGCACTACGTCGAGGTAACTGCGCTGGTTCAGCGTCTCCAGCAGTTCGGCGATGACCCAGTGGGCCGCCACGGGGTGATACTCGGTCTTCGAACCTGCCGGATAGTCCAGCGACCACTGGGCGAATTGTGCCCGCCGCCCAGCGCTGGTGCCCCAACGATCGGGGCCGATCGGCGCCTGAGAGAAGCCGCCCTGCATGGTGAGCAACTGCAGCATCGTGACGGTGTCCTTGCCGTGATGGCCGAACTCGGGAAGGTAGTTGGCGACCGGTGTCGTCAGGTCCACCGTGCCGTCGGCGAAGTGGGGCAGCAGTGCCATTGCCACGAGTGCCTTGGTGGCGGAGAAGATGACGAACCGGTCGTCATTGGTCGCACCGCCGAACGATTCGAAGTGAACCACCTCGCCGTTGAGACCGAGCGCGACCTGCGCGGCGGTGATGTTGCCCAAATCGAGGTCGTCCTGGATGCGGTCGGTGAGGGCATGCAGGCCGGTAGCGGAGAGGGTGGTCACGCTTCGTACAGTACGTGGCGAGGGGGAGCAGATGACAGATGTGCGGGTGGAGCGGGTGGGCCACGTCGATCTGTTCACACCATTTGATCCACCCGATGTGCGCCACGCGTTGCGTTTTCAGAGCTACGACGCGGTGGAGCTCGCGGTCCGCGAGATGACGGCACACTGTCTGGTGATCACCGGCGCCAACCCGGCGTTCTGCAGCCGCGATGATGTGCGCGGGTGTGATGGGCGACGGCGGCGCCCGCCGGCGAAGTGACGCAAGGTTCCTTCAAAGGCGCTGCTCGCTGGTGACCGAGCGCGTCACTTGCTGGATTGGTGGGTGCACTTGATCAGCGCGGACGGTGTGTGCTGTGCTACCCATGCACGGTGACCAAGGCACGGATTCATTGCGAGGGCATCAACGGGGTGCGGCTGGTGGCCGATGCCTATGGCGACCCGGCTGCACCGGGCGTGTTGCTACTGCACGGAGGTGGCCAGACACGTCACTCGTGGGGCGGCACGGCGAAGGCGTTGGCGAACTCCGGCTTCTACGCCGTCAGCGCCGACCTGCGTGGTCATGGCGAGAGCGACTGGGACCCCACCGGCGACTACAGCATGGCGGTGATGCGTTCCGATGCAGAGGCGTGGTGCAGTGCGCTGTGCTCACCGGCGTTGGTGGGCGCATCGATGGGTGGCATCACCGGAATGTGGATGGAGGGCACTCGGGCGGAGGAGGGTTTGCCGCCGGCTGCTCGTGCACTCGTTCTGGTCGACATTGCCCACCGGTCGGAAGCGGCCGGCATCCAGCGCATCGTGGACTTCATGACCGGCCGACCGGAGGGTTTCGAATCGCTCGACGACGCTGCAGCGGCGGTCGCCGAGTACATGCCGCATCGAGAGCGACCGGCCAACACCGACGGCCTGGCGCGCAATCTGCGATTGGGTGAGGACGGCCGCTATCGCTGGCACTGGGACCCAGCGTTCATGAGCGATGACCGCCGCCCGCGCACCAGCGACCGAGTCGACACATTCGTCGAGCACGCCTGCCGACTGACGTTGCCGGTGCTGCTTGTCCGTGGCCGGATGAGCGACGTGGTCAGCGAAGAAACGGCACAGGAGTTTCTGCAGATCGTGCCCCACGCGGAGTACGTCGACGTTCGCGATGCACACCACATGGTGGCCGGCGACCGCAACGATGCGTTCACCGCGCCGGTGGTGTCGTTCCTGCAGCGGCTCTGATCTGGCAGGCTCGCTGCATGGACATTCATGTCGCCCCCGACGCGCCGCAAGCGGCCACCGATGCAGCGGAGTGGGTAGCGCGTCAGCTGCGCAACGCCGTCCGTCTTCGGGGCGCCGCGACGGTTGCCGTCAGCGGTGGCAGCACACCAGCATTGATGTTCGCCGATCTCGCACAGATGGACGTGGAGTGGGAGGCCGTTGACCTGTGGCAGGTGGACGAGCGTGTCGCGCCCGACGACGACCCTGCCCGCAACGCTCGACTACTGGCGGCGCTGCCGGTAGCGAAGAAGCGTCTGCACCTGATGGCGGTGACAGCACGCGATCAGCGGGCGGCTGCCAGGCGATATGCAGCGACCCTGCCCGAACGATTCGACGTGGTGCACCTGGGGATGGGCGACGATGGCCACACCGCCTCGTGGCCGCCGGAGGATGCTGTGATTGACAGCGCGGAGCCCGTTGCGATGAGCGGGCTCTACAACGGATTCGTGCGCATGACGCTCACGCCTTTGGTCGTCAACGGGGCGCGGCACCGGCTGGTGCTTGCGCCCGGCGCAGCGAAGGCAACACCCATGCGACGGTGGTTGCTGGAGGACCGATCGCTGCCGATACAGCGTGTCCGGCGCACGAACACGGTCGTGGTCATCGACGACGCCGCAGCGGCGCAACTTCCCGCAGCATCGTCGTAGACATCGCGTCCAGCGGTAGCGGTAGCGTCGGCAGCGATGGACATCACCACCACCCCCGAATGGGCCGCCCTCCAGACGACCCCACCGCCAGCTCACCTGCGAAACCTGTTCGCCGACGATCCGACGCGGGCAGAGCGCTACCTGGTGACCGCCGGCGACCTGCGTATCGACTACTCGAAGCATCTCATCGACGACGGTGTCGTGGCCGCGTTGCAGGCAGTCGCAACCGCCGCAGGTGTGCAAGCCCATCGTGATGCGATGTTTGCAGGTGAGAAGATCAACACCACCGAGCAGCGCGCGGTGTTGCACACCGCACTGCGCGCGCCAGCCGATACGACGGTGCTGGCGGACGGTCACGATGTGGCGCCCGAGGTTCACGAGGTACTCGACCGGATGGTGGTCTTCGCTGGGCAGGTCCGAAGTGGCGAATGGCTGGGTGCCACTGGGAAGCGCATTGCAACCGTCGTCAACATCGGCATCGGTGGCAGCGATCTTGGCCCGGCGATGGCGTACCTCGCCACAGTCGCCTTCGGCCAGCAGGGTCTCACATGTCGCTTCGTCAGCAATGTCGATGGCGCGGACATCACCTCCAACCTCGCCGACCTCGACCCCGCAACCACGCTGGTGGTAGTCAGCTCGAAGACCTTCACGACCATCGAGACCATCACCAACGCCAGCGAAGCACGTCGTTGGCTGACCGAGTCGCTCGGCGCTGAGGCGGTGGCGAAGCACTTCGTCGCGGTCAGTACCAACGCGGCCAAGGTCGCCGAGTTCGGCATCGACACGGCCAACATGTTCGGCTTCTGGGATTGGGTGGGCGGCCGCTACTCCGTCGACTCGGCGATCGGTCTGTCGCTGATGATTGCCATTGGTGCCGACGGCTTCCGCGAGTTTCTGGACGGCTTCCACACCATCGACACACACTTCCGCACTGCGCCAGCAGAACAGAACGCACCGATCCTGCTGGGCATGTTGGGCGTCTGGTATCACAACGTATTGGGTGCCGAGACCAAGGCAGTGCTGCCGTATGCGCACGAGCTTCGTCGATTCGCGGCCTACCTGCAACAGCTGGACATGGAGAGCAACGGCAAGCGTGCTCGACTGGACGGCGGTGTGGTCACGACGACCACCGGTCCGATCGTGTGGGGCGAGCCGGGTACCAACGGTCAGCATGCGTTCTACCAACTCCTGCATCAGGGCACGCGGTTGGTGCCGATCGACTTCATCGGGTTCGCGCAGCCGAACCACGCGCTCCATTCACAGCACGATCTACTGATGGCCAACCTGTTCGCCCAGGGAGAGGCGCTCGCCTTTGGCAAGACGCTGGAGGAAGTGGTTGCAGAGGGCATCCCCGAGCACCAGCAGGCGGCGCGAGTCTTCCCCGGCAACCGTCCGAGCACCACCATCCTTGCGCCTCGCCTCACTCCCGGGGTCTTGGGCCAACTGATCGCGCTCTACGAGCACATCGTGTTCGTCCAGGGCGCCGTGTGGGGCGTCAACAGCTTCGACCAATGGGGCGTCGAACTGGGCAAGGCGTTGGCCAATCGCATCACGCCGGAGTTGACGAGTAGCGACGAACCCGCGCACGACTCGGGCACCAGCGCCCTGATCCGCTGGTACCGAGCCAACCGCCTCAGCTAGCGCCGTGACCGGAGCTGTGATGTCGTCAACTGATCACGTCGATCCTGCCAACCTGTCGCGGGTCTGACCACCAAGAGTGTCGATCATCCCTGCGACGAGTTCGCGCTCACCGGACCGCCTTCGATGCTGACGTTTGCAAACCTGTCGCGGGTCTGACCACCAAGGATGTTGGTTGTGGCGCGACAGGTTGAAGGTTTCAGCCAGCGCGCGGTGCTGACGTCACGGCCGACGTGTTAGCTCGCCTTCGCGACGGTGTTGCTGCCAGCCTCTACGGTGTAGGTGCCGAAGGACGTGACCTCGCTGTCGGGGTTGTCGACGTCGGTCACGATCCTGTAGTCGGCGGTCCATCGCTCGGGCGTGACCATGTGCAGGCTGTAGCCGCGGTGTGCGAGCTCGGCGTCGACAAGGTTGGGGAAGGTGCGCAATACGTCGCCGAGCGCATCATCGATGAGGCCGTCGGAGCTGATGGAAGTGGTCACGAACTCTGCCCCGACGTTGACTCCCGTGGCGCGGTCCCCGGCGCGCAGTTGCGCGACGGCAGCGAGGTGAATGTCGCCGGTGATGACCACCAGGTTCTGAATGTCGTTGTCCGCGAACGCTTGGAGAAGACGGGCTCGTGCCACGGGATAGCCGTCCCATTGGTCGTAGTTCAGCACCGCCCCGTTGAAGTTGGCATCGGCGAGAATCACCTGGTTCCCGATCACGTTCCACGCCGCGTTGGAAGCCGACAGCCTGTCCAGCAGCCATTGTTCCTGCTCAGCGCCCAGCATCGTGCGCGTGGGGTCGAGAGCCTCCGCGCACGGAGGATCGAGATTGAGTGTGGCGTCGCCGCAGGCTTGGTCGCTGCGATATTGGCGGCCGTCGAGCAACGCCAGTTCGATGAGGTCGCCCCACTGCGTGTCGCGATAGATGCGGTACTCCTGGTCGGCGGACGCGGGTGGGTCGAGCCGCACGGGTTGGTGCTCCCACCACGCCTGGTACGCGACGAAGCGGCGCTCCTGGAAGCCGGTCGCGTCGGCCGGGTCTTGCGGGGTGACACCGGCGTAATTGTTCTCCACCTCGTGGTCGTCCCAGATCACGAACCACGGGCACGCGGCATGCGAGGCCTGCAGCTGCGGGTCGCTCTTGTATTGGCCGTATCGATTGCGGTAGTCATCGAGGCTGTTGGGCTCCTCGCCAATATGCACTCGTGCGGCCACGTCTGGGTCGAAGGGCAGCCCACGGCCCTCGTAGATGTAGTCGCCCAACCAGACAACGAAGTCGGGTTGCTGCTCGGCGATGTCGCGGTGCGCAGCGTAGTACCCGTCGGAGAAGTTCTGGCAGCTAGCGGCGGCGAACTTGGCCTTGGCGAGGGGCTCGTCGGCCGGCGGGGCAGGGCGGGTGACGCCGACCGGGCTGGTGTACGAGCCCACACGGAATCGGTAGAACCAGTCGCCCCGGTCGAGCTGTGCAATGGCATGAACGCTGTGGGCGTGATCGGCGGTGGCCGTCTCGTTGCCGCTGAATGCAATCTCGGCGAAGTCGTCGGTGGCACTGACTTCCCACAGCACTTCAATGTCGTCGGCTGGCATACCGCCACCTGTGTAGGGCTCGGGCGCCAGGCGAGTCCACAGCACCACGCTGGTGGCATCCGGGTCGCCCGACGCGACGCCGAGCTGAAACGGGTCGCCGGACAGTTCGACATCTGCAAGAACCGACGTCGTGGTTGCCGCCACAGTGGTGGTCGGTGCGTCGATCACAGGGACGGGTGCGTCCGTCGATGCGACTGACGTGCCAGCAGTCGAGTCGGTGGTGCCCGCGCTGTCGCTGCACGCTGCGACTGTCACGGCTGTGGCGCCAGCGAGAAACACTCGCCGGGAGATCGGTTGATTGAACGGACGGGCCAGTGGACGCATCGAGTCAGTCTGCCCTACACAGGTAGCACGACCCTTCGCCGGCTACGGGACGGTGGCGAAGACTGCCTTGAGGTAATGGCCCTGCGGGAAGTCCACTGGATGGTCGACGGGGTGGCGAGTGCGGCGGAACTCTTCCAACGGCCGTCCGGCCTGGGCGGCAGCGTGCGAGACGGTGGTGTGAAACTCGTCGGCTGTGACGCGGCTACTGCACGAAGCCTGCACCAGCACGCCGCCGGGGCGAACCAGCTTGACGCCCTTCTCGGTGAGGAGCGCATACGCCTTCAGCGCGCGATCCACACTGGCCTGACGCGGGGTGAACGAGGGCGGATCGATGATCACAACATCGAACTTGTCGCCGCTGCGGATCAGCCGGTTCATCGCCTCGAGCGCGTCGGCCTTCATCGGCCGGAAGTTGCAGGCGGCCACCTCGGGCACGTCCATGTTGCGCTGCATGTTGCGGCTGGCAGCGGCCAGGGTGGGCTCGCTGAGATCCACGGCGACCACCTCGTGCGCGCCGCCGGCGGCCGCATTGACGGAGAAACCACCGGTGCTGGCATACATGTCCAGCACTCGACAACCCTCGGTGATGCGGCGAACGAACCACCGATTGTCTCGCTGATCGAGGAAGTGGCCGGTCTTTTGGCCATGCACGACGTCGGCCTCGAACGACAGGCCGTTCTCCAGGAACGGCACAGGGTCGGCGGGGGAGATGCCGATCAGCGCATCGCCCTCCTCCAAACCGAACAGGCCATCCGGGTCAATGTTGCGGGCGAATCGAAGCACGAGCGCCTCAGGGTGCAGGACTTCCTCGATGGCCGGAATCAGCTCGAAGAGATGCGGCACCCAGATGGTCGAGTACAGCTTGAGTACCAGCGTGCGGTCGTACCGGTCGAGGACCAGGCTGGGGAAGCCGTCGTTCTCGCCGTTGATGCAACGGTAGCCGGTTGTGGCACGGCCGGGCTCGGCCGCCGACAGATCGACCAGTGGCTGACGACGGGCGACGGCGGCACTGACGTGTGCCACCCAAAATGCGTGGTCGATTGCGACGGGCTTACCCTGGTGCAGCAGCTTGATGCGGATGGGGCTGGCCGGGTCGTACAGCCCGATGGCGGCGAAGTTGCGATCGTCGTCGAACACGACGGCAAGGTCGCCAGGCCTGCCCGTTTCCGGCGCGGCAGCCGGCACCTTGACGCTGTTGATGGAGGTCTCGTACACCCACGGGTGGCCGCCACGAATTTGACGCAATGCGTCGGGCGTGACACGCACTGCCAGTCGGCTGGCGGAGGGCCGAGGGAGGCGGGCAAGCGAGGTCACCCGGCCAGGGTAGGGCAACGCCGTCGAACACCCGCAGGATGCGGCAGAGTAGAGGAATGGAGATTGAGCGAGTCGGAGTAGTCGGTGCAGGCCTGATGGGCTCGGGTATCGCCGAGGTCTGTGCCCGGGCCGGGCTGAGCGTGGCTGTACTGGAAGTCACCGTTGAAGCCGCCGAACGTGGTCGGAGCAGAATTGTGGGCAGCCTCGATCGCGGATTGCGTTCAGGAAAGCTGACCGAAGCGGAACGCGACGCGGCTATTGCTCGGCTGTCATTCACGACCGACTTCACCGAGCTAGCGGATCGCCAGTTGGTGGTTGAGGCGGTCGTGGAAGACGAGTCGCTGAAGACCAACGTCTTTCGCGAACTGGACAAAGCCGTTACCGACCCACAGGCGATCCTTGCCAGTAACACCAGCTCGATCCCGATCATGAAGCTGGGCATAGCCACCCAACGGCCCGAGCAGGTGATTGGAATTCACTTCTTCAATCCGGTCCCGGTGCTCAAGCTGGTCGAGCTGGTGACCTCGCTGCTCACGTCACCCGCCACTACCGAACGCGCCAATGCATTCGCGAGCGATGTGCTCCACAAACGCGTCATTCGCAGCCAGGACCGCGCCGGCTTCATCGTCAACGCACTACTCATTCCGTACCTGTTGTCGGCCATTCGAATGATGGAGTCCGGGTTCGCCACCGCCGACGACATCGACGCCGGCATGGTGGAAGGCTGCAACCATCCGATGGGCCCGCTGCGGCTCACCGACCTCATCGGCCTCGACACGACCATGGCCGTCGCCGACAGCCTGTACGCGGAGTTCAAGGAACCCCTCTACGCCTCGCCGCCGCTGCTCTCGCGCATGGTCGAGGCGGGGTTGTTGGGCCGCAAGACTGGGCGCGGCTTCTACGACTACCAGGCTGCGCGCTGAGTGGCCGACGCACTCGAACGAGTCACCAATCTCGTCGCTCTGCTGATGGAAGCGCGTTCACCGCTGACGCAGGACCAGATCATCCACGAGCTTGCCGGCCAATACCCTGCAGGCGACGCAGCGCAGCGCGGCGCGTTCGAACGCGACAAGGCGATGCTGCGTGAGATCGGTGTGCCGCTGGAAAGCGAGGTGCTCGGTGGCAACGATGCTGGCCGCACTGCGTATCGAATCGATCGTGCCCGCTACGAGCTGGCCGACCTGCAATTGGCGCCTGACGAGCAGGCTGCGCTGCAGCTCGCCGTCGCTGCTGCCCGTCTGGCCGACGCGCAGTTTGGATTGCTGAAGTTGGGTGGCGATCGCAGCTCGGCGCCGGTGGTGGTTGCCAACATCCCGGATCTGCCCGCATTGCCCGCCATCCGCGAGGCAAGCGCTGCGCGAGCGCAAGTGGTCTTCGGCTACCACGGCTCGCTGCGCCGGTTGTACCCATATGCGCTCCTGCTGCGTGAGCGCTACTGGTACGTCATTGGCCTCGACGTGGATCGCGATGAGGTTCGCACGTACCGGGTCGACCGGTTGGAAGGCGAACTGGCGGTGGGCGAGGCAGCCGCGTTCGAACGCCCTGTGGATTTCGACCCGCGGTCAACCTTTCCGACTGACCCGAAACTATTGGGCGACGAGCCGGCCGCGCGAGCAGAGGTACTGATCGACGAGCCACGCGCCGCTGCCATCGCACTCGAGTTGGGCGACGCAGCCTTGATCAGCCAGCGCCCCGATGGTTCGATCGTCGTGGAAGTGCCCTGCGCCAACATCGACGCGTTTCGGTCGTGGCTGTTCGGCATCGGCGAGTATGCCGAGGTGTTGGCACCCGCCGAAGTTCGCGCCGGCGTCGTGGCGTGGTTGCAGGCAATGGCGGGTGCACGATGACCGGACGTCGCGGCCCGCGGCCGACCAGCGATCGTCTGCGTCGCCTGCTGGTGATGCTGCCGTGGCTGATGGAGCACGGCGAAGTGACCGTCGACGAGATGTGCGATCGCTTTGAGCTCACTGAAGCGGAGCTGGTGAAAGACCTTGAGTTGGCAGCGATGTGCGGCCTCCCGCCGTTCGTCGACGAAATGGTGGACGTGTTCATCGATGAAGGTCGTGTGTACGCCGGCGTACCGCGCCTCTTCACGCGACCGTTACGTTTGACGGCCCCTGAAGGTTTTGCGCTGCTGGCTGCGGCCCGAGTGGCAATGCAGTTGCCCGGGGCCGACGTGGATGGAGCGTTGGCACGCGCATTGCAAAAGCTCGCTGCCGTGCTCGGGGACGACGCAGTGGTGATGGAGACGCCGCAGCCGCTTGCCGCAGCGATGGTTGTCGATGCTGCCCAGCGCAGCGCTCGGCTGCACATCACCTACTGGTCGCCGGCTGCGGACCAGAGAACGGAGCGTGATATCACACCGCGTCGGGTCTTTTTCGATGGCGGCTATTGGTACGTGATCGCTGACGACCATCGCAGCGGCGAGGAGCGAACTTTCCGTATCGACCGAATTGAGCAGTGCGAGCTGACGGGTGTGATCGACGAGCCCCGCGAGGTAGAAGTTCCTCGCGCCGACACATGGTTTGCTGACGACGAACTGCCTGCTGCGGTGCTGCGGGTGCCCGCCAGCGGCGGTTGGGTGGCGGAGCGCTATCCCACGCGCTCGGTCCAGCAGGATGGCGACGGCTGGCGGATCGAGGTCACCGTGGCCAGCGAGCGTTGGCTGCGGGACCTGCTGCTGCGACTGGGTGCTGAGGCCCACGTGGTGGAGCCCGCGGAATGGGTGAACTTGGGTGCGACCGCCGCTGCGGAGGTGCTGCGCCGATACAGCTAGTGACGAACGACGAGCACCGGCAGCTGGTCGACGGTTTCGAAGCCATGGGCGTGCAGCAGATGAGGAAGGACCGAAGCCGTCGCGTGGGCGTCGGCCAATGCATCGTGCGGTCGCGTGAGCTGAATGTCGTAGCGGGCACACACGTCGCCAAGGCGATGCGAGAGCTGCCGCTCGGGATCAAGCTGCCGTGACAACCGAAGGGTGCACAGTGGCTGGTCGATGACCAGGCTGACGCCATTTCGATTCGCAGCCTTCTGCAGGAAGGCCATGTCGAACTCGGCGTTGTGTGCTACGAACCGGGTGCCCTGCAACAGCCCCGACAGCCGAGCCAGCACCTCGTGTGCCGGTGGCGCCGACCGAATGTCTCGTCGGCGGATGCCGTGGATCTCGGTGGGCCCGACGCGAAACCACCAGCGGGACCGAGGGGCAACAAGGCTGCTCCAGCGCTCGAGTACGGCGCCGGTTCCATCAACCACCACCACGCCAACCTGCAGTACATGGTGGCGCTGTACTGACAGCCCGGACGTCTCCACATCGACCACGGCGAACCGCTGAGCGCTGACGAGTTCCCGCATGCCCTGCACCCTACGACAGGGGTGTGATGTAGTTGTTGCTTGCGTCAGACCCTTACTCCGCGAGCACGAATACCAATCGGCGCCGAGACGGTGAAGCCCGCCAAGTGACGGTCTTCCTCGCTCTCGCCTGCCCAGAATCCGTATTCGTGGTGTTCGCGGGCAAACGTGCGGCAGCTATCCGCGACCACGCACACGTTGCACAATCGACGGGCCTTTGCCTCGCGACGCTCGCGTGCCTGCGGTCGCTCTGCTCTCGGGGGGAAGAACAGCGGCGTATGGCCCTTGCAGGCGGCGAGATCGGTCCACACGATGTCGACCGGCGGGGCATCAGCCTCAGAGAGTTCGGAGAGGGAGAGAAGTTGCACTGGACTCATGATTCGTCCTTCACACGTGGAAGGGGCACAACGTGTAGATCATTTACTACTAAATGACCTCGGAAATGTCAAGAGGCGGGGCGCGCATGATGCGCGAACGGTGCGTGACGTTGGATACAGCCAGCGTGATGCGAATGGTGAGCGCTACAGAAGTTCGGCGGCGAGGCTGGCGACGGTGCCACGCTCGCAGGCGCTGAGCGTCACATGGCCGAAGCACGACTGCCCGCCGAAGGCTTGAATCAAGACCGCCAACGCGTTGTTGGACTCTCCAAGGTAGGGCGCATCAATCTGGCTGGTGTCGCCAGTGAAGATGACCTTGGTGCCCTCGCCGATGCGGGTGAGCACCGTCTTCAGCGTGGTCGGCTCCAGGTTCTGTGCCTCGTCCACCACCACGATCTGGCGATGCAGGCTGCGACCGCGGAGAAACGTCACGGACTCGAGCGACAGTTGGTTGCGACCCACCAACTCGTCGACGAGGCGATGTGCATCGTGGTCGCTGCGCTGATCGGTGAGTGCAACGATCGCGTCATGAATGGCCGACATCCACGGGTCGAGCTTCTCATCAAGACCGCCGGGAAGGAAACCAACGTCGGCGCGGCCGACAGGAACCAACGGGCGATAGACGGCCAGCTTCTCGTACCGGCGCTGTTCGACAACCTGCTCCAGACCGGCGGCGATGGCGAGCAGTGTCTTGCCGGTACCAGCACGACCATCAAGGGCGACCACGCTGACGTCTGGGTCGAGTAGCAACTCGAGAGCGAAGCGTTGTTCCTTTGATCGTGCGCGCAAACCCCAAGCCTCCGGTGCCGCGTGCTGCAGCAGCACCAGCTCACCATCGATGCAACGGGTGAGCGCGCTCTGCGATCCACAGCGAAGTACTGCGAACTCGTTTTCGAAAAGCCCGGTGGCACCCTCCACGTCGTCGGTAGCGAGTGCGCCTGCGCTGTAGAGACGATCGATCAGTTGGTGGTCTGCCTCGACAGTGATCCAGCCGGCGGAACGGGTAGCGGCCGAGCGGCCGACCGGGTGATGCTCCGTTGCTTCGAGGCCCAGATGAGCCGCCTTGATACGCAGCGCAGCGTCGTTGGACACCATGCGAGTCGGTGCATGCATCGCCTGTCCCAGCGCCGCACCGATGATGCGGTTGTCGGGGATGTTCGGGTCTAGTCCGTGCTCGATGAGCAGGTGCTTCTGCACGCCATTGATCTCAATCTGTAGCGTGCCCTCAGCGGTCGGGTCGCCGATGGCGAACGGTGTGGCGAGTGAACCGCCCGCTTTGACGCGCAGCTCTTCGATAGTGCGCAGCGCAGTGCGCGCAGCGCGACCGACATCGTCGGGTCTGGTCTTCAGACTGTCGAGCTCCTCGATCACCGTGAACGGAATGACGACATCGACTCCGGCGAAACTGTAGAGGCAAGCTGGGTCTCCAACGAGCACTGACGTATCAAGTACTACTCGTGTACGCACACCTCCCTTCACCGAATCATCAGACAGACGGCCGGTCAGGAGATCGGTCAACGCCACTCCATTCGTAGGGAGAGATGGACAGGGACGAACATGAAGTTCCTCAACGGGTGCAGTTGTAGCCTACGTTTCGTGGCCGATGGTGGATAGCACCAAGTGTTCACATGAGCGCGCGGTCCCCGTATCGCGTTCACCGCACGTTCACGCTAAAGCGTGTCGCCGGACACTTAGTGCAAATGCAACAACTTAGATGCTTGTATTCGTCGCGCGAAAGCTGTTCGATACGCGGACGTAACAATCCGTTACCCAGAGCATCCGGTACCCGGAGGTATCAAGTCACATGACCACCAAAGCAGAGCTGATCGACGCCATCGCAACCGAAGCAGGTGTCACCAAGGCCGATGCCGAGCGCACGGTCG
>Ga0105046_10002913_pt1 | contig 27103 bp, 28 predicted proteins | sample MAT03_FD_78385 | JGI IMG/M metagenome (GOLD analysis project Ga0105046, IMG submission 78385) | Freshwater microbial communities from Lake Fryxell liftoff mats and glacier meltwater in Antarctica - MAT-03 (megahit assembly) | ecosystem: Environmental > Aquatic > Freshwater > Ice > Liftoff... | reverse complement strand
GTACACGCTGTTGAAGTCACCCAGGGTAAAAATCATCGACAGGATGGTGGAGGTGAGGTACAGGCCCATCATCGAGGGCCAGGTGATGAAGCGGAACTTCTGCCAGCGGGTTGCGCCGTCCACGCTGGCCGCCTCGTACTGCTCGCCCGGGATGGCCAGCCGGCCGGCGATGAAGATCAGCGTCCAGAAGGGCAGGCTCTTCCAGATGTGCATCACCATGGACAACGACAGCGCCAGCGTCGGGTCGTTGAGCCAGTTCGGCCCGTCCTGCCCGGTCAGCTTGAAGATGGTGGTATTGATCACGCCCCACTCGGGGTTGAGCATGAAGCGCACCGACAGGATAGTCGGGATCGAGGGCACCGCCCAGGGCAGGATGAAGACCAGCGCAATGATCTTGATCCACCAGCGCGTCTGCACGAAGAAGCCCGAAAGGCCCAGTGCGATGACCATCTTCAGGTTCACCGCCACCAGCAGGAAGACGGCAGTGTTGGCCAGCGTGCGAAAGAAGATCGGGTCTTCGAACAGCTTGGCGTAGCTCTGCGGGTTTCGCGCCAGCCACAGCCCGTAGCCCACCGGGTAGAGCACGAAGACCACGAAGATGATCAGGTAGGGCACGACGAGTGCCCGGCCCCAGTACTCGTAGGACGAGAGCGCACGGCGCACCGGCTTGGGTGGCGCAACCGTGGTGTTGGCGGTGGCGGTATTCATGAGAAGAAGTCAGCCGCCGCGCGCGCGGCCGGGCGCCTGCCGCGCCCGGCCGTGTGCTCAGGGCCGCATCAGTTGGCGTTGGCCACCGTCTTGATGCGCGCGATCATCTCGTCGACCGCGCGGTCCACCGTCCACCGCTCGCTGAGCACGCGGTTCATCGCCTTGGCCCAGACGTTTTCCATGTTCAGCTGCGTGAAGCGCCAGTTCTTGGTGAACTCGAAAGGGATGGTGCCGGCCTGGAACTGGGCGTGCACCGCCCGACGGTGCGGGTCGGCCTTCCAGAACGCACTGGCCTGGCCGACCTTGGTCACCGGGTACCAGCGTCCGAGCGAGCCTTCCACGTAGGGCGTCAGGTTGGCGTCTTCGAGCAGGAAGCTGACGAACTTGCGCGCCGCGTCCTTGTTCTTCGCCGCGGAGAAGATCACCCCGGTCTTCACCGCCGCGCGGTAGGTGAACTTGCTGCCGTCGGGCTTGTTCGGGAAGCCCGCCGTCGCGATCAGCTCGTTGTAGTTCTTCTTCGCGGTGGCGCGCTGCGCCTCGGTGAGCGCGGCGTTGTTGCTGTCGTCCAGCCACTTGGCGACGATGGAGATCGTCGCGTTGTGCGTCAGCACGGTGGTCTTGTTGTGGAAGGCGTTGTTGTTGTCCGGGTCCTTCCAGGCGGTGGACGACGGCGGCGTGCAACCCTTGCTGTAGACCGAGGTGTAGTCGGTCATCGCGTTGATCAGGCCCTGGCGCACGGCGGGGTCGTCGACGAGCACCTTGCCGCCGTCGGAGACCAGCGTGACGTTGTATCCGTCCATGAAGGTCAGGAACGAGAAGAAGGCGTCGCTCGAATCGACGCCCATCGGGAAGCCGGTGCCGAAACCGCGGGTACCCGTCTTCGTGCGATAGGCCGGCTGCACCTTGTCGCACCAGAAATCCCAGTAACCCTTCCAGTCTTTGGGGATGTCGCTTTCCTTGAAGCCGGCCTCGGCGAGCATGTCCTTCCAGTACTGGATGTGCATGGTCTGCTGGCGGACCGGGAAGGCGTAGTACGCGCGCTTTTGCGCCGCGTTGTTGAAGAGGAAGGTGGTCGACAGCGCGCGTGGCTCGAAGCGGGCGCGGATCGGGTCGATCACGCTGCTGACGTCTTCGAGCTTGCCCTCGAAGGCCCACTTGCCGGTGGCCTGGAAGTCGAACACGTTGCCGAAGGCGACGTCCGGCGGGTTGTTGGCTTCGAGCGCGGCCACGCTCTTGGGGATCATCTCCTGCGTGCCGTAGAAGCTGAGGTCGACCTTGATCTTGGTCTTCTCCTCGAACTTCTTGATCATCGCGAAGAGCGCATCGTCCTCGGCCTTGTAGAAGCCCTTCTCCCACCAGACAGTGACCTTCTCCTGCGCCCAGGCGGGTGCCGTGGCCAACAACGCAGCGCCCGCCAGGGCGCCCAGCATCCGTCGCTTCAAGTCCATCGTCCGTCTCCTGTGATGTGTTGTGTGCCCAAGGGCTGCGCCGCCCGGCGCTGGAACAATCGTATGACCATTGAACGGCGCGGCCTGTGGTGGAAACCCGTGGCCCAGGCTGCGCCCGCGGCGCGCTTCAGCCGAGACCGGCGGCGCGGTGCACCTGTTGCGGATCCAGCCCCAACCGGCCCGCCGCATCAAGGATCTGCTGCCAGGTGGTGGCGTCCACCGGCACACCCTGGGCGCTGCGCTGCGCGCGCATCGCGCGTTCGGGGTCGCCGGCGATCAGCACGCGCTCGAAGCCTTCACGCGCCGGGGCGCCGAGCAGGCTCTCGATGAACTCGGCGCTCTCGGCCTCGAAGCGCTCGGCGGCGCCCAGCGCGGCGGGGTCGATGAGCACGCTGAGCATGCCGTTGAGCAAACGCTGTTGGCTGCCATCCTCGCGGTGGCCGACCAGACCAGCGGCCAGCGCGCCACCGAGCAGTTCGCTCAGTACGGCCAGCCCGTAACCCTTGTGCGCGCCGAAGGTGAGGATGGCGCCCACCGGCGGCACCACGGCCCAGCGCGGGTCGGTGCTGGGCCGGCCCTGGTCATCGATGACGCAGCCCTCGGGCACCGGTTCGCCCTGGTTGTAGGCCACGCGCGTCTTGCCCTGCGCGATCATGCTGGTCGCGAAGTCCAGGATCAGCGGCGGCCGCCCGCGCAGCGGAACGCCGGCGGTGAAGGGGTTGGTGCCGAAGCCGGCGCGGGCGCCGCCGTAGGGCGCGACGATCGGGCGCGCCACCACGTTGACGAAGTGCAGCGAGACCAGGCCCGCGTCGGCGGCCAGTTCGGCCCAGGCGCCGATGCGGCCCAGGTGGTGGCTGTTGCCCAGCGCGACGATCGCGCAGCCATGAGCGTGCGCGCGCTCGATGCCCAGCGCCATCGCCTGCGCGCCGATCACCTGGCCGAAGCCCGCCTGGCCGTCCAGCCGCAGCAGCGCGCCGGCGTCGAGCACGGTCTGCACGTGGGCGTTGGGCTCGAGGCCGCCTTCCAGATAGGCACCGGCGTAGCGCGGCAGCATGCCGATGCCATGCGAGTCATGGCCGCGCAGATTGGCCTCGATCAGGTTGTCGCTCACCGCCTCGGCTTCGGCGTCGCTGCTGCCGAAGCCGGCGACGAACGCCCGCATCGCCTGGCGCAAGGCGGGCAACGCGATCAGGTGGGTGCCTGTGCTCACGGTGTCGTCCTCAACCGCTCAGCGGCACTCCGGGATCGGCGTGGGCAGCGGCTGGCCGGCAAAGCAAGCCTGCAGATTGGCAAAGGCCAGATCAGCCATTGCCTGCCGCGTGGCGGTGGTGGCGCTGCCGATGTGCGGCACCAACACCACGTTGGGCAGCGCCATCAGGCGCGCCGGCACGCGCGGCTCGTCCTCGAAGACATCCAGCGCGGCGCCGCCGATGACGCCGTCTTCCAGCGCCTGCACCAGCGCCGCCTCGTCGACCACCGAGCCGCGCGCCACGTTCACCAGGATGCCCTTCTTGCCCAGCGCCCGCAGCACTTCGGCGTTGACCATGTGCCGCGTACCCGCGCCGCCCGGCGTGATCAGGACCAGAAAGTCGCTTTGCTCGGCCAGCGCCAGCACCTCAGGCACGAAGCGCCAGGGCACCGCGACGCGCGGGCTGCGCGCGGTGTAGGCGATGGTCATGCCGAAGGCCGCGGCGCGTGTGGCAATCGCCTGGCCGATGCGCCCCATGCCGACGATGCCCAGCCGCGCGCCCGACATCTTGCGCTGCAGCGGCATCGGCCCGCGCGCGGCCCAGGCACCTTCGCGCACATAACGGTCGGCCGCCGGCAGCTGCCGCGCAGCGCACAGCATCAGGCCGATGGCCAGATCGGCCACGTCGTCGTTGAGCACGTCGGGCGTGTGCGTGACGACGATGCCGCGCGCCCTGGCCGCAGCCACGTCGACGCCGTCGTAGCCCACACCCATCACCGAGATCAGCTCGAGCGCGGGCAGCTGCCCGATCAGCGCCGCATCGACGCGCGAATCACCGCCGGCGGCCACGGCGCGGATGCGCGATGCGGCGGCGGCAAAGGCTTCCGGGTCGGTCTCGTGCAGCCGGTCGTGGAACTCGAAGGCGCGTTCCAGCTGCGCGGTGAGCAAGGGCGACAGCTTGGCCGCGGCAAGGACCGGAATTCTAGACACGGGATACGGCTCCTGAGACGAGGAAGTGGGGGCTAGGGTGACTACGGTGAGGCGCCGCAATCGTCATACCATAGTATCGAACGCTGCCCTACCGGCCAAGCGGCGCAACCCCGATCCGCGGCCAGGCCCAGCACCCTTGCCCTCCGCCCATGACCGACAAAGCACGCAAGAAGCCGCACGAGTTGCGCAGCCAGCAATGGTTCGGCCGCCAGGACCGCGACGGCTTTTCCTACCGCAGCTGGGTCAAGGGCAAGGGCATCCCGCACGACCAGTTCGACGGCCGCCCGGTGATCGGCATCTGCAACACCTTCAGCGAGCTGACGCCCTGCAACAGCCACTTCCGCACACTGGCCGAGCAGGTGAAGATCGGCGTGCATGAAGCGGGCGGCTTCCCGCTCGAGTTTCCGGTGATGTCGCTCGGCGAGACGCTGCTGCGGCCCACAGCGATGCTCTACCGCAACCTGGCCAGCATGGATGTCGAGGAAAGCATCCGCGGCAACCCGTTGGACGGCGTGGTGCTGCTGTTCGGCTGCGACAAGACCACGCCCAGCCTGCTGATGGGCGCCAGCAGCGTCGACCTCCCGACCATCGGCGTGAGCGGCGGGCCGATGCTCAGCGGCAAGTGGCGCGGGCACGACCTCGGCTCGGGCACCGGTGTATGGCAAATGAGCGAGCAGGTGCGCGCCGGCACCCTGAAGCTGGCCGATTTCTTCGAGGCCGAGAGTTGCATGCACCGCAGCCACGGTCACTGCATGACGATGGGCACCGCCAGCACGATGGCCAGCATGGTCGAGGCGCTGGGCGTGGGCCTGCCCGGCAACGCCGCCTACCCTGCGGTGGACGGGCGGCGCAACGTGATCGCGCGCAACGCCGGCCGGCGCATCGTCGACATGGTTCATGAGGACCTGGTGCTGTCGAAGATCCTCACGCGTGAGGCCTTCGAGAACGCGGTGCGCACGCTGGCCGCCATCGGCGGCAGCACCAACGCCGTGATCCACCTGATCGCTATCGCGCGGCGCATCGGCGTGCCGCTGACGGTGGACGACTTCGACCACCTGGCCAGCACCATGCCGTGCCTCGTGAACATGCAGCCCAGCGGCCAATACCTGATGGAAGACTTCTGCTATGCCGGCGGGCTGCCGGCCGTGCTGCGCGAGATCTCCAGTCTGCTGCACCTGGACGCGATCACGGCCAACGGCCTGACGATCGGCGAGAACATCGCAGACGCCCCCAACTACAACCCCGAGGTCATCAAGACCCTCGCCGAGCCCTTCAAGGCCAACGCGGGCATCGCCGTGCTGCGCGGCAACCTTGCGCCGCGCGGTGCGGTCATCAAGCCCAGCGCGGCCACGCCCGCGCTGATGGTGCATACCGGGCGTGCGGTGGTATTCGAGGACAGCGACGACTTCCATGCCCGCATCGACGACGAGGCATTGGACGTCGACGAGCACTGCATCCTGGTACTGAAGAACTGCGGCCCCAAGGGCTACCCCGGCATGGCCGAGGTGGGCAACATGCCGCTGCCGCCGAAAGTGCTGCGCAAGGGCATCACCGACATGGTGCGCATCAGCGACGCGCGCATGAGCGGCACCGCCTACGGCACCGTGGTGCTGCACACCGTGCCCGAGGCTGCCGCCGGCGGCCCGCTGGCATTGGTCGCCAACGGCGACCTGATCACGCTGGACGTGCCGGCGCGCAAGCTGCACCTGCATGTCGACGACGATGAACTCGCGCGCCGCCGCGCGCTGTGGAGCCCGCCCGTGCCGCCGCTGCAAAGCGGCTACTGGAAGCTCTACATCGACCATGTCAACCAGGCCGACGAAGGCGCCGACCTGGACTTCCTGGTCGGCAAACGCGGCGCCTTCGTGCCCAAGGACAACCACTGATGGCCGCCGGCATTGCACTCGTCACCGGCGCCGGCTCGGGTATCGGCCGCGGCTGCGCGCTGGCTCTGCTGGCCGAGGGCTGGCAGGTGGTCTTTCTCGGCCGTCGCGAGCCCCCGTTGAAAGACGCCATCGCCAGCGCGGGTGAACAGGCCGCGCAGGGGCTGGCGCTGCCTTGCGATGTCAGCGACGCTGCGGCGGTGGACGCCGCCTTCGACCAGCTGCGCCAGCGTTACGGCCGGCTTGACCTGCTGTTCAACAACGCCGGCGTCTCGCTGCCCAACCAGTTGCCCGGCGACCTCGCCATCGCCGACTGGAAGCGCGCCGTCGACATCAACCTTCACGGCGCCTACCACTGCCTGGCGGCGGCCTTCCGCCTGATGCGCACGCAGCAGCCGATGGGCGGGCGCATCATCAACAACGGCTCGATCTCGGCGCATTCACCGCGGCCGGGCAGCATCGCCTACACGGCCACCAAGCATGCGGTCAGTGGGCTGACGCGCGCAGCCTCGCTCGACGGCCGGCCTTTCGATATCGCGGTCGGCCAGATCGACATCGGCAACGTGGCGAGCGACATGACCGAGAAGATGATGGCCGGCGTGGCGCAGGCCGATGGCAGCATCCGGCCGGAACCGCGCATGGAATTGCAGGCGGTGGTCGACACCTTCATGGCGATGGCGCGCCTGCCGCTCAGCGCCAACATGCTGTTCACCACCGTCATGGCCACCCGCATGCCCTACGTCGGCCGCGGCTGAAGGAGCCCCTGATGGCACAGATCGGATTCATCGGCGCCAGCGGCCTGATGGGGCATGGCATGGCCAAGCACCTTCTGGCCAAGGGCCACGCGCTCACGCTCACCGTGCACCGCAACCGCGACCGTGTGGCCGACTTGCTGGCAGCCGGCGCGCGCGAAGCCGCCACCGCGGCCGACATGGCGCGTGACAGCGAGGTGGTCTTCCTCTGCGTCACCGGCTCGCCGCAGGTCGAGGCCGCATTCACGGGCGCCCACGGCCTGCTGGCCGGCGCCCGGCCCGGCCTGATGGTGGTGGACTGCTCGACCAGCGAGCCCGATTCCACGGCCCGCCTGCGCGCGCTGGCCGCTGAGGCCGGCGTGGTGCTGATCGACGCGCCGCTGGCGCGCACGCCCATCGAGGCCGAAGCCGGGCGGCTGAACATGATGGTCGGCGCCGAGGCGGCTGACTTCGAACGCGCGCTGCCGCTGCTGCGCTGCTTTGCCGAGAACGTCTTCCATGTCGGCGGCCCGGGCGCCGGGCACATCGTCAAGCTGCTCAACAACTTCATCGCCCAGGCCATCTGCACCGCCAGCGCCGAGGCCTTTGCGGTCGGCCAGCGCGCCGGCATCGACCCGCTCAAGCTGGTCGAGGTGGTCAGCGCCGGCGCCGTCAACAACGGCCTGTTCCAGGCGATGGCCAAGACGCTGACGGGCGACCTGGGCGGGCTGAAGTTCGAGCTCGACAACGCGCGCAAGGACATCCGCTACTACACCCATCTGGCCGAGGGCCTGGCGATCCCCACCGTCGTCGGCGAGGCCGTACACCAGGCGCTGACGCTGGCCAGTGCGCTCGGCCACGGGCGCAAGTTCGTACCCTCGCTGGTCGAGGCACAGGAACAACTCACCGGCGCGCGGCTGGTGCCGCGCTGAAGCGCTCAGCCCACCATCATCCAGGGAGACTCGATCGATGAGCAACCGACTTGCCGGCAAGACCGCCTTCGTCACCGCCGCCGGCCAGGGCATCGGCCGCGCCACGGCACTGGCCTTCGCCCGCGCGGGCGCGACGGTGGTGGCCACAGACCTCGCGGCCGATCTGTTGGGCGCGCTGCAGGCCGACGCCGCCGCCGCGGGCTTGTCGTTGAGCACGCAGACGCTGGACGTGCTCGACCCCGCCGCCATCCAGGCCGCGGCGGCGCAGCACCCGGGCGTGAACGTGCTCTTCAATGCCGCCGGCTTCGTGCATGCCGGCAGCGTGCTCGACTGCACCGAGGACGAATGGGCCTTCGCCTTCGACCTCAACGTGCGCTCGATGTTTCGCACCATCAAGGCCTTCGTGCCTGCCATGCTGGCCGCCGGCGGCGGCTCGGTCATCAACGTCGCCTCGGCCGCCAGCAGCATCAAGGGCGCGCCGAACCGTTTCGTCTACGCCAGCACCAAGGCGGCGGTGATCGGCCTGACCAAGAGCGTGGCCGCCGACTTCATCGCCAAGGGCGTGCGCTGCAACGCCATCTGCCCGGGCACCGTGGAATCACCTTCGCTGCGCGAGCGCATCGCCGCACTGGCGAAAAGCACCGGCCAGACCCTGGCCCAGGCCGAGGCGATGTTCGTCAGCCGCCAGCCGATGGGCCGCCTGGGCACGGCAGACGAGATCGCCGCGCTGGCGGTCTATCTGGCCAGTGACGAAGCCAGCTTCACGACGGGCACCACCCAACTCATCGACGGCGGCTGGACGCTGTAGACCACGACCACACAAGGACTCCGAATGAAGCTGCTGCGTCACGGCCCCAGGGGCCAAGAGAAACCCGCGATGCTCGATGCCGAGGGCCGCGCGCGCGATCTGTCAGAGCTGATCGGCGATATCACACCGGCCACCTTGTCGCCGGCCGGCCTGGCCGCGCTGGCCAGTGTCGACACGACCACGCTGCCGCTGGTTGAGCCGGGCACGCTGGCCGTGCCCTGGGCCGGCCTGGGCAAGTTCATCGCCATCGGCCTGAACTACGCCGACCACGCGGCCGAGTCCAACCAGCCGATCCCCAAGGAGCCGATCATCTTCATGAAGGCGCCCACCTGCGCCGTCGGCTGCACCCACGCGGTGGTGCTGCCGCAGGGCAGCGTGAAGACCGACTGGGAGGTCGAACTCGGCATCGTCATCGGCAGCCGCGCGCGCTGTGTGTCCGAGGCCGACGCGCTGAAGCACGTGGCGGGCTACTGCGTGGTCAACGATGTCTCCGAACGCGAGTACCAGCTCGAGCGCGGCGGCACCTGGGACAAGGGCAAGGGCTGCGACACCTTCGGCCCCATCGGCCCCTGGCTCGTGACCGCCGACGAGGCGGGCGACCCGCAGGCGCTGGCGATGTGGCTCGAGGTCAACGGCCACCGCTGGCAGAACGGCAGCACGGCCACCATGATCTTCGGCGTGGCCACGCTGGTGAGCTACGTCAGCCGCTTCATGACGCTGGAGCCGGGCGACCTGATCACCACCGGCACGCCACCGGGTGTCGGCATGGGTGCGAAGCCCGCACCGGTGTACCTGAAGCCGGGCGACGTGATGCGGCTGGGCATCGCCGGGTTGGGCGAGCAGCGCCAGCAGGTGTTTGCCTGGGACCCTGCGCTGATCGACGGCTGAGGCGGGGGCACAGGCGATGGCCGGCCCGACGATCCGCATCCACGCGGGCGACAACGTCGTCATCGCGCGCCGGCAGCTGTTGTCCGGGCAGGTGCTGGCGGATGAAGGCGTCACCGTGGCCGGTCTGGTGCCGCCGGGCCACAAGATCGCCACCCGCGCCATCGCGGCCGGCGAAGCCGTGCGCCGCTACGACCAGGTCATCGGCAGCGCCACCCAGGCGATCGCGCCCGGCCAGCATGTGCACACGCACAACCTGGCCTTCAGCGAGTTCGCGCGCACGCACGAGCCCACGGCCGGCGCCACACCCACCCGCCATGAGCCGGTGCCGGCCACCTTCGACGGCATCGTGCGCGCCGACGGCCGCGTGGCCACGCGCAACTACATCGGCGTGTTGACCAGCGTGAACTGCTCGGCCACTGCCGCGCGGGCGATTGCCGACCAGTTCAGGCGCGACATCCGGCCCGAGGCGCTGGCCGCGTTCCCGAACGTCGACGGCGTGGTCGCGCTCACGCACGGCATGGGCTGCGCCACCGACAGCGACGGCGAGGAACTGCAGGTGCTGCGCCGCACGCTCGGCGGCTATGCGCGGCACGCCAACTTCGCCGGCGTGCTGATCGTCGGCCTGGGCTGCGAGACCAACCAGATCCAGGGGTTGGTGGCGCAGGAAGGCCTGGCCGAGGGCGCCTGGCTGCGCACCTTCAACATCCAGGACACAGGAGGCACCACGAAGACGGTGGCGCGCGGTGTCGAGCTGGTGCGCGAGATGCTGCCGCATGCCAACCGGGTGCGCCGCCAGCCGGTGCCGGCGAGTCACCTGATCGTCGGCCTGCAGTGCGGCGGCAGCGATGGTTACTCGGGCATCAGCGCCAACCCTGCCCTGGGCGCGGCGGTGGACCGGCTGGTGCGCCACGGCGGCAGCGCGATCCTGAGCGAGACGCCTGAGATCTATGGCGGCGAGCACCTGCTGACGCGCCGCGCGGTGAGCCACGAGGTGGCCGACAAGCTGCTCGCGCGCATTGCCTGGTGGCAGCGCTACACGGCGCGCAACGGCATGCAGATGGACAACAACCCTTCGGCCGGCAACAAGGCCGGCGGGCTGACGACGATCCTGGAGAAGAGCCTGGGCGCGATTGCCAAGAGCGGCACCACCAACCTGGTCGAGGTGGTCGAGTTCGCCGAAGCGGTGCGCGCCAAGGGCTTCGTCTACATGGATACGCCAGGCTACGACCCGGTCTCAGCAACCGGCCAGGTGGCCGGCGGCGCCAACCTGATCTGCTTCACCACCGGCCGTGGATCAGCCTATGGCTGCGCGCCCTCGCCTTCGCTCAAGCTCAGCACCAACACCGCGCTGTGGCTCAAGCAGCAGGACGACATCGATATCGACTGCGGCAGCATCGTCGAGGGCCTGAGCAGCGTGGACGAAATGGGCGAGCGCATCTTCAGACTGATGCTCGACACCGCCTCGGGCCGCGCCACCAAGAGCGAGCAGCACGGCTACGGGCAGAACGAGTTCGTGCCCTGGCAGCTGGGCGCGGTGATGTAGGCGCGTAAGGTCAAAGGAATGACCTATCCCATCAAACTGAACATCGGCTGTGCGGATGTCGGCAAGGACGGCTATCTCAACATCGATACTCGGCCGACCAAGGTCACGCACGTGGTCTGCGACGCGTGGAAGATCCACATGCATTTCGCTCGATCTTCGGTCGATGAGATCTATACGCGCCACATGATCGAACATCTGGATCCCAATGACGCTCGCGAGGCCCTCGAGAGCTGGCACCAGGTCTTGAAACCCAATGGCTTGCTGCACATCATCTGCCCCGATCTGATGTTTCATTGCCAACAATTCATGGGTACCGCCACCAGCACATTGCCCAATCAAAGAGCCCACGCGATGGCCGGTTTTTACGGCTGGCGGGACGAGTCCCGCGGCGGATCACGCGAAGACGCACACCGCTGGGGCTATACCGGTGAAAGCCTGCATGCGTTGCTTGCGAGCCATGGTTTCGTCGAAATCCATCGTCATCTCGATGGGCCGGATTCGGAGCTTTGGCACTTGAACATCAGCGCACGTGCGCAAACGGGTTCGACATAGACCGGTCGGTCCTGACAGCCGGTGCTACAGGCACACGACGCGGTTTCGCCCCTCGGCTTTGGCGCGGTAGAGCGCCAGATCGGCGCGATGCAGCAGATCTTCGAGCTCGATCAAGCCGACGCCGAAAGCGACGCCGATGGACGTGGTGACCGCAATCGTCTCGTCCTTCCAGGTCAGCGGCGTATGTTCCAGGAGGTGCCGCACCCGCTCGGCCGAGGCCCGGGCGATCGCGTCGGGTGCATCTCTCAACAGCACCACGAACTCCTCGCCGCCAAGCCTGGCGACGATGTCACCGCGTCGGAACTGCTTCGTCAACAGGTGGCTGAGGTGGCGCAGCACTGCATCGCCGCCGTCATGGCCGTGGCGGTCGTTGACGCGCTTGAAGAAGTCGATGTCCAGCGCCAGGGCCCAGATCGTCAGCGCCTTGCCGGCGCGCGCTTCGTCCAGCCAGGGCGCAACGCGCGCAGCCAGGCCGCGGCGGTTGAGCAGACCGGTGAGAGGGTCGGTGAGTGCCTCGTCGATCAGGCCCGCTTCGCGCCGGTGACGCTCGCTGACGTCGCGGGCGACGATCACGAACGCGGACGGCATTCCCTCTTCATCGACAATGGTGGTGAGCACCGTGTCACCCCAGATCACCGTCCCGTCGGCGCAGCGGTACTCGGCTTCGAAAGACGCCCAACCCTGCTGGATGGCCAGTTCGGCCTTGAGCGCGAGGTCCACCGGCTCGGCGGACTCCGGGTGCAGCAACTCGCGGCACGCGCGACCCACGATCGTGGCGCCACGGCCGAACAGACGCTCGATGGAGGGGTTGGGCTGCGTGATGCGCAGGTCGAGGTCGAGCATGAGGACGAAATACCCCTGCAACGCTTCCAGCACGATGGCCAGGCTCTGACGCTCGCGCACCAGCTGCCGCTCCTGGAGTACCCGGCTCGTGACGTCCTCGATCGCGACCATGCACGAATCCGCATTGACGACGATGGCCGTCAGTGCCAGATGGTGCAGGCGGCCCTGCGGGTCGCGACGCTCCACCGGCCGCTGTTCAGCGACCAGACCCGGCTCCAGCAAGTGAGACCTGACCAGAGGGCAAAGTGTCGGGTCAAGCGCCTCCAGGATGATCCAGCCTTGGTCAGCCTGAAAGGGCAGGCCCAGCCCCACCAGCAAAGCCACTGCACGCGGATTCATCATGTCGATCGCACCCGCGCCGCTCATGCGCATGACCGCGACAGGAAACTGGTAGACGAATTGCAGCAGCGATTCCTCGTCGCTGGCGATGGCCTCGCTGTTCAACGGTTCACCGCTTCACCAGCAGGTAAATGTGGTTGGCAGCGGCCGACCTCAGCAAGCGCAGCTTGACGGCCGTCGGCTTCATGCGAAGCGTGAAGACGTAATCGAGCATCACATCGAGTTCAGGCTCGTTCATGAAGCGTTCGGCGACCATGTAGTTGTTCGTGCACGGTGCGACGTCGGTAAAGAAATTGCGCGCCAGCACACGCTCTGTGGACAGTCCTGCCAACCTCGATTCCCACGCGTTGTAGGCGACCACGTCACCGTCGGAGCGCATTCGCACAACGCCGAACGCCAACTCGTCGAGGCTCTGCGCCGACATCGCGTCCAACATGTTCATGCCGGCGGTATCTTCGAAATCCATCGCTACTTCCTGATTGACTTCGCTCGGAACTGGCGCCGGTCGCAAAACCTCGGCGCCCTGCGGCCACGATCGATCCTACACGTCGATGTTCGCCGCGCGCAAGGCGTTGCTCTCGATGAACTCGCGCCTTGGCTCCACCTCGTCGCCCATCAGCATCGTGAAGACGCGGTCGGCCTCGATGGCGTCGTCGATCTGCACGCGCAGCAAGCGGCGCACGGTCGGGTCCATCGTGGTTTCCCACAGCTGCGACGGGTTCATCTCCCCCAGGCCCTTGTAGCGCTGGCGGCCCACACCGCCTTCGGCCTGCAGCATCAGCCAGGCCATGGCAGCGCGGAAGTCCGGCGCCTTATGGTCCTTCATGCGTTCGCCTTCGCCGCGCCGCACCACGGCGTCGGCGCCTAGCAAGCCCTTGAAGGTCAGGCCGGCGCGGCTCAAGGCCTCGTAGTCGGCGCCGTGCACGAAGTCTTGTGTGATCACGCTGCTCTTCAGGTTGCCGTGGTGATACCGGCCGACGCGCAGGAAGGGCTTGTCGGTGCGCGGGTCGAGTTCAGCGCTGACCATCGCGCCAGAGCGCAACGCGCCTTGCAGCGCACGCGCGCTGGCCTCTGCGGCTGCGGGGATATCGAGGTCCAGTACCAGCCCGTCGGCCATCGCGCGCAGGGCCTCGATATCCATCCAGCCCGCCAGGCGGTTCATCACGCTGGTGGCCAGCAGGTATTGGCGCGCCAACTCTTCCAGCGCGCTGCCGACGATGGCCGGGCGGCCGTCTCCGGGGTCGACCGCAGCCCCTTCGAGAGCCACCTTCAGCAGGTAGGCGTCGAGTTCGTTGGCGTCCTTCAGGTACTGCTCATGCTTGCCGTGCTTGACCTTGTACAGCGGCGGCTGGGCGATATAGATGTGGCCGCGCTCGACCAGCTCCGGCATCTGGCGGTAGAAGAAGGTCAGCAGCAGGGTGCGGATGTGCGCGCCGTCCACGTCGGCGTCGGTCATGATGATGATGCGGTGGTAACGCAGCTTGGCGACATCGAAGTCATCACCGCCGCCACCCTTGCCGATGCCGGTGCCCAGCGCGGTGATCAACGTGACGATCTCGTTGCTGGTCAGCAGTTTCTCGTAGCGTGCTCGCTCGACGTTGAGGATCTTGCCTCGCAGCGGCAGGATCGCCTGGAACTTGCGGTCACGCCCCTGCTTGGCACTGCCACCGGCGCTGTCGCCCTCGACAATGTAGATCTCGCACATCGCCGGGTCTTTCTCCTGGCAGTCGGCCAGCTTGCCCGGCAGGCCCAGGCCGTCGAGCACGCCCTTTCTGCGCGTCATCTCGCGCGCCTTACGCGCGGCTTCTCGGGCACGGGCCGAATCGATGATCTTGCCGCAGACGATCTTGGCGTCGATCGGGTTCTCCAGCAGCCATTCGCCCAGCTTGCTGGCGACCACGTCCTCCACCGGCCCGCGCACCTCGCTGGAGACCAGCTTGTCCTTGGTCTGGCTGCTGAACTTGGGCTCGGGCACCTTGACGCTGATGACACAGGCCAGGCCTTCGCGCATGTCGTCGCCGCTGATCTCGACCTTGGCTTTCTTGGCCAGGTCGTTGTCGTCGATGTACTTGTTGATGATGCGCGTCATCGCTGCGCGCAGCCCGGTCAGGTGGCTGCCGCCATCACGCTGCGGGATGTTGTTGGTGAAGCACAGCACGTTCTCGCTGTAGCCGTCGTTCCACTGCATCGAGACCTCGACGCCGATATTCGTGTTCTGGTCGCTCAGCTTGTCGCCAATGGCATGGAAGATGTTGGTGTGCAGCACCTTCTTGCCCTGGTTGATGAACTCGACGAAACCTCGCACGCCACCGACATAGGCGAAGTTGTCTTCCTTGTTGTGGCGTTCGTCGACCAGTCGGATCTTCACGCCGTTGTTCAGGAAGCTCAACTCGCGCAGCCGCTTGGCCAGGATGTCGTAGTGAAAGTCGGCGTTCTGCTGGAAGATCTCGTCGTCGGGCAGAAAGTGCACCTCGGTGCCGCGCTTGTCGCTCTCGCCCAGCAGCTTCATCGGGCTGACGGGCACGCCTTCGCGCATCTGCAGGACGCGGTCTTGCGGGATGCCGCGGCGGAACTCGAGGTAGTGCACCTGGCCTTCACGGCGCACCGTCAGCCGCAGCCACTTGGACAGGCCGTTGACGCAGCTGACCCCCACGCCGTGCAGGCCGCCGCTGACCTTGTAGCTGTTCTGGTTGAACTTGCCTCCGGCATGCAACTCGGTCAGCGCGATCTCGGCCGCGCTGCGCTTGGGCTCGTGCTTGTCGTCCATCTTCACGCCGGTGGGGATGCCACGGCCGTTGTCGATGACGCTGATGCTGTTGTCGGTATGGATGGTGACGGTGATGTCGTCGCACCAGCCGGCCAGCGACTCGTCGATCGAGTTGTCGACCACCTCGAACACCAGATGATGCAGCCCGGTGCCGTCGGAGGTGTCGCCGATGTACATGCCGGGCCTCTTGCGCACGGCCTCTAGGCCCTCGAGGATCTGGATCGAATCGGCGCCGTAGTCGGCATTCTGGTCGTTCGGGGTCGGTTCGGTCATAGCGCTCTGTTGGATGCTCCGTGGGGTGCTCTGTGTTCCGCTCTGTGTTGAGCTTCGACGGCGGCTCAGATGCGCATCGGCATCACGACGTACTTGAAGCCGGGCTGCTCGGGCACGCTGAACAGCGCGCTCGCGGCACCGTCCTGCAGCTCGATCTTCACCATCTCCTGGCCCATGTTGGACAGCACATCGGTGAGGTAGGTGACGTTGAAGCCGGTCTCGATGGGGTCGCCGGCGTAGTCGACCTCGAGTTCCTCGCGGGCTTCTTCCTGCTCGGCGTTGCTAGATGCGATACGCAGCACGCCGGGCTCGAGGTTGATGCGCACGCCCTTGAACTTCTCGCTCGTCAGGATGGCCGCGCGCTGCAGGCAGGCCAGTAACGGCGCGCGGCCCAGCACGATGGCGTTCTTGTGGTGCTTGGGAATCACCCGGTTGTAGTCGGGGAACTTGCCTTCGACCAGCTTGGTCACGAACTGCAGCCCGCTGAAGGCGAACTTGGCCTGGTTGCCGGCAAAGCGCATCTCGATCGGCGTGTCGTCGTCCTTGAGCAGCCGCTGCAGCTCGAGCACCGTCTTGCGCGGCAGGATCACCTCTTGCCTGGCCAACACCTCGGTTTCCAGTTCTCCCTGGGCCATGGCCAGTCGATGACCATCCGTCGCCACCAGCGTCAGCGTGCGCCCCTCGGCGATGAACAGGATGCCGTTGAGGTAGTAGCGGATGTCGTGCACCGCCATCGCGAAGTGCACCTGCTCGACGAGGCCGCGCAGGGCCTTTTGCGGCACCGTGAAGGTGGCGCCGAACTCGGCCGATTCGTTGACCAGCGGGAAGTCCTCGGCCGGCAGCGTCTGCAGCGTGAAGCGGCTGCGTCCAGCGGTCAGCGTCAGCTTGTTCTGCGCCGCGCTGAGCGTCACCACCTGGTCGCTGGGCAGCGCGCGCAGGATGTCGATCAGCTTGCGCGCACCGACCGTGGTGGAGAGCTGCCCCTCGTCGCCGCCGAGCTCGGCACTGGTACGCACCTGGATCTCGAGGTCGCTGGTCGTGAACTCGATGCGCGCGCCGTCCTTGCGCAACAACACGTTGGCCAGGATCGGCAGCGTGTGCCTTCGCTCGACGATGCCGGCCACCGCCTGCAACGCGGCAAGCAGCTGTTCCTGTGCAGCCTTCATGACGATCATGTTTTTGATCTTTCAGAACTGGTAGTCGTAGTAGAGCGCCGGGGCGGCTGGGGATAACGCTATTTTCGCCTGTTCCATCAAGCATTTAGCAGGCGACGAACCCTGTGCGGCAAAGAAGCTGGCCGTGCGGCCCGATTGGGGACAAGACGGCCGGCGCGGCGTGCGCTGTGCACAAGTGCCAACTTGTGCAGCAACTGCCCACAGCTTGTCCCGTACGCACTTCAGTCTGCCCGGCGGGCGCACTCGACCCCGCTCAACCTTTCAGCGTCTGTTCCAGCACGTGAAGCTGCTGGTTCAGCTCGGCGTTCTTGCTGCGTTCGCCGCCGATCTTGCGTACAGCGTGCAGCACCGTGGTGTGGTCGCGGTTGCCGAACAGGTCGCCGATCTCGGGCAGGCTCTTCTGCGTCAGCTCCTTGGCCAGGAACATCGCGATCTGCCGCGGCCGTGCGATCGAAGCAGGCCGCTTCTTGCTGTACATGTCGGCGATCTTGATCTTGTAGAAGTCGGCCACGGTCTTCTGGATGTTCTCGACCGAGATCTGCCGGTTCTGGATCGACAGCAGATCCTTGAGCGCCTCGCGCGCCAGGCCGATCTGCACCTCCTTGTGGCTGAAGCGGGCGTAGGCCAGCACCTTGCGCAGCGCACCTTCGAGTTCGCGCACGTTGGCGCGCACGTTCTTGGCGATGAAGAAAGCCACGTCCTCGGGCATCGCCGTGCCTTCGGCCTCGGCCTTGCGCATCAAGATCGCCACCCGCATCTCGAGCTCTGGCGGCTCGATGGCCACCGCCAGTCCGGCATCGAAGCGGCTGGTCAGCCGCGTGTCGATGTCCACCAGTCCCTTGGGGTAGGTGTCGCTGGTCATGATGATGTGCGCGCGCTTGGCCAGCAGCGCCTCGAAGGTGTTGAAGAACTCCTCCTGGGTGCGTTCCTTGCCGGCGAAGAACTGCACGTCGTCGATGAGCAGCAGATCCAGGCTGTGGTACTTGGCCTTCAATTCGTCGAAGGTCTTGCGCTGGTAGTTGCGCACCACGTCGCTGATGAACTGCTCGGCATGCAGGTACAGCACGCGCGCGTCCGGGCGGTCGTGCAGGAGGGCGTTGCCTACCGCGTGCACCAGGTGCGTCTTGCCCAGCCCCACACCGCCATAGATGAAGAGCGGGTTGTACATCGCCCCCGGTGCCCCGGCCACGTGCAGGGCCGCCGTGCGCGCCATCTGGTTGGCACGGCCGGCGACCAGGGTGTCGAAGGTCAATGCAGTGTTGAGCTTGTGCCGGGTGGCGCTGGGCGGAAGCGAGCCCGCGGGGGCTGCACCCGCTGCGGCCGTCACCAGTGACGCCACAGCGCGGTCGACCACCAGCGCCGCGGCGCGCGGCAGCGCCGACACTGCCGACGACGGCTCGCGCGGCAGCAGCGAAAGCTCGAGTCGCACCGGATGGCCGGCGATCTCCGTCAGCACGGCCTCGATGCGGCTGGCGTACTGCGTGCGGATCCAGTCCAGTTTGAAGCGGTTGGGCACCCGCACCGAGACGACGGCCCTCGGCTCCGCCTCGTCTGTGCTCACGGCTGCCGGTGGCAGCGGCCGGATCCAGGTGTTGTACTGGTGCTCGGGTAGCTCGGCGGCCAGGCGCTCGCAGCCGCGCTGCCAAAGATCGATCGTCATTGTGGAAATCTTGTTCTCGCAGAAAGCCCGGCAGCCTCGTCGCGCCCGGGTGGACCGCAGTTATCCACAGTTCACGGCCAGCGGTCAATCCCCCGCCAGAGCCGCATGACATGGTGCAAGTGTTTGACCGCAAAGGTGTTCTTTGCTGTAATCGAGGGTTTCCCGGATGCGCGACTTGAGTCAGATCGCAAACCCGGGCAGGGGCTCGGGCCTCCAGGCGTGAGTTTGGCGCGACGCCAGCAGCACATCAGTTGACCGAGTGGTCAGAGTCGCAGCAGTCGTCGGAGCTTGTCCGGCGACCCTGCCCCAGCGCCGATCAGCCGCCCCCGGGAAGGGTCCGGGCGCAAGCCCGACGAAGCCCCAACCCGCCACTCTTGCAGGAAGCATCATGAAGCGCACCTACCAGCCGTCCAAGATCCGCCGTGCCCGCACGCACGGTTTCCTCGTCCGCATGAAGAGCCGCGGTGGCCGTGCGGTCATCAATGCCCGCCGTGCCAAGGGCCGCAAGCGGCTCGCCGTCTGAGCGCCGGGCGGCCGCAGGCCGCGCCGGCCCGGCTTGTGCACAAGGCCGACTTCCAGCGGCTGCTCGGAACGGCTCCACGTTGGCGGAGTGCTCACTTCGCCATGCACCACGTATCGGCAGGGCCGACAGGCGGTTCAGAGGCGGTGGCCGGGCCCGTGCAAGGCGAGTTGTCCACAGCCCCTGTAGCAACCCTTGACCTTGTTGTGGATAACTCGATGCCGAAGCATCTGTTGGGCGTCTCGGTGCCCAAACGCCATGCGCGGCGCTCGGTGACGCGTTCGGCGCTCAAGCGCTTGCTGCGCAGCAGCTTCCAACGCCACGCTGGCCTTCTACCGCCCGGGCTGTGGCTGGTGCGCTTGCGTTCGGCGTTCCCGACAGCGCAGTTCCGCTCGGCCGATTCGAGCGCCTTGCGCCAGGCGGCCACGATAGAACTCGACCTGTTGCTGGGGCGCGCCGCTGCTGCCAACGCCAACGCCAACGCCAGCCCCAACCCTAGCCCCAGCCCCAGCGCCTGACCGGTCCACACGCCCGCCGATGTCCACCGACGCTCCGCCCCGATTTGCGCCGCTGCTCCGGCAGCGCGTGGCCGCATTGCCGCGCTCATTGCTGATCGCCTTGGTACTGGGCTACCGGCTGCTGCTCAAGCCGTGGCTGGGCAACGCGTGCCGCTTCGAGCCCAGCTGCTCGGCCTATGCGCTGCAGGCGCTGCAGAGCCACGGTGCCGTGGCGGGCGGCGGGCTGGCAGGCGCGCGGCTGTTGCGCTGCCATCCTTGGTGCGAGGGCGGGATCGACCCCGTGCCGGACACCGTTCACCGACTCTTCACGCGGCTCGGCCTGCCTCGCGGCAACGCAGCCAGTGAACCCACCCGAGACTCTTCATGACCGACATGCGCCGCACCCTGATGTGGGTGGTCTTCACGATGTCGCTGGTGTTGCTGTGGGATGCCTGGAACAAGCACACGGGCCAGCCATCGATCTTCGGCGGGCCGGCCCGCCCTGCCGCCAGCGCTGCGCCGCCGGCCAACGGCAGCGCGCCGCAGGTGTCAGTGCCCGCGGCCGGCGTGCCCTTGCCGGCCGTCACTGCGGCGACGCCTGCCGCGGGTGGCGCCACGGCCGTGCCCAGCGCGGCCCCGGCGGCCACCGGCGACACCTTCACCCTCAGCACGGATGTCTACCGCGCCACCTTCGACAGCCGGGGCGGCAGCCTGATCCGGCTCGAGCTGCTGGCCTACCGCGACGCCAGCAACCGCAGCAGCCCCGTGGTGCTGCTCGACCAGAGTGCCAAACGGCTGTATGTAGCGCAAAGCGGCCTGATCACCAACGACGCCGGCGTCACACTGCCCAACCACCTGACGCCGATGAGGGTGCTGCCCGGCCCGCGCGAACTGGCGGCAGGCGACGCCTCGCTGCAGCTGGTCTTTGAAGCCACCAGCGCCGAAGGGCGCGGCCTGCGCAAGACCTACACCTTCAGGCGAGGCGAGTACACGATCGCGGTGCGCCACGAGTTCATCAATGGCGGCGCCACCCCGGTGTCGCCGCAGCTCTACCTGCAGCTGGCGCGCGACGGCAACCCGCCGGAAGGCGAGTCCGCGTTCTACTTCACCTTCACCGGCCCGGCGATCTACACCGACGCGGCCAAGTTCCAGAAGATCGACTTCAACGATATCGAGAAGGACAAGACCAGCCACGCGAAGGACGCCACCGATGGCTGGGTGGCGATGGTCCAGCACTACTTCGCCAGCGCGTGGCTGGTGGCGCCCGGACAGGCGCGGCAGTTCCGCACCGCCAAGGTGGCCGACAACCACTACGCGGCGGCAATGGTGCTGCCACTGGGTGAGGTGGCGCCCGGCGCGACCAAGGTGCACGAATCCACGCTCTTCACCGGCCCGCAGGAGGAGAACAAGCTCGCCGCGCTGGCCCCGGGGCTCGAACTGGTCAAGGATTACGGCTGGTTCACCATCCTGGCCAAGCCGCTGTTCTGGCTGCTCGACAAGCTGCACGTCGCCATCGGCAACTGGGGCTGGGCGATCGTCGCCCTGGTCGTGCTGCTGAAGATCGCCTTCTACTGGCTCAACGCCAGCGCCTACCGCTCGATGGCCAAGATGAAGGCCGTCAACCCGAAGGTGATGGAGATGCGCGAGCGCTTCAAGGACAAGCCGCAGCAGATGCAGCAGGAGATGATGCGCATCTACCGCGAAGAGAAGGTCAATCCGCTGGGCGGCTGCCTGCCCATCGTCGCGCAGATGCCGTTCTTCATCGCGCTGTACTGGGTGCTGCTGTCCAGCGTGGAGATGCGCAATGCGCCGTGGATCGGCTGGATCGGCGACCTCTCCAGGCCCGATCCCTGGTTCATCCTGCCCGTGCTGATGACGTTGTCTTCGCTGTTCCAGGTGTGGCTGAACCCGAAGCCGCCCGATCCGATGCAGGCCAAGCTGATGTGGATCATGCCGCTGGCCTTCAGCTTCATGTTCTTCTTCTTCCCCGCCGGGCTGGTGCTGTACTGGCTGACCAACAACATCCTGTCGATCGCCCAGCAGTGGTTCATCAACAAACAGCTCGGCGTGTTGGGCAAGTAGCGCTGTTCAGCGCCGTCGAATGCGGCCGCGGTCGTGAGCTTCTCACGACTGCCGCGGCCGCGGACGCCAGCGCGGCTGCCGCCGGGCGAAGGACGGCCGAAGATCCGTCCATGCGGGCGACCCGGCCGCTGACCCGGCCGGCTCTGGGGTGATCGCGGTCCGTCGCGCAATCGACGGCCGCCACCCCACCCCGCGCCACCTACGCCTCCCCGGACCGAGCGGCGCAGCACAATGCCTGCACCATGCGCGCCGCCCGCTCCACCGCCGCGTCGCTCTCGCGCCTGCAGGACCCCATCGTGGCCATCGCCACCGCGCCCGGCCGCGGCGCGGTGGGCATCGTGCGTGCTTCCGGCCCCGACCTTTCGGTGCTGATCGATGCCTTGTGCGGCCGGGCGCTCGCGCCGCGCCAGGCCACGCTGCTGCCCTTGCGCGACGCGGCGGGTGCGGTGCTCGACCGCGCGCTGGTGCTGCACTTTCCTGCGCCGAACTCCTACACCGGCGAAGAGGTGCTCGAGCTGCAGGCGCACGGCGGCCCGGTGCTGCTGCAACTGCTGCTGGCGCGCTGCCTGCAGGCGCTGCCCGGCGCGCGCCTGGCCGAGCCGGGCGAGTTCACCCTGCGCGCCTTCCTCAACGACAAGCTCGACCTGGCCCAGGCCGAAGCCGTGGCCGACCTGATCGATGCCAGCACCGAAGCCGCTGCGCGCTCCGCCGGCCGGGCACTGGAAGGCGAGTTCTCGGAGCGCGCCGACGCGCTGGCCGCTGACCTGGTGCGCCTGCGCACGCTGGTCGAAGCCACGCTCGACTTTCCCGAGGAAGAGATCGATCTGCTCGAGCGCCACGGCGTGCGCCGCGACATCGACGCAGCCAGCGCGGCCCTGGCGGCCCTGCTGGCCGGCGCGAAGCAAGGCGCGCTGTTGCGCGAAGGCCTGCGCGTGGTGCTGGCCGGCCAGCCCAACGTCGGCAAGAGCTCGTTGCTCAACGCCCTGGCCGGCGCCGAACTGGCCATCGTGACGCCCATCCCAGGCACCACGCGTGACCGCGTCAGCGAGACGATCCAGATCGAAGGCGTGCCGGTGCATGTGGTCGACACCGCCGGCCTGCGCGCCGGGCACGAGGCCGTCGACGAGGTCGAGCGCATCGGCATCGGCCGCAGCTGGCAGGCGATCGAGGGCGCCGACGCGGTGCTCTTCCTGCACGACGGCACGCGCCGCGGTGAGGCGGCTTACGAAGCGGCCGAGCAGGCGATCGCCCAGCAGCTGCCGGCCACGCGGCTGCTGCACGTGCACACCAAGGCCGACCTGGTGCAGCCCGCCACGCCGGCCGAGATCGCGGTCGAGATCGCGGTCGAGGCCGGCCTGTGGATTTCGGCGCGCACCGGCGCGGGCCTCGCGGCGCTGCGTGCCGAACTGCTGCGCCGCGCTGGCTGGCAGTCGCTGCCAGAAGGCGTGACGCTGGCACGCGCGCGCCATGTGCATGCGCTGCAGCGCGCCGCTGAACACCTTGCGCGCGCCAGCGAGCAGACCCGCACCGCGCAACCCGCGCTGGAGCTGCTGGCCGAAGAGCTGCGCCTGGCTCATGAGGCGGTGGCCTCCATCACCGGTGCTTTCAGCGCCGACGACCTGCTGGGCGAGATCTTCGGGCGCTTTTGCATCGGGAAATAGACGAGAGCCCCCTGCCCTCCGTAAACAGTGACTCCACGCAGGACGCACACGACCAGGCCAACACATCACCCTGAAAACGAGCGCACAAGCGCCAGTACTTCGTCTTCCTGAAGGAGGCGAAGCAGCAAGCCGAGGACTCGGTGGACGCCGCCGCCGAGGCCATCGCGCGCTTCGAGGCCGACACACACCACCGCGATTTCAAGGCGTTCCACTTCGAGCTGGCCGTGGCCTTCAAGCGGCGCCTGGCCGACCGCGACAGCCAGACGACCGACGGGAAGCTCAGCAAGGCCGCCCAGTACGCCACCCTCTCGCACCTGAAGCGGTTCTTCCAATGGCTGGCCCAGGCGCGTACCAGGACGCGCGCGACGTGAAGACCAGGTTCAGCAAGAGCTTCACGACCACCTTCTTCCCCGTGGGCGCCGATGTGCGGCAGATCGTGGACGACTGGGTCAACCATCTGCGGCGCGACTTGCTGTAGAGCAATGAAGACCCGCTGTTCCCGGCCACCCGCATTGCGCTGGGCGCGGCGCAGCACTTCGAGGCCGTGGGCATCGACCGCAAGGCGTGGGCGTCGGCGTCCCCGATCCGGGCGATCTTCAAACAGGCAATCGGGGTCGCGGGCCTGCTGTACTTCCATCGGCACCGCTTCCGCAGCACCCTGGTGCAACTGAGCTACACCCCATGCCAAACGCCCGAGGAGGTCAAAGCGTGGAGCCAGAACCTGGGCCACGAGGGTGTGCTGACCACCTTCTGCAGCTACGGCACAGTGGCGCCGGGGCGGCAGGGCGAGATCATCAAGAACCTGTCGATGTCAAGGCCGCCAGAGGCCGGCAGAGGCAGGCAACACCGAAGCAATGACCGTGACGCTGTTTCGCTTGATGCAGCAGGAAGGAATGCTCGCCACCCCCCGGTGACATGCGTGGCGGCATCGTGAATACTCACGCGGCATCCAGTGAAGTCCCATAACTGCCAATGTCTTCTGACCTCGTCGCCATCGAAAACCGCCTCTGGGCCGCCGCCTGCGAGCACAAGACGGCTCCAGTCCAAGCCCAGGGCCATGCCTGCATCAGGACGCCGAATATCGGACGCGGACGACTGATCCTTGATGGCGTGAACAGGGTCTCCGATGAGACATATCGCGAATGGGCTCAGCGCAAGGAGCCTACGGCTGGCGACCTGATCCTTGCGCGGGAGGCGCCGATCGGTAACGTCGCGATCGTCTCCAACGGACTGAAGGTCTGCCTCGGCCAACGCACGGTCTTGATCAGGGCAGACCGAGCCAAGGTGTTGCTGGAATACTTGGTCTACTTAATGCTCGGCGACCAGATTCAGGGGCGCATTCAGTCCCAGTCGAACGGCGCCACGGTTCATCACCTCAACATGAAGGACATCCGTGGCCTTGCGTTGCCGCCTACGGAAAGGCGCTGAAAGCAGATGACAGGCACCCCGGAGAAGTTCCGGTTTTCGGGTTCAGCGGCGTTGTCGGCAGGTACGATGAAAGCCTTGTCGCCGGGCCTGGAATCATCGTAGGGCGCAAAGGCAATGTCGGCAGCGTGCATTGGTCGGAAGCGCCGTTCTTCCCAATCGACACGGTCTACTACGTCGCGACGGCAATGCCGCTGCACTACGTCTACTTCAATCTTCAGCGGCAGAACTTCCTCAACAACGACGCGGCCGTGCCTGGGCTCAACAGGAATCAGGCGTACTCGCTGCCGCTGATCGTTCCCGCACAAGAAGTGCTGGACGCTTTCGAGAGTCAGTGCCAGCAGCTCTTGGGGCTGGCGCGGGTATTGACTCAGAAGAACACCAACCTCCGCACCACCCGCGACCTCCTGCTCCCCAAGCTGATCTCCGGCGAACTCGACGTGTCCGCCCTGCCCGAACCCGAAGCCGCTGCTGTATGACCGAGCCGAGTCGCATCATCATCATTGCCGGCCCCAACGGGGCGGGCAAGACGACGTTTGCGCGCGAGTTTCTGCCGCAAGAGGCGCGCTGCCCCGACTTCATCAACGCCGACCTCATCGCCGCCGGCCTGTCGCCCTTCAACCCCGAGGCAGCTGCGCTGCGCGCGGGGCGGCTGATGCTGGAAGAGATTGCAAGCCGCGTGGCCCGGGGCCGCGGCTTTGCCTTCGAAACCACCTTGAGCGGGCGCGCCTACGCGCAGCAGATTCCGGCCTGGCGCAGCCTGGGTTTCCACGTCAAGCTGGTCTTCCTGTCCTTGCCCAGCGCCGAAATGGCCGTGGCGCGTGTCTCGGCGCGTGTGGCCCAGGGCGGCCATTCGATCCCGGACGACGTGATCCGGCGCCGCTTCGACACCGGCCTGCGCAACTTCCACAGCCTGTACAAGCGCCTGGTCAGTGCGTGGGTGCTGTACGACAATTCGGGCACGGTGCCCACGCTCATCGCCGGTGAAGACAACCCATGAACGACGAAGCTCTCAAGTTGCGCGACACTGACCTGAACCAGGTCCGGCCGGCCCTGCAGCGTGCCGCCCTGCAGGCGCAGGCGCTGGCGCAAAAGACCTCAACGCCCTGTTATGTGTGGCAGAACGGAAAGATCGTGAACATCGGCGCGGCCAAGCCGGTGGCTGGCGCGCCTGCAGCCTGAGCGATGCCCGGCGGCCTCTCTGCCCGTGAGGTCTCCGCCGGCTACGGCGAACTGGCGCTGGTCGAGATGCCAGCCATCGACCTGCTGACCGCGCTGGGCTGGAGCTTCAAGAACCTGTACGCCGAAACCCTTGGTGCGCTGGGCACCGAGGCGCGCCAGAGTGAATCGCAGGTCGTCCTGACGCGCCGGCTGCGCGCTGCGCTGGAGCGGCTGAACCCCGGCACGCCGGCCGACGCATACGCTCAGGCCGTCGAGCAGATCGCACAGGACCGCTCCAGGCAGATCGCCGTCAACGCCAACCGCGATGTCTACCGGCTGCTGAAGGACGGCGTGAAGGTAAAAGTGCCGGACGAGCATGGCGGGCACAGCATCGAAACGCTGCGCGCGATCGACTGGGCCACGCCTGCCGACAACGAGTTCTTCTTGACCTCGCAGATGTGGGGGGTCCGGCGACATGTACCGGCGCCGCTGCGACCTGCTGGCCTTCGTCAACGGCCTGCCGCTGGTGTTCATCGAGCTGAAGAAGCCCAGCGTGCCTTTGAGAAGCGCGTTCGACGACAACCTGCGCGACTACCGCGGCCAGAGCGTGCCGCAGCTCTTCCACCCCAACGCCTTCATCCTGCTGAGCAACGGCTCGGACGCCAAGGTGGGCGCGCTCACCAGCGCCTGGGAACACTTCTTCGACTGGAAGCGTGAGTCCGAGGACGAAGGTTCACCCATGAGCGGCAAGGTGAGCCTGGAGCGCGCGCTGCGCGGCCTGCTGGAGCCGGCGCGGCTGCTGGACTACATCGAGAACTTCACCGTCTTCGAGTAGGGCAAGGGCGGCCTGATCAAGAAGACGGCCAAGAACCACCAGTTGCTGGGCGTCAACGAATCCATCGCGCGGCTGGTGGAGCTGCGTGAAACCCAAGAGAGCGAGCGCATGCGCCTGGGCGTGTTCTGGCACACGCAGGGCTCGGGCAAGAGCCTGTCGATGGTGTTCTTCACGCAGAAGGTGCTGCGCAAGG
>Ga0105046_10002911_pt1 | contig 27109 bp, 28 predicted proteins | sample MAT03_FD_78385 | JGI IMG/M metagenome (GOLD analysis project Ga0105046, IMG submission 78385) | Freshwater microbial communities from Lake Fryxell liftoff mats and glacier meltwater in Antarctica - MAT-03 (megahit assembly) | ecosystem: Environmental > Aquatic > Freshwater > Ice > Liftoff... | reverse complement strand
GGACGGAGGACGGAGGACGGAGGGCGGGGGGCGGGGGACGGAGGGCGGTGGACGGAGGACGGGGGGTGGCGGACGGAGGGCGGAGGACGGAGGGCGGGGGGTGGGGATGTGCGACCTTCTGGGCCGACCTGCTTGCGGCCCATGAGCCCGGAAGGATTCCGGGGGGGAGACGCCCGCCGCTAAGGACGCGGGGCGGGCGGGTCGGTGTCGTCGCGATCCGGGCCGAGGCGGTTGCGGAGTACATTGAGGCCCGCGGTAGCGAGTTCTTCGCCGACCTCGGCGATGTCGGCGGTTTGTTTGCGCAAGTTGCGAAGGGATTTAGCGGCGAACTGGGTGATGCGGCGGGGGGTGAACATGAGTTCGGCGACGGCGGCGACGCCGAGGACGGGATTGAATTCACGCATGGTGCGCATGACACGGACGAGTTCGGAGAGGGGGCGTTCCTCGGGTTCTCGCATGGGTTGGAGCAGGTGGGTGGCAAGCAGGCAGAGGGCTAGGGAGCCGACGAACACGACATGGAATCGGAGGATGGGTTGGCCGAGGAATTCGCCGAGAGCATGGGGAAGGTGGGCGAGCAATTGGGCGCCGATGAGGGGGCCGAGAGCGGTGAGGAGACTGGTGACGGCCAGGAAGACGGAGATGTAGGGGGCTTTGCTGCGGGCGGGGATCATCTTCACCATGAGATTGAACTGGCAGAGTTGGAAACCCGCGGTGACGGCGCCGACGAGAAAGTAATTGAGGTAGAGATGCACGTGATGGGCGGGGCCGGCGAAGAGCCAGGCAGGTAGGGCGCTGGCGACCCAGAGGAAGGCGCAGGCGAGCATGACGGGTTTGCTTCCGAACCGGTCGCTGAGCACACCCCAGGTGGGGAGTGCCAACAGCCCGCCGAGGCTGGCGAGGGTCGTGAATACCGTGAGGTCGCGGATGGTGAGGGGGAGTTCGCGCAGGACAAAGACGCTGTAGAACGGCATCCCGATGTTGAGAGCGAGGCCCCAGAACCCAATGAAGGCGACGAGCCAGAGGTAGTCGCGACTTCGAAAGACTGCGAGATAGTCGCCAATTCGGTCGGGTTGCTGCTGCGGAACCATGACCTGGGGCGGGAACTTCATGCGGAGCAGAAAGAACAGTCCGATGAATCGCATGATGCCGCCGGCGGCGAAGATTCCAGCAAAGGCCTTCAGCGAATTCTGGTAGTGCTCGGCCACGATGCCGGCGGCGAGAACCACCACGAGCGTCCAGAAACCGAAGATCATGTTACGTCGGCCGAAATAGCGGCCGCGGATATGGATGGGGACCAGTTCGCCCGTTGCGGCGGACCAGGCGACCGAGGCGACGCTGTTGGCGAGGGTGGCAACCACGACCACGGCGGCGAAGACCCAGTCGCGATGTGTGCCGAGGACGGGTAAGGCGAGCAAGGAGAACCACGGCAGTGCATTGAACCAGAACCCGAGGACAATGATGCGGTGGAGCGAAAGCCGGCGACGGAGAACCCAATAGATCGGGGGCTGGACGGCGTTACAAAGATGGTGAATGGCGGCCAGCCAGCCAATGGCGGCAGAACCCCAGCCGAGTCCCGCCACAGCGAAGCCGACGATGAACGGGAACTGGGTCAGCGTGAGATTCAACATCGGCACGCTGAAGCACGATTCGATCGTGCAGTATTTCAGGGAGAGGAGGAGATCGCGTTTGCGCAGGTGATTCATCGCGCGGGCGAGAGCCTGCGGTTCCAGGCGGCTGGGGCAAGCGTGAACCCGGGCTGTTGCCGGCGCCTCCGCCTCAGACAGAGGCTCTCAGCGTTCGTACCACTTGGGGATGCTGACCAGGGGGGATTCCACCGGACCCAACGCGGCCTTCCGTAACAGGTTGCGGGTGTGGAATCGGGCCGAGCGCCCCAGCCAGCGCCAGCGCATGCTCCGCCGACGCGCATCTCGGCAGGCCAGTTGGCCCGCATAGTTGCGGAAGCGCTGGATGGGCCAATCAAACAGCGCCAGCCGATCCAACGCGTCGTCGAGCTTCCGACGGTGCTCATCTTCTCCCGAGTCGGGAAGGAGATGGAATTGCCGGAAGGTCTCACCGCTGGTGTCCCACAGGTCCGGTTGCCATTTCGGTGTACCCGGGAATGGCGTGATGGGGACGAAAAGCGCTCAGTCGAGTCCCAGATCGATGGCTTCGGATCGCAGCCAGGCACTCTGTCCAATGTGGAGGTTTTCGCGAGGGCGCCGCCGAGGACATGTCCCCGCTTTCCCTTCGCCGTTAAACGGTTGGTTCAGGAGGAGGAAACGGCTCGGAGGGGGAGTTCGGGTTGACGGCCGCCGAGGTCGCGTCGGAGGGCCGGGATTTCCTGGGTCACGACCTTTTGGAGGCGTCCAATTTGCATACCGAGGCCAAACGACACCGCAAGCCGGGCGAGGCCAAGGAGTTGGACCGCTCGCGCGGTTCGGGGGCGGATGGCGTCCCAGAGGGCGCGAAGATCGGCCCGATCGCGCAGGGTGAGTTCCCCTTCGCAGGCGTTGGCAAAGGCCTCGTCCAGCACGGCCGTATTGAGGCTTCTCCGAGTGAAACGGCGGGCCTGCCAGCGGCCCAGCCACCAAGCTCCGGCAATCGCGGCGGCTCCGATCAGGATCACCCACAGGCGAGTGGTCCACTCAGGGGCGGGCCAGGCGAACCAGGCGGCGACACCGGCGAGCAGTGTCGTCACGGCGAGGGCCGCCAACCATTGGAGGCGCATGCGCAGGTAGGTCTGGCCGAGTTCACGGCAGACCCGGGCATGGAGCAGGATTTCGCGGCCCCGTTGGAGCAGTTCCGAAACCAGATTGTCGGCCCGTCGGGCCGGAGTTCGGCGGATTTCCTCCAGGACTTGAATGCGCGCGGCGTCGAATTCGGCGAGGGGCAGGACTCCCTTCGCTCGATGGGGCGCGCCTTCCTCGGCCGGGAGGTAGCAGAGCGCGATGTGCGGGATGTCCTTCGTCGGAATCGCCTTCGCGAGGTTCCAGCACAGTGTTCCGTACGTGCGGGCAAGGTCCGGGAAACTGTCGAACTGGTCGACCTTGTTCAGGATCAACAGGAGCTTGTGGCTCAGGCCCGCTAGGGTTTCGGTGAGCACCGAAACCGATTCCGCGGTGGTCCCGGGCTTGTCGGGGTCGAAGAAGAACAGGATCAGATCGGCGCGCTCGGCGAAGGTGCGGACGGCGGCCGGGAATTCGTAACCACGGGTGTTCACGGCCCCCATCGCGTCGATCATTCCGGGACTGTCGACCAAGGTGACCTCGCGGAGCAGATCGTGGGGAATGGATTTGAGCCGGAGTTTGGAGGTGAAAGCAGGACCGAGATGGGCGAGATCGCCGAAATCCAATCGGGGATGGGACGTCGCGGTGGGGCCGTCGGCGGTGGCTTTTTGGCTGCCCCAGGTGAGGACGGTGAAGCCGTCGTCGGTGGGGGCAAGGCCCGTGGCCTGAACGGGTTGGCCCAGAAGGAAGTTGATGAACGACGACTTTCCGGAGGAATGATTGCCGAGGAAGAGGACGACAGGGGTGGAGGCGCTGTTCTTGGGCCAATGGGCGATGTCGAAGGCGAGCCGTTTCGCGAGCGGCGCGAGGACGCGCTCGTGCAGATCGGCGGCGGTTTGTTCCGGGGTACTCATAGCCGTGGGGGAACGGTAGGGGTCGGAAGGGTGCTTGGCGATGCCGACGACAGCCACTGCACCGAGCGAAGCAGCCGACATGGACAGGCGTCGAGCCTGACCGATTCCTTACTTGTGAGCCTTTCTCAGGTTCCCTACCATCCGGCAATGAAAGCCACCCTTACCAGCAAAGGGCAGATCACCATTCCGGTGGCGATTCGAGAGCGCTTGGGGTTGAAGCCGGGACAGGTTCTCGACTTCGACCCGGACGCGCCGTTTCTCAAGGCGGTGCCGGTCTTCGATGAAGATGAGATGAGGTCGGTCATCGGCTGTGCGAAGGGACAGCTTGGTCGGAGTTCTGCGCAATGGATTCTTGAATCGCGCGGGCCCGTCGATGTGCCAAATCCGTCGAAAACGAAGTGAAGACCGCCATCGACAGCTCGGCGTTGCTGGCCATTTTCAATGGCGAACCCGATGCGAACGTCTGGCTTGAGATCCTGATCCGGGCTCGTGCCGAGGGGAGATTGGTCGTCTGCGACGTGGTCTATGCGGAACTGGCGCCGGCCTTTGCGGACGAAGCGGGGCTGCGGACTCAACTGGATCGGTTGGGGATTGGCTTCGAGCCGGTGTCACCGGCCGCAGCGTTTCGAGCGGGAACGCTGTTTCGGACCTATCGGGAAGCTGGCGGAAAGCGTGAGTTGATGATCCCCGACTTTCTCATTGCAGCCCATGCGGGCGTCGACGCGGACCGGCTCGTGGCGGCGGATCGTGGGTATCTGCGCCGGTACTTCGCCGACCTGCCGTTGCTGCGGCCGTGAACTGGGGATGGAAGCCGGATGCCAGGGAGGCGGGGTTACTGCAAGGGAGAGTTTCGCCGAGTGGTTCAGTGGAAGTGCGAAGGCTGCGCCCCCATTCCTTCCGTGTGTTCCGTCCTTTCCGTGGTTGAAACCGCCTTTCGAGGCGAGGCGACCGTGGAGGACGGGCACGACGGAGAGTGCCCCTCCTGGGAATGGACGGTTCATGAACGGTCAGATGAAGCTCGCGGTGGGGCTTGGACGACGCTGGAATTCGGGGGTGCGGAATCGGAAGGAAGAAGGGTCTGAGCCCGTGGTGGCTATCGGACGGAAAGCGGTCCGACCGACGTCGGAGATCGATTTCTGGCGCGTGCGTGCCGGGCGGGCGGTGGAGGCAGGCGGAACTCCGGCGTTGGTGTTTGCTGCCGAACCGCTGGTGGAACAAGGGCGGCGGCTGGGGCTGGCGTTTGAAGGGCTGCCGGTTCGACAGTGGTGGTCGTTCAAGACACTTCCGCTTCGATCGGCGGTCCGCGAATGGCGATCCTTGGGGCATGGAGTGGAGGTGGTTTCTGAGTTTGAACTGCGGGCCGTATTAGCGATGGGGGTTCCGCCGAAGGACATCCTGGTGAACGGTCCGGCGAAGCACACCTGGCTTCCACAGCATGGCGTTTCGGAGCTTCGGGTGAATTTTGATTCGCTGACTGAAATCCGGACTTTGTCGGGAGTGGCCGCGAAGAACGGGTGGGCGGTGGGATTGCGGCTGAACACGGCCTCCGAAGAGAACTTCGAATACCCTGGGGTGCGAACGCAGTTCGGCCTGCTCCCGCATGAGATCGCACCGGCACTGAAGGCGTTGGCCCGGTTGGGGCTTCAGCCGGAAGTGCTGCATTTCCACCTGCGGACGAACGTGGCGGAGGCACGCTGTTATCGGGAAGCGGCGTGGGAAGCCTTGGAATGGGCGGTTGCGGCGGGGTGGCGTCCTCGGGTGTTGGATATCGGTGGTGGCCTTCCACCGGAGCGCGTGCTGACCCGGAAGGGCTCGCCTTTGGACGCCGGGTTTTCGTTGGCTAGCCTTCGGGAAGCCTTGATCGGGGTTCGCTCGAAGCACCGGTTCCTGGAGGAAATCTGGATGGAGAACGGGCGCTGGGTGACGGCGTCGGCGGGCGTGCTGGTGGTGCGGGTTCTCGATGTGAAAGAAGGACGCGGGGCGCGGACGCTGATCTGCGATGGGGGCCGGACGCTTCAGGCGATGGTGGCGACCTGGGAACGTCACGCGCTGTTTCCGGTGGCACGGCGGCGGGGGGGGCTTGTTAAGACGATCGTTTGCGGGCCCACGTGCATGGCGTTTGACAACCTCGGGATCCACGACCTTCCGTCGACGGTGGGGGTGGGGGATCTCCTGGTTTGGATGGACGCGGGGGCCTACCAGATGAGCTGGGAGACCCGGTTTTCCCATGGGCTCGGGGCGGTGGTGTGGACTCGGGGCGAGAAGGTGGAGGTGGTTCGACCCCGGGAGATGTTTGAAACGTGGTGGGCTGGGCGCTGATGAAGGAACCGGCATTGCGATGGAGAAAGGAGCACTTCCCAGGGGCCAGGTCAGGCAGGTTGGGCGAGCCCCGTTTCGTGGGAGAGCAGTTGGACGAGGGCCTGAAACGTGCTTTGGACGGACCTGGAGAGGGGGCGGTCGGGCCGCAGAGAAGCCGGTTGCACGCCGAGGACCCACGCCTTGGTGTGGCCGTTCGATTCGATCCTTTCGGCGAGCGGACCGAGGGAATGGACTTGGGGCCCCAAACGCTTGAATCGCGTCAGGATTTCCTCGGTCTGGAGGACCGTCACGGCGCCGGGGCGTCCTCCGAAGTCCACCGCTTCGATGAAGACGCCGACGGCGTCGTCACCCAGCCTGGGGTTGCCGATGCCGACCAGGCAGACGCGGCTGCCCAGGCAGGGGCGAAGTTGGTGGGGGAGGAGATTCATGGAGCGCGGGTTTTCCGGGGAGGAACACGTTGGTGCTGGGAGAACGAGGGTGATTGTTGCGGTAAGCGTGAGAAGCGTGCTCCCCCTTTTTTGGCTTCCGCCAACCGTTCTGTGCTGCGCGCGTTCCCGGCGCAGGGGTGGTGGTGGAGGACCCGATCATCCCGAAAGGATGATCGGGCGTTGCCGGAGGTCGAAGACCTTAGGAGCCGGGAGAGGCAGGAATGACCCTGAACGGGTCATAGAGCGGTGCTTGGTGGAGGGGAAGCGACGGTCCTGTCCTAGATCAGCGTGTTGACGGCCGGGGCGGCGGTGCTGCGGCGGGGGACGAGTTCGGCCCGGAGAACCCGGTGTTCGATCGGGCCGCCTTGCAGGAGCTTGTGCATCACCTCCATGGCGGCCAATCCAAGGCGGAACTTGGGTTCGCGGACGGTGGTCAGGGGGACGCGGGCGTTTTCGGCGCTCAGGATATTCCCGAAGCCGGCGATCGAGACGTCGTCCGGGACGCGGACGCCCTGCGAGAGCAATCCGTTGAGGGCACCGATGGCGACGAGGTCATTGACGCCCTGGAGGGCGGTGACACCGAGGCTTTCCCGGACCAGTTCCAATCCGGCCTGGAAACCATCCTCGACCGTGGAGCCGCACTGGAAAATGAGGCGGTCGTCGAGTTCGACGCTGGCGTCGCGGAGACCCCGGCGGTAGCCGTCGAGCCGGGCCTGGGCGGATGGCGAGACGGTTGGGCCCGAGAGGAACGCGATGCGCCGATGACCCAGGCCGAGCAAGTGCTGGGTGACCTCCCGGCTGGCGCCGACCTCGTCGGCGGCGACCCGGGAGAAATCGTCGCAGAACCGGGGAGCCGGTCCGAGAACGACGGTTGGAATCTTCAGTCGGACGAGTTCGGCGTAGATCCCGGGGGATTCTCCGAGGCGGGCGACGGGAATGACGAAGAGGCCTTCGATGCGGCGGGCGAGAAGGCGACGGAGGACGAGTTCTTCGCGTTCGGTTTTTTCGAGGGTGTGGGCGAGAAAGAGTTCAAAGCCAAGTTCGAAGGCCCGGTCTTCGAGGGCCATGATGAGGCGGGCGTAGACGGGATTGACGATGCCCGGAATCACGATGCCGAGCAGACGGGTGGCGCGCGTGCGGAGTCCGGCGGCGAGCGCATGGGGGACGTACCCCATTTCCTGCGCCAGTGCGCGGACGCGGGACTTGGTGGCACCGGAGATGTCCGGGGCGTCCCGCAGGACCTTGGACACCGTCATGATGGAGACCCCGGCACGTTCAGCGATGTCTTTGAGTCGGACCATGGAAAGGATGGAGCCCGCGGTGAAGCGGGAAGCATGCCGTCAGGCGTGCGAACCGCTCCAGTGCAATTTCTGTCGGAGTGTCCTGAAAAACGAACTGCCACCGAGGCGAAGGAGCCGGATATCCTCCGGGGCGCGGCGGATGGTGACTTCATCCCCGACGCGAAGGTCGACGGCGACCTGGCCGTCGGCGGTGAGGTGGGTCTTCAGCTTTCCGGTGACGACCCGGACAACCACGGTGGACTCGAGGTCGACGATGATCGATCGGTTGGAAAGGGTGAGAGGGCAGATGGGGGTGATGGTGAAGACCCGGGCCGAGGGGCTGACGATGGCTCCACCGGCCGCGAGGGAATACGCGGTCGAGCCGGTGGCGGAACAGACGATCAATCCGTCGCACCGGTAGCGGGTCAATTCTTCGCCGTCGACGGCCACTTCCAGCTCGATCATTCGGGAGACGTGACCGCGGGTGAACACGAAGTCGTTGAGGGCTCGAAGGGTGGGGGCGCGGCGCTGGGGTGTCCGTTGTGCGGACATCAGGGCGCGGCTTTCGACCCGGTAATCACCGCCAACGATCTGATCGATGGCTTTGGGCAGTTCGGCGGCGGTGACACCCGCGAGGAACCCGAGACGTCCGACGTGAATGCCCAGGAGTGGGGTGGGGCTGCCGGCGATCTCGCGCGCGACCCGAAGGATCGTGCCGTCGCCGCCAAACACGAGCAGCAGGTGGGCGGCTTGAGCGAGGGCGGCGGTGTTGCGCCGTCGGGGCAAGCGCAGGCCGCTCATGCGGAGGGTGGCGGAGTCCGCCAACACCTCAATGCCATGATCCGCCAACAAGCGGGCTGCCTCGGCGAGCAGGGGCCGGCTCTCGGGCTTCTCGGTGTTGGCGACCAGCCCGACCCGGGTGATGCGTTCAGGACGCTTTTTCAAGCAGGGCTAGGAATTCTTTGTTGCCAGCGGGTCCAAGCAACGGCGAAGCGGTCACGCCGCGCCAATGGAGCCTGGGAAGACTCTCCACGAAAACGCGGAGTTCCGCGAGAACTCGTTCGTGGACCGCTGGATCGGTGATGACGCCGCGTCCGCGGTCTGCTTCTTCGCGACCCGCTTCAAACTGGGGTTTGATCAGTGGAACGAGTTTCCCCCCCGCGCGGACGAGGTCAAAGGCCGGTGGAAGGACGCGTCGCAAGGAGATGAACGAACAATCGAGCACCGCCAGATCGAAGGGTTGGAACGGCTGCGGGAAATGGCGGGTGGAGAGCTCGCGGGCATTGACGCCCTCCAAGACCAAAACGCGAGGGTCGTTCCTCAGTTTCCACGCCAGTTGACCGCGACCGACATCGACCGCTGCCACGTAGGTCGCCCCATGCTGTAGGAGGCAATCGGTGAACCCGCCGGTGGAGGCGCCCACGTCGAGGGCGCGCAGCCCCGTGGGATCGAGGGCGAATTCGCGGAGGGCACCCTCCAACTTGAGCCCGCCGCGGCTGACGTAGCGTTCGCCGGCGAGGAGCTCCAGTGTGTCGTTGGGTTCGACCTTGCGTCCCGGTTTGTCGGCGACGTGGCCATTGACGCGGACCTGGCCGGCGAGGATGGAGCGCTGGGCTTTCTCCCGGCTTTCGCACAGGCCGCGTTCAAGAAGTTGCTGATCCAGGCGCATGGGGGCGGTGGTGAGGGGTCAATTGCGATGCCATTTCAGGCTATCGAAGGATGGAAAGCGTTTCGAGGGAGGATTGGCAGCGGGGAATCCTCTGGTTTTCGGGGGAACGTTGAATTCGTGGCATTTCCTCGGAACCACAACCACCGTCACGATTGCCCGCAGGTGTTGCCAAGGACCGTTTGACAGCGGCCGCTGCTGGCCGAAGGTCACGTCATGGCCGCACTTCCATATTGGTCACCAAGGTTTGCCGCCGGGTATTTCAATTTCATTTCGCTGTTGCTCACTGTCCTCACCCTTCCTTTGAGCGCGTCAGCCGGTGCAATCCAGCATCTCTCAACCTGGCCCGGTCTCCCTCGAGTCGAGGGGAATACGCTCCAGATTGTTGTTTACCAGGATGTGGCGTACGTCGCGGACTCCACTGCGCTGCACGTGGTCGATGTCGCGGATCCTGAAGCTCCCCGCCTGGTTACGTCCCTGAGCGGCGTTTTCAGCGGGTTGGAACTTCATTTTTTCTCCAGCTACCCTGGATTGCTCTTTGGCGCTTCCACCAACGGCCCCCTCCGCCTTTTCTATCTCAGCGACCCGCTGCAACCGTTGGAAGTGCGATTGCGGGCTTCCGAAGGTTACATGCAAAGCATGATGTACTGCGGTTTATGATACTCTTGGCTCGGCCCGCCGTTTGAAGGTGGTGAAAAATCTCATCTACGTCTCGGACGGTGCGGCGGGGATGACCATCCTCCGGTTCGACGATCGGAAGAAGGCGCAATCCATCACCTTTGATGCGTTGCCAACCTTGGCGGTTGACGAACCCCCGTTCGCCATCCAGGCCCACTCCAGCAGCGGGCTTCCCGTGGAGTTTTCCGTTCCGTCCGGACCTGGAATCATCGAGAACGGACTCTTCCGAACCACCGGATTCGGAGTCGGGTGGATTCGTGCCGAACAAAAGGGCGATGCCGAGTTTCGACCGGAAAGTAGCTATGCGTATTTCCAGAAGATCCCGGCCGACCCTTGGGAGGCGTGGTTTGCAATCAACTACCCGGAGGTGCCCTTCGGCAAGCGGGGAGCCAAGGACGATGCGGACGGCGACGGTGCCAGCAACGAGGTCGAGAAGGCCTTCGGAACCGATCCAACCATCGGGTCGCCGACCCACGGTCGTCTTTCAGTCCTCAGTGCCCAGCGGGACCCGTGGGAAGGCGTCCGATCAGTCATGGTCCGGCTCGGCGTCAACGCGGCGTCGTACTTTCCGTCCATCTATTTTCCAAGATACCCGAGGAAAACCGGCACGGTTCGCCTGCAATTCCGTTCGCCCGAAAGCACCAACGACTGGTCGGACCTCGGTGCGACTCCGTGGGCTTCGGAGCGGGGTGGCATTAGCTGGGGCGATAGTTCTCACGATGATCTCGCGTCTACCGGGTCGTCATCGAACCGTAGGTCCCGGCGCAGGTCGCCCCGACGTGGGCATTCCCATTGGGTGCCCCTTCTTATAGCGGAACCGTGGCAGCACTCCACCGACCTCAAAAGGTGACGGTCGTGGTGGGCGTGTCTACCTTGCGGGTCACCATGTCGACCGACGCAGAGGGCATCATTCGGGGGGAGATTCTGGAGCGCGGCCGGATGACGTTCGCCCGCTTCATGGAGTTGGCCTTGTACGCGCCAGGGGCTGGATATTATGAGCGCGAGGCGCGGCAGACGGGGCGGGGGGGGGACTACTACACGAGCGTGAGCGTGGGACCGGTATTGGGGTTTCTTCTGGCCGCCTGGATGGTGCGGGAATGTGCAGGATTCGAGACCTTCGACGTGGTCGAGGCCGCGGCGCATGACGGCCGGTTGGCGTCGGATGTTCTAGAAGCGTTGAGTCGGTTTCACTCTCGGTTGGCGGAGCGGGTTCGGTACCGCATCCTCGAACCGTCCGCTAAACGACAGTCGGTTCAACGACGGAGACTGGCGGCTTGGGGCGACAGGGTTTCGTGGAGGGCGGGATGGGAGGAAGTGAACGAACCGATCCGCGGGATCGTCTTCTCCAACGAACTTCTGGACGCCATGCCGATCCACCGCCTGGCCTGGGATGCAGGAAAGCGGTGCTGGTTCGAAAGGGGTGTGACGTTGGAAGCGGGCCGGCTGGCTTGGTGCCGGATGGAACCTCAGGCGGAAGTCGTTCCGCACGATCTGGAGCCGTTGGTGGATGTGTTGCCAGATGGATTTGTCGTGGAACGAAGTCCGGCGGCGGTGGCGTGGTGGAGACAGGCGGCACGTGCGCTTGCCCGGGGGCGGCTGATGGCTTTGGACTATGGCTTCGACGAGGACGACGTCGTGCGGCCCGAGCGGGTTCAAGGCACCGCACGGGGGTATTTTCGTCATCGCCTGGTCGAGGATCTGCTGGCGCAACCCGGCGCCCAGGACCTGACCGCCCACGTGGATTTTCCGCGGCTGATGAGGGAAGGTGAAGCAGCGGGCCTGACGACGGTCGAATTCCTGCCGCAAGGACGCTGGCTGGGGCGAGTGGCGACGGAGGTGTTCTCGGCGGGCGGCGACAGGGCGGGGTGGCTGGCGGAGCGGGCGCGCGGTTTGCAGACGCTCACGCACCCGGCGCATTTGGGGCATTCCCTACGGGTGCTGGTGCAGGGCCAGCGCTGATCCCTTCGGGACCGGGGAAGGACGCTTTCGTTGTGCAACCATGGAAGGCTATTCCTTCGGCTTGGGACGCTTCCACTCGACCTTGGGGGGTTCGGGGATGCCGAGCACCCGGTAGGAGTTGCGGAAATGCATTTTGGCAACCTTGGGCAGGGCGTCGGCGCCGTGCGTGGCGACGAAGGCGCGGCCGGCGGTTTCCACGGCGGCGGCGGCGCCTTTGGGCAAGGGCACGCCAAAGTCCTTCTCCAACTTCTTGAGGCGATGGACGAATTCGTCGCGGGCCAGAATGGAGGCAGCGGCGACAGCCATGTCCGACTCCGCCTTGTGTCGTTGAACGAGTTTGAGCTCTCGACCGAGCGTGAGCAGGGCTTTCTCGATGGTGGACTTGTCCGATGCGAACTGGTCGCTGATGGCACGCACCGGAGGCGGGTTCATTCGATGACGCTGGCCGAGCAGGTTTTCGATGACCCGGGCGTGGCCCCAGGCGAGCACGCGGTTCACGGATTTGTTCATGCCGTGCATGCGGTTGTAGGCTTCGGGGCCGATGGGGACGACCGCGTGCACGCAGCCCGGGGTTTTGCGAATGACTTCGGCGAGCCGGGCAATTTGGGCGTCGCCAGATATGGATTTGGAATCCCGAATACCACTTTCCTTCCACGCGGCGAGCACCTCGGCATTGACGTAGACCCCGGCGATGCAGAGGGGGCCGAAGAAGTCGCCCTTGCCGGATTCATCGATACCGAGGCGGGGGTCGAGCAGTTCGGGATTCAGGGTGGCTTCATAGCCGAGCCGGGCTTCCTGAAGGATGTTGGGCTCGAGAACGAACCGGACGAAATCCTCGGTGCCTTTGCCTTGGACGACGAGTTTGCCGGATTCGTAGAACGTGACGTTGAAGTCCTTCTTGGCTCCGCTGAAACGGGCGTAGGGAACGGTGCGCAGCTCGAAGGTGCCGTCGCGGAGGATACGTTCGAGGGCGGTCGCCTGGGGTTCGGTGAGCTTGGAGGTGTAGTGGGTCAGGGGCGGCACGGTATTAGCCGAGAGGTGAGATGTCGCGGTGCCACGGGGTGGCCTGTTCGTACGCGTGGGCGATGCGGAACAGGGTGGATTCGCCAAGCGGTGGACCGAGCAATTGCAGTCCGATGGGCAGTTTGGGTTCGCGAGTGAAGCCGCAGGGAAGGCTGAGTCCGCTGATGCCGGCCAGATTGCAGGAGATGGTGAAGATGTCGCTGAGGTACATCTGCAACGGGTCCTGGGTCTTCTCGCCCAACTTGAAGGCGGCGGTCGGAGTGGTGGGCGAAACGATGGCGTCGACCTTCTTGAACGCCTCGAGAAAATCCTGGCGGATCAGGGTCCGAACCTTCTGCGCCCGGAGGTAGTACGCGTCGTAATAGCCGCTGCTCAGGACGTAGGTGCCGAGGATGATGCGGCGCTTGACCTCGGCGCCGAAGCCGGCCCCGCGGGTGCGCTTGTACATCTCGGTCGGGTCGGCCCCGGCGACCCTGGCGCCATAGCGGACGCCGTCGAAACGCGCGAGGTTCGCGGACGCCTCGGCGGTGGCGATGATGTAGTAGGTCGCGACGGCGTGCTCACTGTGGGGCAGGGAGACTTCCTCGATGGTGGCGCCGAGGTCCTGGAGTTTTTGCACGGCTGCGGCAACCGCGTCGCGGACCTCAGGATCCAGACCGCCGACCATGAACTCCTTGGCCAGGCCGAGGCGGAGCCCGTGCAGGTCGCCGTCCAATCCCGCGGTGTAGTCAGGCACCGGTTGATCGAGGCTGGTGGAATCTCGCGGGTCATGACCGCTGATGGTGCGGGTGATCAGGGCGGCGTCGCGGGTCGATCGTGTGAACGAACCGACCTGATCGAGGGACGACGCGAAGGCGACGAGTCCGTAGCGGGAAACGCGCCCGTAGGTGGGTTTGACGCCGACACACCCGCAGAGCGCGGCGGGTTGGCGGATGGACCCGCCTGTGTCGGACCCGAGCGTTGCGAAGGCCTCGTTCGCGGCGACGGCGGCGGCCGAGCCTCCCGAGGAGCCCCCTGGAATGCGGTCGGTATCCCAGGGATTCCGGGTGGTGAAGAAGGCGGAATTCTCGGTCGAACTGCCCATGGCGAATTCGTCCATGTTCAACCGGCCAAAGACCACGGCGCCAGCGGCCTTGAGCTTCTCGACGACGGTGGCGTCGTAGGGCGAGACGAAGTTTCCGAGGATCTTGGAGCCGCAGTTGCAGGGCTGGCCCTTCTGGCAGAGGACATCCTTGAGGGCGATGGGAACTCCGAGCAGCGGCTTCTGGGTGTGGGTGACGCCGGCGGCGAGGTCGTGATCGGCGGCATCCGCCTGCGCCAGGGCGTCGGGGGCGTCATAGCTCAGGAACGCCTTCAACTGGCCATCCACTTTGGCGATCTGATCGAGGCAGGACTGGAGTGCTTCGCGGGATGACGCTTCACGGCGGGCGAGCCGGTCCACGAGTTCAGTGACGGTAAGACGGTGCAGCATTCGCGAAATCGGTAGGGCGTTGGCTATTCGACGATCTTGGGGACGATGAAGAGGCCGTTGGACTTGAGTGGGGCGTTCCGGAGGGCTTCGTCCTGCGGGATGCCGGGGCGGGCAACATCTGGCCGGGTGACATTAACCAGCGGGAAGGCGTGTGACGTGGGATCGACGCCAGAGACGTCGACGGTTCGCAGTTGTTCGACGTAGCCGAGAATGTTTCCGAGTTGAGCGCCGAGGCGTTGTTCTTCCTCTGGGGACAACTGGAGCCGGGCGAGGTCGGCGACGTAGTGGATGTCGAAATCGTTGGCGGCCACGGGAGGGAGGGTAGGGAAGGGGCGCGGGCGGGACCAAGCGTCAAATCATGGGTCCTGGGCAGGGCAGGGCCGCCCTGAAAATATCAACTTGCCCACCTTTTGGCTTCCAGGAAGCGTTCCGAGCGTTGGACCGAAGCACCTCCCATTGTCGACCGCTCCGTGACGAATGAGCTCCAGCCAGGTCGAGTCAAGTCGCGGGTGGCTCTGACGGCCCCGAACCTAACACTACAGCGACACTTCCGGCCAAAGAGCCTTCCGGGCTCTTCCAGCGTGGCAGCGGCTTCCAGCCGCTGTGTCAGTCCGCGATCCATTTCTTCGAAAGTGTCGCTGTAGTGCTAACGCGATCAATGATGACCTTGGGGATGCCATCCTGCTTCTCGATGTCGTCGAGATCTGCCCTCCCCGGCGGAACGAACCGGCTCCTCGATCGGTTGGCGAATGGGGTGAGCCACTCGGCGAAGGGATCTGCCTAGCGGCGGCGAGGCGAGAATCCAGCCTCACGGTTCGCAGGGCTTCGGATGTAGAGCGGCTCTTAGATGGGCTAAACGGCGTTCGCTGACTTCGCACCCCGCACGAGGTCGAGCTACCTTCGGATGCATTGACTCAGGCCCCGCGATCGAGCGAAAACGTTCCAATGAAAATTGAACTAACTTTGGCCTTCATGAGCACGGCGGATAAGATCGCCGCGATTGAGGCGATCTGGACCGACCTGGCGCGTACCGATCCGGACGGCGTCATCCCTGAATGGCATGCGATCGCCCTAGAGGAAAGGGAGCGACGTCTGGCTGCCGGCCAGGAGGTAGTGCTGGACTGGAATGAGGCGAAGCATCGGTTGCGTCAGGAGATCGATGCGCGTAAAGATTCTTGAATCGGCCATCGACGACCTACGCGCAGGTTACTCGTTCGGAAACAAAATACAATTCCATCAATTCCATGAACATACACGAAATAGCCTTTTCTTGTTACCCCGTAACAGACATGGCCAAGGCCAGAGCCTTCTACGAAGGAGTCCTTGGACTCAAGCCGACAATGGATCACCCAATGGAGGGCGGACATTGGGTAGAATACGACATAGGGCCTGGAACGCTAGCCATCGGGGTGGCTCCTGCCATGCTTCCAAGCAGAGACGGGTGCAGCGTCGCTCTCGAAGTGGATGACTTCAACAAAGCCGTGTCGGAGTTAAGACAAGCCAATGTAGAATTTAACTTTGGACCCATGGAAACACCCGTCTGTCATATGGCATTTGTCCGTGATCCGGATGGCAATTCGATTGGTATTCACCAGCGCAAACACGGGCATTCATAAAAGCAATGCCGAACCATCCGATCTACCGAACTGCAGCCCCGCGTCCCGCAATCGAGCGCGCCGGGTTGTTCAGACGCGGGATTCCCGGCCAACCAGCGCTCCCGTCGGCGGCCGGTGAGCGAGATCGCTCGGTGCAAAATCCAGTGGCTTCTCACCGTCGTCGGTCTACGGTGTCAACGATATGAAGTTGGATGAGATTGCTGCTGAAGCAGCCAAGCTGACCGAAGAGGAACGGGCATCACTTGCCTCCCAGCTCCTGCATGGTCTGGAGTCGCCAGTTTACGACGTCGCCGACGACGAAGTTTTCGCCCGGAGGCAGGAGGCTGAGCGAGATCCGAGTGTTCTAATCACATTGGATCAACTTGTTGCTGGGCTAGGTCGCCGTGGAGGCACTCTTTCATAGGCGAGTGCAGTGGGATCTCAACGAAATCCTGAGGCGTTATGATGCCATTTCGAGCAAGCTAGAAGACGATTTCTTTGCTGAGTTGCGAATAGGACTGAAGAAGGCAACCGACAATCCAAGGTTCTTACATTTCGATCGGAGCGGACTCCGGCGATGCAATCTTGACCGGTTCCCGTACCACTTTCTGTACGACATTGAGGACGTGCGGATCAGAATTTGGGTCATACGCCACAATCGGCGCAATCCTGGATTTGGACTCGGGAGATCATGGACATAGAAGGTTGGCGAACTATCTCTCGAGCCAACGCGTTGACGCGCTTGGCTCACCCGCGTCGTCCATTGACGCGGAGGGTGACCCACGCAAACGTCCCCCGTCATCCACCTCCCGAGCTCGCGGTCGCAAGCCATAGGGTCTAGGCCATGAAAGCGCACATCCCACTTGAAGCAGAGGCTGCTGCGCACGGACGAGGAGTCTGCGAGATGAAGACTATCCGCCCTAACACTACAGCGACACTTCCGGCCAAAGAGCCTTCCGGGCTCTTCCAGCGTGGCAGCGGCTTCCAGCCGCTGTGTCAGTCCGCGATCCATTTCTTCGAAAGTGTCGCTGTAGTGCTAACCCAGAGTTCATGCGGGAACCGTCGACACCGGAGTGCAGTGCTCGTTCCACTGGGAGATCAGCGTCCCCTGGACTGCTTGTCCCTGCGTGACCCATGCCCGGCGAGCGGTTAGAGTGGCCCTCCGGGAGCGGAGACGCACGACTGGGACCACCGAATGACGACCGTCGAAGAAGCATTGCCGGGAGCAAGGCTCTATTGCCTTGGGCTGAGCCATCGCACGGCGCCATTGGAGGTCCGTGAACGGTTTGCGTTGGGATTCGACGACGCCTCAACGGTGTTGTGCGAACTGCGGGCTCATGGCGACGTGCTGGAAGCCGTCTGGCTGGTGACCTGCAACCGGGTCGAGCTCTACGCAGTGGTTCCCGTGGTCGGGCCCAGAAAGTTTCCGGGAGGAAACGAGGGCACTTCGGCGCTGTTCGATCCCACGGAGCATCGGTGGCGCGGACCGTCGAGGAGCCGGGGAATCGAGCGGCTCCTTTCCCACTTCTTCCAGCGCCCCGGATTGAACGATAAAGCTGTGATGAAGGCACTCTACGGCGCGGAATCGGTGGGAAGCGTGACTCACCTTTTCCGGGTGGCGAGCGGCCTGGATTCCATGGTCCTTGGCGAGACGGAAATTTTGGGTCAGCTCAAGGACGCCTACGAGACGGCGCGACGGGAAGGGCACACCGGGAAGGTTTTGAACGCGGTTTTCCAGGGTGCGTTCCGGGCCGCGAAACAGGTTCGATCGGAAACGGGAATTCAGCGCGGGTCGGTCTCAGTGGCTTCGCTGGCGGCGGAGCTGGCGGAGGAAACCTTTGGCGCGCTGGCCGGGTGTCGTGTTCTGGTTTTGGGAGCGGGAGACACTGGAGAAAAGGTGACGCGGGCGTTGTTGGACCGCGGGGTTGGCCAGGTTCGCATCGTGAATCGCTCGGAGGAACGGGGGCAGGCGCTAGCGGCGATGCTGGGGCCCCGGGCGCAGGCGTTGCCCGATTGGTCCGGCAGCCTGAACGATGTGGATGTGGTCGTCGGGAGCACGTCAGCGGCCGGATTCGTCCTGGACGAGGCCCGTCTTGGCCCCGCGATTTGCGGGCGGCAGGCGCGCCCACTGCTTCTGCTGGATCTCGCCGTGCCGAGGGATTTCGATCCGGCGGTCGCGGGGATGCCGGGGGTACGTTTGTTGAACATCGACGATCTGCAGACCTTGGCCGACCGCCATTTGGCGCAACGTCAGAGAGAGGCGGCTCGTTGTGAGGAACTCCTCCGTCGGCACGTGCGGGAAGTGGTCGTAAGGATCGAGAACTTCACGGCGGCGGGAGCCGTGTAGCCTGTCGCCGTTGACACCAGCAAGCCGGGTTAGGACTTGGATGCCGTCCTCTTAACCGCCTTCCGCAGCGCTTGGACGAGGCCGTCGGGGGTGTGGGGCGTGGCTTCGAGGGAGGGCTCAAGTTTCAAGGAACGGATCACCTTGCTGGTTTCGGGGCCGATGGATGCCAATCGAATGCCTGGATGACGGGTCAGGAGTTTCGGCAGGTCGAACCGGGCATGGAAATTCTCGACGGTGGAACCGCTGGTGAAGGTGATCCAATCCGCGCCCTCCTCCACAAGCCGGTTCGCGACGCCGCCGAGGTCTTCCATCTCGGGAACGGTCTGGTAGAAGGCCACGTCGTCCACGATGGCGCCGTGGCTCTCGAGTTCGTCGTAGAGCTCGCGGGTGGCCACTTCGGCCCGGGCGAGCAGGATTCGCAGATTCTCGAGGGTTTCCTGATCGCTGATCGCCTTGGCGACGGCCTTGCCGACGAATTTCTCAGGCATGGCGTCCACGCGGAGTCGGTACTCCCGGATGCGGGCGGCCGTGGCGGGTCCGACAGCGGCGATGCGGGCGTTGCCTAGGGCGCGGATGTCGTCGAAGGCGACCAGCAGTCCTTCGAAGAACGCGGTGACGCCATTGGGGCTGGTGAAGACGATCCAGTCGTATTCTCCGATGCTCGACAGAGCTTCCACCATGGGTTGGCGGGCCTGGGGTGGTTGAATGCGGATGGTGGGGATTTCGAGAACGTCAGCCCCCAGTTCGCCGAGTTGGCGCGCCAATTCGCCCGCCTGCTCGCGGCTTCGGGTCACGACGATGCGCGAGCCGAACATCGGGCGTTGCTCGAACCAGTTCAGACGCGACCGCAGACGGACGACGTCGCCGACGACGGCGATCACCGGTGGCGTGAATCCGGCCTCGGTGGCGCGGAGCGCGATATTGTCGAGCGTGCCTTCGAGGGTCTGTTGCGAGCCTGTCGTCCCCCAGCGGATCAGCGCGACCGGAGTTGTAGGGGATTGTCCGCCGGCGATGAGGGCGCGGGTGGATACTTCCAGCTGGCCGAGCCCCATCAGGATGACCTTGGTTCCATGGGTACGGGCGATCTGTTGCCAGTCGATCGCGGCTTCGGTTCGGGTGGGGTCTTCGTGTCCTGTCACGACCGTGAAAGCCGACGCGTGATCGCGATGGGTGAGGGGAATGCCGGCGCTGGCAGGAACCGCGGAAAACGAGGAGACGCCGGGAACCACCTCGAAGGGTATGCCGGCGTCGGCGAGTTGCTCGGCCTCTTCACCACCGCGCCCAAAAACGTAGGGATCGCCGCCCTTGAGCCGGACGACGGCTTTTCCGGCCGTCGCACGGTCCCGGAGGATTTCGTGAATCTGGTCCTGGGAGAGCGTGTGATCACGCCGACGCTTCCCGGCATCAATGATCTCGGCGCCAGGGGGCGTCAGACGCAGGAGCACAGGATTGATCAGCGCGTCGTGCACGACGACGTCCGCGCGGCGTAGGATCTCGGCGCCTCGGAGGGTCAGAAGACCGGGATCGCCAGGACCGGCCCCGACGAGATACACGCTACCCGGTTTCGGTTTCGACATGGGCGAAGGGTAGCGGGGAGGCCCGGGCTGGTGGAAGGGCGGAGGAGTTGACGGCGGTGGGGGGTCACTCCTTACATCCGGTAAACCCGACGCAACGGGTTTCCTGCCAGGGACAATCCGCAACAAAATCCCCGCCGCCGATTACGGCCGTCCTCAGAACACGAGCGGCCGTCCGTCGAGGTCGAGAAGTTCCGGGCGGGCGGCTTTGGAATCGAGGTGGAGGAGGCAGATGCTGGCTGGCAGACCGTGGCGGGGGGCACCGGCGGAGCCTGGGTTCAGATAGTGGATGCCGTCGACGATCTGATTGAAGGGCCGGTGGGTATGCCCGAAGACGACGATTCCTGCCTCAGTTTTGAGAAGGCGTTTCAAGAAATCGGATGAGGGCGTGAGGGGCTGGACGATGTGTTCGATGAGGAAACGGCGGCCGCCGAGTTGGCGGGTCTCGATGTCCCGCCAGCCGGGATAGAAATCGTTGTTGCCGGCGACGACCGTGACGGGGGCGACGAGTTCGAGTTCCGCGATCAGCGCGGGATGGCCGACGTCGCCAGCGTGGAGAATGTGCTGGACGCCCCCAAACAACCCGGCGACCCGCGGGTCGAGACGGTCATGGGTGTCGGCGATGAGACCAAGCTTCATGGGAGGCCTGGGCCATGCCGGATGGGGAAGGGTGAGGCAAGCGCAAAGCGGAAGGAACTTGGACGTTGGCGAGCTTTCGGAGTCGACGGACGAATGGGTGGGCGGGTTTGATCCCGCGCGATGTCTCCCGCTTGGGTTGTGTGGCGCGAACGGCTTCGTCCCTGGTTGATCCTGGGGCGCGTGTCGAATTTGCCGACCGTCTGGTCGAATTGCCTGGCGGCATGGCTCCTGGGCGGAGGCGGGTCGATGGGCCGATTGGCGTGGGTGATGTTGGGGGGGAGCCTAATTTACGTGGGGGGGATGTTTTTAAACGACGCCTGCGACGTGGAGTTCGACCGGGCCCACCGGAGTGAGCGCCCCATTCCTGCGGGAGAGGTCGGGGCGGCGGCGGTCTGGGTGGCTGGGTTTGGTTTGTTGCTGGCGGGGTGGATCTGCCTTGCACGGTTGGGAACGGCGGGGATTGGGATTGGGTTGTTGTTGGTGGCGGCGGTCGTGGTCTACGACGTTGTGCACAAGGAGGTTCCCTACGCCCCGATATTGATGGCCCTCTGCCGGTTCCTGCTGTTTCTGGTGGCGGGCTCGGCGGCCTTGGATGGGATTGGCGGGCAGACGGTTTGGAGTGGGCTGGTCCTGGGGGTTTATGTCGTCGGTTTGAGCTATGCGGCGCGGCGCGAATCGGCGGGAGGGCCGATGGCGTATTGGCCGCTCTTGCTGTTGGTGGCGCCGTTGCTTCTCGCGGGGTTTACCAATCCGCCGTACGCGTGGGGACGGTCGATCGTGCTGATGCCGGTGGTGATTTTCGCGATTTGGACGGTCCGCTGCCTGAGCCTGCTGTGGCGCGGGGTAGGCGCGGAGAGCACGCGGGCAGGGGTTTCGGGACTTCTGGCCGGAATCGTCTGGGTGGACGTGGTGGCTGTGATGCCACCCAATTGGCCTTTCGGCATGGTTTTCCTAGGTCTGTTCGGCCTATCCGTGGTTCTCCAACGGGTGGTGCCGGCAACCTAGGGCACACAGCGGAAGAAAAACGGCTTGGCTCCGACCTCGCCGGTTTCGGTAGGGTCTCGACACGATGTCCGAAGGGAAAACACCTCAGCTGAGCCGCCTGCCGTTCTGGTTTGCGGACGCAATGCTGTTGCTGACGGCGGGTTTGCTGGTGATGAGCTCAGGGCGGGCGCTGGGTCTTTGGGAGATGCTGGCGATTGTGGGATGTGTGGCGCTGGGCGGATGGCTGGCTGTTCTGCCGGTGCTGAAGGAATACGACGTCGCCGTGAAATGGGCTGAGACCGATCAGTTGGCGACGACCGTGGCCAAGCTGAAGGATGTGGACCTGCTGGCGGATCGAATCGCCGCCGCAACCGGTCAATGGCAGGGGGTGCAGGATCGGGCGACTCAGACGGCGGAATTGGCTCGAGGCATTGTGGATCGGTTGTCCCGCGAAGCCGAGGCGATGGCCGCGGCCGTGTCCCGCACCTCGGACGGGGAGAAGCAAACGATGAAGCTGGAGGTGGAGAAGCTCCGGCGGGCGGAAGGCGATTGGCTGCAGTCTGTCGGACGGGTGATGGACCATGTCTTTGCGTTGCACCTCGCCGCGTTGAAGTCCGGACAACCCGCGGTGGTCGATCAGATCGAACGCTTCCATGCCGCCTGTCGCGAAGCGCTTCGCCGGGTGGGTTTCGTGCCCATCGTCGCGGCGCCGGAAGAGCTCTTCGACCCGCGGAAGCATCAGGTCGCCGAAGGACCGCGACCGCCGGAAGGCTCGAAAATTGATGAGACGGTGGCGGCTGGTTACCTGTTTCAGGGTCAGCTCCTGCGGCCCATTATTGTCAAAGTGATGCAGCCGTCGGCGGGTGGCGACCGGAACGCCGTCGCCTCGAGCGTTGGATCCGGCCCGGTGGAAGTCGCCGCTGAACCGACGCGGGAAACCCCAGAACCGGGAGCCAATGCGAGCTAGGCGGACGACCGAAACGTTCCATTCACACGACGGCCGAGAAACGACCCCATCGAGATTGTCATGGCGAAGATTGTTGCAGAGATGCTGGTGGAGAAAGTCACTCCCGAGGCGCAGGACGTGAAAACCCTGCTCTTGCGCTGGCCGGAAGGCTATGACGTGGAGGTGAAGACCGGTCAGTTCATCACCGTGTTCTGGCCGGATGCCCCCGCCTACAAGAGGGCCTATTCGTTGTCGTCCTGCGCCTTGGACCGTGGGTTTTTCGAGGTGACGGTGAAGCGCGAGGGCAAGATGGGGACTCGCGTCGTCGACTGGGTCAAGGCGGGCGACCGCCTGGGAGTGCTGCCTCCCGCCGGCCGGTTCCTCCCGGCCCTGGATCCGGATCGACACCTGGTCTGCATCGCGGGTGGATCCGGGGTCACCCCGTTCCGGGGATTTGCCCGTGAGGCAACCCGGCGTCAGCTGCCAACCCGGATCACGGTGCTCTACAGCGTGCGGCGCCCGCCTGACATCATCTTCCGGCAGGAGTTCGAGGAGTTGGCCCGGCAGAACCCCAATTTCGTCTTCCACGTCACCTGCACGCGGTTGACGTCGGAGGATTCGTGGCCCGGCCATCACGGCCGAATCACCGGCCACTGGGTTCGCCAACATGTGGCGGACCCCGCCAAAACCGTCTTCTACGCCTGCGGTCCCAACGCCTTGGTGGAGTTCGCCGAACGCCTGGTCCTCGACGACCTCGGCATGCCGAAGGAGCAGTTGCGGGCCGAGAAATGGGGCTAAAAGAAGCGGACGAAGGACTTCTTGCGGAGACGGTCCAGCCACTGCTTGTGCAGGCGGTTCTTCTCCGTCGTCACGAGGGCCTTTTCGATCTCTTCCCGGACCTCCTCGATCGGACGGACGTGAGCGGTTCGAGCCTCCTCGACCTGCATGATGTAAACCCCTTCAGCCTTCTCGATCAGGTCGCTGCGCTTCCCGGCGGGAAGCTTGAACGCCAGTTCCGCGAGATCTTCGCGGAGGACTTTCCGGTCCACCCACCCCCACGAGCCACCTTCCTTGGCCTGAGAACCGTCCGAATACACGGCCGCCATCTCGCCGAAGTCGGCGCCGTCATCCAGCTTCGCCAGAATCTCCCGCCCCAGGCGGATCGCGTCGACGGAGTTGCGCGACTTCTCAATCACGATCATGCGGAGCTTTACCTGATCGTTGATTCGGAACTTGTCTTCGTTCTCCCTGAAGTACTTCTCGATGCGACCCGGGGATATGAGGATGTCGCGTGGGACATTGCGGCTGCGCATCACCATCTCGATGAACTGCTCCCGGATATCCCGCCTGAATGTCTCGAAGGTGACGCCTTGTTCCTGCAGGGACCGCGTCAGGGTGGCGCGATCGCCATAGCGACTCTTGATCTCTTCCTGGACGCGATCGGCGATGATCGTCTCCGGGATGTTGATCTTCATGTCGTCGAATTCCTGCAGAATCAGCCGGCGTTCGACCAGGCGCTCCACAGCTTCCCGTTGGACATCAAGAATCCGCTGCCTCAGGAGTTCCGGCTGATTCGCGTACTGGGCCCGAAACAACTCGACCGGACGGGCCGTCAAACGCTGCACCTGCTCGAAGGTGATCAGGGAATCACCCACGAGCGCGGCAATGCCGTTGACGGTGTCGGCGGCCTGGGCGGGGACGACAAGGGCGAGACTGGCAACCAGGGTGGCAAGCTTCGGTATCCAGTTCATCACGCGACAGGCCATGTTTTTGGTCAGAGGGTTCCGGGTCAAGCATCGTGCCCCCGTTTTTATTGGGACTGTGCCGGCGGGCGGGACGACCGGGCTCACCCGGGAACCCCCTCCCACGCGTTCAAGCTCTGCCAACGAGGAGTTTCCAATGGAACTGGAACCACTAACTGGGTTGGGGATCGGGTGTGCCCGCGTCATTTCGGCGGCAACGGCAAGAGGCGGTCTCAAGGCATCCGTGGTTCCCACCGAGCCACCGCTGAACGCGGGAGGGCGGCAATCGGTGGGTCTATATGGTGCATAAAAAATTGATGGGGAAGTATTTATGTATTGACAAGAAGGTTAATTTTTGTAAAGGAATCGCATCTTCCTCGGGGTGAGGAGGGATGGCGGTTGGCAGCAAGGTTAAGACTTTGGTTGTATAAAAAATCTTCCCTTGTGCATCCGCGGATATCGAATCATCCTACGCGGAAACAATACTATGCTGTTGATCTGGCTGATTTATTCGTTGTCTATGGCGACGATGGGGACGGATGCGATGACGACGTACGGGGCTGAGTACCAAGGAAATGTCGACGAGGGCGGAGGCGAACTCTCCCCATGGACTCGCGACGAAACGGGCGAATGGGGGGGGGGGCGACTAGATCGCAGAGCCAATCGTTGAATTTGCCTTCGTTGAAGGGAGCTCAAACGAGAAAACGAAGACTTATTGCAGGAGCGCCTTAGGATTACCTCGCCCGCCAGATTTGAAGCCGACCATCTTCGGTCAGCGCGGCGAGGCCAGCGTTAGCTGGGGCAAGCCTCAATGCTGCTATCCCCTCGTCGCCATGGGGTTTCCTGTCTGGTGATACTTCGAAAGAGGCGATCTCTTCGAACTCAGGAACCCGCCATAGGATAATTCGACCATCAACCCCACCTGAAACTAATCGATCGTTTCCGGGGGTGAAAATTAGAGACTGAATGTATCGGCGATGGGCATACCGGGGTTCTAGCCAGTGGTTTCTTCGTCGGTCCCAGATTCGCAAGCTGCTGTCATTGAACAATGAGGCGGCTAACCAGCGCCCATCGTTTGACATAGACAACGCCTGGAGGTCGCCGTCGATACTAGTTACCGTTTCAATAGCGTGACCGGTGTGTGTGTTCCATCTGCGAATTTTGCCTCCTTCATTCCCAGCCCAAACTTCCTTTCCATCACCCGAAAACGTCATTGCCCAAACACGGTTGGTTTCGGGATCCTGAGCATTGACCGAACGTTTACCCGCAACATCAAGAAAAACCATCGCCCCCTCATTCCCGGCAAACGCAATTCTTAATCCACTCGAAGCGATCGACCAACTATCAACCGAGAAGGTAAGAGGTAGAGCCAAACCAGTATTTTGCCGCATTCCGCTTGTAAGATGATAGCGCCAAAGCGACCAGTCACTTGAGAATGCGAGAATTTCAGACCCATCGCCTGCAAAAGCTACCGGTTGAAAGAGGTCATTGATTGTTCGGACGATGGAGCAGTCATGTGTTGATACGATAGAAATCTGGTTGGTCGACTTCGTGACTGCGATGAAATGAGAGTCTGGACTGATTGCCAAATCACCGTGAAGATCATCAAATAGATTGCTCACCAAATCTGGGGCCGTGTTGTAAGGGAACGGAAATACTCGAATGCTCCCTGAATCGTCACACGCGATCAAATGATCTTTCTTAGGCAGCCAGGCTACGGATGTTGCGGGTCTGCCTAGCCCTCGGTGGATTGAGATGAGCTCTCCGGTTGAAGCTTCCCAGATACGAATTGTTTGATCCGCACTTGCGGTCGCGAGGTATTGGTCATCCTCGGTGAAACCAGCATCTTGGACGCGGGCAGTGTGTCCCGTTAATGTATGTAAAGTTGATCCATCTATTGGATTGAGAATTATTATTCCCATTCCACCAATATTCACCGCTATCATGCTTCCCTGTGGAGACCAGCGAACCCAAACGATTCTGCCATGCGGTTTAAGGCGCCAAATCTCCCGCTTGGTTTGAAGGTCAACAGCAAATAGTACTCGGTCGCGAAGCGCCCCCTTGTCAATATATGCGCCCACTACAAGTGTCTTGCCGTTGGAGGAAACACCTTGTACGGAGTTGACGAGAGAAGGCCCTACTGAAGATAGATTGAACTCGCCAGTGACGGCTGTGCTTTCCGGGCCTAAGAGGCGAAAAACTAGATCGCCATCCGGTGTTACCACCAGCATTCGACCATCTGGGAGGAGTTGATAAAGTCGTTGTCCAGTTGGAATGCTCGTAAAAGCCTCGGTATCAGGACGGTCGTATCTGATTGTGCGATCCGGTTCATCAATGACAATTCGCCCATCGGGAAGGAAGCCGCCCAAAACCCGGGCATTCTCGATGACACGAGAGATCCGGCCGTTCTGGAGATCCCAGACACCGACCCGATCATCAATGAAAGCCGCTGCGACCCAGCGTCCGGTCGAGTCGACCGCAATCTTGGAAATGGCGACCGGATTGGCAATGGGCTCAAGTGGAGAACCTTCGCCACGGACCGCTTGGGCGAGGATGGCCCATTCGAGACCTCGCAAGTCTTCTATCCCTTCATGAGGTACCTGTCGGCCCAGGGCCGCGCGGGCGCGGCCGAGGTCTCCAGAAGTTATTGCGAGTTGGGCGATAGCAACGTCGGAGCGGTAGAGGGCCCGTCCGCTTTGACGATTGGCGCGTTGGAGGACTTCGGAGCGCCAGACGAACAGGGCGGCGGCGAAGCCTGCTATGACCGCCAGAGAGGCTGTCACGAGCAGGATGGCGCGGGATCGCTTGCGGAATTCCT
>Ga0105046_10002910_pt1 | contig 27122 bp, 25 predicted proteins | sample MAT03_FD_78385 | JGI IMG/M metagenome (GOLD analysis project Ga0105046, IMG submission 78385) | Freshwater microbial communities from Lake Fryxell liftoff mats and glacier meltwater in Antarctica - MAT-03 (megahit assembly) | ecosystem: Environmental > Aquatic > Freshwater > Ice > Liftoff... | reverse complement strand
GACCTCGTCGCCGGAAGCAAGCAGCTCGGCGGCCGCCACCGACGAATCGACACCGCCACTCATCGCGCACAGAACCTTCATGACAGCACCCCGGCCCGGGTCAGGGAAGCACCTGAGCTGCTGGGCTGCTCGGACCCGTGGGAACGGATGCGCGTGACCGCATCGACGACCGCGTCGATCGCTCGGTCCACATCGGCGTCGGTGGTGGTGCGGCCGAGCGTGAGGCGCAGCGCGCCGACAGCCCAATCTCGTGCGACGCCCATCGCAGCCAGCACGTGCGACGGCTCCATCGCTCCTGCTGCGCACGCCGATGCCGCGCTGGCGCACACGCCCGCCTCGTCGAGGAGGTACAGCAACGCCTCGTTCTCCACACCTTGCAGGCACACGTGTGCCGAACCCGCCACCTTGTGATCGCGGGGCACGGTCTCGAGCACGCCGTCGAGCCGGGCCGACAACGAATCGACGAGACGGTCGCGCAACCCCACGAGACGCACGAGTTCGGACTCACGCTCGACGTCGGCGAGGCGTAGCGCCTCGGTCATCGCGATGATGCCGGCGACGTTCTGGGTCCCGCTGCGTCGTTCGCGCTCCTGCCCACCGCCGATGAGGAGCGGCTGGAGGCGTGAGCCCCGATCGACCAGCACACCGACCCCCTTGGGTCCGCCGAACTTGTGTGCCGACAACGACAGGAGATCGACGTGCGGGGTGATGGTGCGCAGGTCGAGCCACGATACGGCCTGCACGGCATCGGTGTGAACCACCACGTCGGGGTTGGCGCGCCGGGCCACCTCTGCCGCCGCCGCCACGTCGGTGACGACGCCCACCTCGTTGTTCACGGCCATCACCGACACGACCGACACGCCATCGTCGACACATGCGGCAAGGTGCTCGAGATCGATACGCCCGCTCCGGTCGACGGTGACGATGCGCCCGCCGACGTGCTCGACGGCGTGCAGCACGGCGTGGTGCTCTGCAGCGGGACACACGGCGGTGCCACCCCTGGCCGCCACTACGCCGAGCACGGCGGTGTTGTCGCTCTCGGTGCCGCCACCAGTGAACACCACGTCGCCAGGAGCACAGCCGAGCACGCCGGCAACGATCTCGCGCGCGTCGTCGAGCGCGGCGCGGGCCTGCCGGGCGAACCGGTGCGAACCGTTCGGATTGGCGTACAGGTGGTCGAGGTACGGCAGCATCGCCTCGATCGCCTCGCGTCGCATGGGCGTCGTGGCGGCGTGATCGAGATACGTGAGGCCGGTTCCGACGGCCGACGGGACACCCGACATGTGCACGACCCTACCGGCGAGCGATGATGTGAACATGCGGGGCTTCCTGTCGGACTCATACGGCGATGCATTCGCCGACGTGTACGACGACTGGTACGCAGACGTCACGGACCTCGACACCACCGTGTCGTTCATCGCCGATCTCGCCGGGGCGTCCGGCACCGTGCTCGAACTCGGGGTCGGCACGGGTCGCCTCGCCGTGCCGATCGCCGCACGTGTCGGTGGCGTCACCGGCATCGACACCAGCCGCAAGATGCTCGAAGAGCTTGCGCGGACCGATCCGACCGGGACGGTCATGGTCGTGCACGGTGACATGATCGACGATCTGCCCACGGGGCAGTACGACATCGTGCTTGCGGCGTACAACACCGTGTTCAACCTGACGACCGCCGCGCGTCAGCAGGCGTGCTTCGATTGCGTGGCCGAGCGACTCGCTCCAGGCGGGGCATTCATCGTCGAGGCGTTCGTCCCCGAGGGCACTCGCGATCCTGCGAGTGCGTCTCGTGGATCGCAGGTGACCGTCCGCTCGATGTCGGTCGATTCGGTCGTGCTCTCGGCCAGCGCACACGACACGGCGGCACAGCTGGCCGAGGGGCAGTTCATCGAGATCACCGAAGCCGGCGGTGTCCGCTTGCGTCCATGGTCGATCCGCTGGGCCGATCCCGCCGAGCTCGACGGCATGGCCACGAAGAGTGGTCTGCATCGCGCGCAGCGTTGGGCTGACTACGACCGCACGTCCTTCGACGCGTCCAGCGCCCGGCATGTGACGGTGTACACGCCAGCCGGAAATCCGGAGCAGGTTCGTACATCCCTCGGACAATCACTCTAAAGTGAGGTCGCTGTGAGCCAACTTCGCCTGAACCCACTCACCGGCCGATGGGTCACCATCGTCGCCGAGCGGGCCGAGCGGCCCAGCGACTTCGCGCCCCGTGTCGCCGAGGTCGAGGCCGATCCGGCTCGTCCCTGTCCGTTCTGTCCGGGCAACGAGGAAGCGACCCCGCCGTCGCTCGAACAACTCGACGCCGGTGGCAGCTGGAAGATGCGCGTGATGCCGAACCGGTATCCGGCGTTCTACGGTGACGAGCCGTTCTCGGTCCACCACCTCGGCCCCGTGCACGTCGAGGCCGAGGCCAGCGGCATCCACGAGGTCTTCGTCTACACAGCCGACCACCACGGTGGTCTGCACTCTCTGAGTGACGTCGACGCCGCCGACATGATGCGTATCCTGCAGCGTCGGTTCCACGAACACGCCAGTTCGACCAACCTGCGCTTCACGCAGGCGATCATCAACCACGGTCGCGAGGCCGGCGCCTCGCTCGCGCACCCGCACGGCCAACTGCTCGGGCTGCCGTTCGTCCCCGGCGAGGTGCTCGAGGAGCAGCGTGGCTTCAGCCGTTTCGAAGGTGGTTGCATTCTGTGCACCACCGTCGAGGCCGAACTCGTCGACCACAAGCGTGTCGTGTTCGCCAACGACGACGTGATCTGCATCTGTCCGTTCTGGAGTGGCTCGCCCTTCGAGATGATGATCATCCCGCGCAGCCACGATCTCCACCTCACCGACTCCGACGATCAGACCCTTGCGGCGATGGGCATCGCCATCCGCGACGCGATCGCCCACCTGCGCGAGGTCGTCGGCGACGTGAGTTTCAACCTCGTGTTCCGCACGGCACCGCATCACTACACGGGCGCCTTCCATTGGTACGTGAGCATCTGGCCGAAGCTCGTCACGACGGCCGGGTTCGAGCGTGGTACCGGCGTGCTGATCAACATCGTGCCGCCCGAGAACGCCGCAACGTACCTGCGCGACGTCGCCGTTCACGCCTGACGCGAACGCGGCAGGCAAACACTCCACATGGCCCACATCTCCGTGTCGATCGAGATCGACGCATCACCCGAACGCGTGTGGGAAGTCGTCGAGCCCGTCGAACGCCATGTCGACTGGATGCACGACGCCGTCGCGATCCGGTTCGTCACCGATCAGACACGTGGTGTCGGCACCGAGTTCCTCTGTGACACGAAGGTCGGGCCGATCAAGCTCGTCGACCAGATGGAGATCACCGAGTGGCGGCCGAACGAGGCCATGGGTGTACGCCACACGGGTCTGGTCACCGGCACCGGCAGGTTCACCCTCACACCGATCGACCTCGGTCGTCGCACCCGGTTCACATGGGCGGAGGAACTGATCTTCCCCTGGTGGCTCGGTGGCCCGATCGGTGCCTGGGTCGGCGGCAAGCTCGTGATGGGCGCGATCTGGCGGCGCAACCTGCGCGGCCTCGCCCGCATCGTCGAGCACGGCTGACGCCGCTGACACCCTGCGCTGCTGACACCCTGCGCTGCTGACACCCTGCGAACGCTCAGTTCCACCCGAGTCGTCGCGCCACAGCCGTGACTGCGGCGGCGATCACCACCACGACCACGAACGGGGCGCGCCGCCACAGCGCAATCACTGCGGCGCCCACGCCGAGCACCCGGGCGTCGATCGACAGGTCCTGCCCTGAGGCGAAGGTGTCCTTCACGACGAGTGCTGAAACGACAGCAGCCGGGATCAGTGAAAGGCACCGATCGACGGCGGGGGGCAGGGTCCGGCCGGCGAGCACGAAGAAGCCGACCGCCTTGCACGCATAGGCACCGGCTGCGAGCACCAGTACGAGCGTCCAGCTCACGTCGAGGCTCCTGCGCGAGGCGCCGACGTCGAATGCTCGGGAGCGATGCCCACGAGCACCGCCAGTGCAGCACACAGGATCGGCACGCCGACCGGGAGCACCGGTACGAGCGAGATGCAGATCGCCGCCCCGAGCATTCCCGCCCATCTGCCGCGGGGTGTGCGTAACTGCGGCCACACCATCGCGACGTAGGCGGCCGGGAACGCCGCGTCGAGGCCGAAGGTGACGGGGTCGACGGCAGTGCCGAGTAGTGCACCGATGAGCGTGCCGAGGTTCCAGAACAGATAGATGCATCCGCCGGTGATCCAGAACGCCGCCCGCTGCGCGACCGGGTCGTCCTGCGCCACCGACATGGCCGTCGACTCGTCGATCGTGAACTGGGCGGCCACGAGTCGGGTCGGCAACCTGCCCTCGATGCGTCGCCCCATGGTGAGTGCATACACGCCGTTGCGCGCAGCGAGTACGAGCGCTCCTCCCAGCGCCGAGGCCGTGGAGCCACCGGCGCCGATGACACTGATCGCGGAGAGCTGCGACGCACCGGTGAACACCAGCAGCGACATGGCACAGGTCTGGGCAACACTGGCGCCCGCTGACACTGCTCCGACGCCGAACGAGATGGCGAACACACCGACTGCCGTGGCGAGCGTGAGACTGGCGGTCACCACGGGTCGGAGCGCGGGGTCGCGCCACGGGTGTCTCGGGTCGGTCATGAGAGGCTCGGCAGGAAATCGGCGGCAGGGTCGGTCGGACGGCCGTCAGCTCATGGACGACGCCTGGCCAACCACACCGCACCGAGCGGGGGGAGGTCGATCGGAGCGGAACACGGTTGTCCCTGCCACGGGGTCTCGTCGGCCTCGGTGACCACGCGTCCGCCGCCGAACCCACTGCCACCGAAGGGCGCATCGTCGGTGTCGACGATGATCTCCCAGGTACCGCTCCACGGCAGACCGACGCGAAAGCCTCCACGGGGCACGGGCGTGAAGTTCGCGACGCAGGCCACCGCATGGTTGCCTTCGTTCGCCCAGCGCAGGAACCCGTAGACCGAGTTCTCGGCATCGTCGGCCTCGAGCCACTGGAAACCGCCCGGGTCGCGATCGCGCTCCCAGACGGCTGGCCACGCGTCGGAGGCGGCGTTCAACGCCGCGAGCAGGTCGCGCACCCCACGGTGGGGGGCGTGGTCGAGCAGGTGCCACGGCAGACCCGCCCCGTCGTTCCACTCCGTCCACGAAGCGAGTTCGGCGCCCATGAACACGAGCGGGGCGCCGGGCATCGCCCACATCCAGGCGTACAGCGAGCGAAGGTTGGCGAAGCGCTGCCAGTCGTCGCCCGCCATCTTCGCGAGCAGGCTGCCCTTGCCATGCACCACCTCGTCATGGCTGAGCGGCAGCACGAAGGTCTCGGTGAACGCGTACAGCAGGCCGAACGTGAGTTCGTGGTGGTGCCACTGCCGGTGCACCGGATCGTTCTTGAGGTATCCGAGCGTGTCGTGCATCCACCCCATGTTCCACTTGTGGGTGAAGCCGAGGCCGCCGTACTCGGCGGGGTGGGTGACCTTGGGCCACGACGTGCTCTCCTCGGCGATCATCATCGCGCCGGGGCACTCGGCGCCGACCACGCCGGTGAGCTGACGCAGGAACTCGATCGCCGCAAGGTTCTCGCGGCCACCGTACTCGTTCGGGATCCACTCACCCGGCTGACGCGAGTAGTCGAGATAGAGCATGCTCGCCACGGCATCGACGCGCAGACCGTCGATGTGGAACTCCTCCAGCCAGTAGAGGGCGTTGGCGACGAGGAAGTTGCGGACCTCGTTGCGGCCGTAGTTGAACACGTACGTGCCCCAGTCGGGATGCTCTCCCTGCCTGGGGTCGGCATGTTCGTAGAGTGCGGTGCCGTCGAATCGAGCGAGGCTCCACTCGTCTTTCGGGAAGTGCGCTGGCACCCAGTCGAGGATCACACCGATGTTGCGCTGATGCAGCAGGTCGACGAAGTACCGGAAGTCGTCGGGCGTGCCGTAGCGCGCCGTCGGTGCGTAGTAGCCGGTCACCTGGTAGCCCCACGATCCACCGAAGGGGTGCTCTGCCACGGGCAACAGTTCGACATGGGTGAAGCCGAGCGCACTCACGTGATCTGCGATCGCGTCGGCCATCTCGCGATAGCCCCGCAGACCCTGGCGCCATGAACCGAGGTGGACCTCATAGATCCGCAGCGCCCGGTGCGCTCCCCCAGCGTGGTCGTCGAGGCTGGCATGGCCGGCACGGCCAGCCGTCCAGGCGTCGTCGCCCCAGCTGTAGCCGCTGCGGCCCGCCACCACGCTCGCATCCGACGGAGGCGCCTCGGCCGAGGCGGCCATCGGGTCGGCCTTCATCACCGACCTGCCGTCGGCGCCGTGCACCAGGTACTTGTACCGGTGACCGGGCGCGGCTGCCGGCACGTGCAGCGCCCAGACGCCGGAGCTGCCCTGCGATGACATCGGCTCCTGCGTCCACGCATTGAAGTCGCCGACGAGGTCGACGCCGCGGGCGTTCGGTGCCCAGACGGCGAAACGCACCGAGCCGTCGTCGAGCTGGACCGCACCGAGCGCCTCCCAGAGACGCCGATGGGTTCCTTCGCCGAGGAGGTGGAGATCGAGGTCCGAGAGCAGCACGTCACCGAGCGTAGGTGATCAGGCGCACCAGCATCCGGAGAGCACCAGCATCCGGAGAGCACCAGCATCCGGGGAGCACCCGTAACCGGGGAGCACTGGGCCGACGGACGACTCGCACTACGGTCGCGGCAATGCGCGTGCTCATGCTCTCCTGGGAGTACCCCCCGTTCGTCGTCGGTGGCATCGCTGCGCACGTCGGCGGCTTGACACGGGCGATGGCCCGCGGTGGCCACGAGGTGGTGGTGATCAGCCTCCAGCGGTACGAGCCCGGATCGCCACCCGTCCCCGACGACGAGATGGTCGAGGGCGTCCGCGTCCTGCGCGCCTCGGCCGAGCTGCCGTGGCTGCCAGAGGGCGACATCGTCGCCCGGATGGCCTCGGCGAACCACCAACTGGTGGGCATCGCGGCGCGCCTCGGCGACTGGCGACCCGACGTCGTCCACGCCCACGACTGGCTGGTCGCCTGGGCGGGCGACACACTCAAGACGCTGTGGCACCTGCCGCTCGTGGCCACGATCCATGCCACCGAGCGCGGCCGTCACGGCGGGCACGTCCCGCCCGGCATGCCGGCAGCGATCAACGCCGTCGAGTGGTGGCTCACGTATCAGGCGCGCGAGGTGATCGCGTGTTCGAGGTTCATGGTGCGCGAAGTCGTCGGCGGGTTCGAGCTGCCCTTCGAGAAGGTGCACCTCGTGCCGAACGGGGTCGACCCGGCCCTGTGGAAGCTGGCGGGTGCTGCGCCCGAGCGCGAGCAGCTGGTCGTTGCGTGGGGGCGCGTGCAGTACGAGAAGGGCTTCCAGGTGCTGGTGCGTGCGATTGCCGAGCTGCGCCAGCGTGTACCGGGGGTGCGGTGCGTGATCGCCGGGCGGGGCAGCTATCTGCCCGAGCTCCAGAGCCGGATCGACATGGAGGGCGTCACCGACATCGTCGACCTCGCCGGTTTCGTCCCGGACGGCGACTTGCGACGAATCCTCCAGCGGGCCGGGTGCGTGATCATCCCCTCGCTGTACGAGCCGTTCGGCATCGTTGCGCTCGAGGGCATGGCGGCCGGGGCACCCACCATCGTTGCCCGCACCGGCGGCCTCGCCGAGATCGTCGACGGCACCGGCGCCGGGCTGCTGTTCGAGCCCGGGAATCACCATGACCTGGCCGACCGGATCGAGTCGGTCCTCGGCGATGCGGCGGTGGCTGCGACCATGACGGCCAAGGCGGCCGGGCTGATCGACGATCACTACACCTGGGAGGCGATCGCGGCGTCGACCGTGCAGGTGTACGAGACCGCTCGCCGCCCGCCCGGTGACGCGGCCGTCAGCTCGTAGGACACACCGCGCGCGAACGCATCGGCCTCGCTGCCACGCCACCCCGGCTCATCCTCACCCTCGGTGAGGGATCCGCACGCCACGTGCATGGCGCGAGGCTCGCCCGACCCTGAGTCTTCACATGGTCTTGACAAGTGCGCGGCGTCAGCTCCACTACCCTCAGTGGCCATGCGTGCCGTCCGCCACTTCACCGTCGTGCCTGCGATTCCCCCCTCCCTGGCCTCGCTGCGAGAGGTCGCGACGAACCTCCACTGGACCTGGGATCGCGAGACGAAGGACCTCTTCGAGCGACTCGACCCGGCCGAGTGGGCTGCCTCGGGGCACGACCCGCTGCGTCTCCTGGCCGGCATCGAGCCCCAGCGGTGGGCCCAACTCGCCGCCGACGACTCGATCGTCGACGCCACCCGTGCTGCCAAGGCCCGACTCGACGAGGCATTGGGCGACCCCCGTTGGTTTCAGAGCCGAGCAGCATCACCGCTGCATCTCGTTGCCTACTTCTCGCCCGAGTTCGGCATCAGCGAGACGCTCCCCCAGTACAGCGGGGGCCTCGGCGTGCTCGCCGGCGATCACCTGAAGGCGACCAGCGACCTCGGCGTCCCGCTCGTGGCGATCGGCCTGCTGTACGCGGAGGGCTACTTCCGCCAGCGCCTCAACGCCGACGGTTACCAGGAGGAACGCTTCCCACGTCTCGACACCAGCGGCCTCGCGATCACCGACACCGGTGTGCAGGTCGAGGTCGCCATCGCCGGCGACATCGTGCAGGTGCGCGCCTGGGAGGTCGAGGTCGGCCGGGTGAAGCTCTACCTGCTCGACACCGCTGTTGACGGCAACAGCACCGATGGCTTCGCGATCACCAACCGCCTGTACGGCGGCGACGCGGAGCACCGGCTGCGTCAGGAGATCGTCCTCGGCATCGCTGGCGTGCGGGTCCTGCGCGCCCTCGGCCTGCAGCCCGAGGTATTCCACACCAACGAAGGCCATGCCGGTTTCCTGTCGCTCGAGCGCATCCGCGAGCTGGTCTCCGGCGAGGCCGGCGAGACACCCCTCACTTTCGTCGAGGCCATCGAGGCAGTGCGCGCCGGAGGCGTGTTCACCACCCACACACCGGTACCCGCCGGTATCGACCGCTTCGAGCGGACGATGATGGAGCAGTACTTCGGCGACTTCGCCATCTCGTGTGGCACCGACTTCGACACACTGATGAGCCTGGGTCACCGCCCGGACGAGCCCGATGACACGCGGTTCAACATGGCCGTCATGGGGCTGCGGCTCGGCGGACGTTCGAACGGCGTCGCCCAGTTGCACGGAGCGGTCAGCCGCCAGATGTTCGGTGGTTTGTGGCCGGACGTGCCCGTCGACGAGGTACCGATCGGCGCGATCACCAACGGGGTCCATGCGCACACCTGGGTCAGCGACGAGATCGATGCTCTCCTGCGGCGGTCGGTCGGCGGGGTGTGGGACGGCGCAGACGCCGCGTCATGGCAGGGCGTTGCGTCCATCCCGGATGCCGACATCTGGGCCGCGCGTCGGGTGGGCCGAGCCCGGCTCGTCGACTTCGTCCGTTCGCGCATGGGTGACGCGTTGCTCGATCCGGACGCACTCACGATCGGGTTCGCCCGCCGCTTCGCCACCTACAAGCGAGCCACGCTCCTGCTGTCACAGCCCGATCGGCTCCGCGAGATGCTGCTCAGCGCCGACCGTCCGGTGCAGTTCGTGTTCGCCGGCAAGGCGCATCCGGCCGACCAACCTGGCAAGGACATGATCCGCGAGATCGAGCTGTTCGCGCGTCATCTCGACGTCGGCCACCGGATCCTGTTCGTGCCCGACTACGACATGGCCGTCGCCCGGCTGATGTACCACGGCTGCGACGTGTGGCTGAACAACCCCCGCCGCCCACTCGAGGCCTGCGGCACCAGCGGCATGAAGGCTGCGCTCAACGGCGCGCTGAACTGCAGCATCCTCGACGGCTGGTGGGACGAGTGCTACGACGGCCAGAACGGTTGGGCCATCGCCTCGGCAGACGACGACCCCGACACAGCCCGCCGAGACGTGCGCGAGGCGACCAGTCTGTTCGGTCTGCTCGAGCGCGAGATCGTGCCGCTGTTCTACAACCGCGATGCCGCCGGCATACCCCACGGCTGGATCGAGGCGATGAAGCACAACTGGACGTCGCTCGGACCGTTCGTCACCGCCGCCCGTATGGTGCGCGACTACGTGACCGAACTGTACGAGCCCGCTGCGGCGAGCGCTGCCGCCACATCGGCCGACGGGTGGGCTCAAGCCCGATCGCTGGCGTCGTGGAAGCAGTCGATCAACGCCAACTGGAACAACATCCGCGTCACGACCGTCGACGGCGACACCAGCTCGGCCCACGAAGGCGACGAGCGTGCTGCGAGCGCCCAGGTGTACCTGAACGGACTGCAGGCGAGCGATGTGACGGTGCAGCTGCTGCACGGCTCGATCGACTCCTCCGGCGAGTTCGTCGGGCAGCCCGAGGCGATCTCGATGACCCCGGCCGACGGCGACCTGTACTCGTGCACCTACCGGGTGCGAGCAGCCGGGCCGTACGGCTTCACCGTGCGGGTGCTACCCACCCACTCTGCGCTCACCTCGGCCGTCGAGATGGGCAAGGCCGCCTGGGCGAGCTGATCGAGCCGGGCCGGCCGAGTCGGGCAGGTCGACGGTGATCGCGACCGTCGCTCGCGCCGACCGAGCATGGTCGTGAGGGAGGCGAGGTCGATGCCCGATGCCTGCAGCGCTGGCACCGAATGGCGCATCAGCGCCCGGTGAACGAGGCCTTGCCAGGCCCGTGTTCGAGGAAGCTGGCCACGCCGATGCGGCTGTCGTCGGTGGTGAACACCTCGGTGAACAGGTGACGTTCCAGCATCAGGCCCTCCGCCAGGGTCTGGCCGAGGCCGCGGTCGACCGCCAGCTTGGTGAGCCCCTGGGCCACCAGCGCGCCGGCGGCCACCTCGGATGCCAGCGCGAACGCCCGCTCGTGGAGCTGGTCGTTCGGCACCACCTCGTCGGCGAGGCCGATGCGGAGCGCTTCGTCGCTGCGCACCTGGCGGCCGGTGATCATCAACTCCTTGGCCCGACTGGCGCCCACGAGGCGTGGCAGGCGCTGGGTGCCGCCGCCACCGGGGATGATGCCGAGCAGGATCTCGGGCTGGCCGAAAACGGCCTTCTCGCCAGCGATCCGGTAGTCGCACGCCATCGCCAGTTCACAGCCGCCTCCCAGGGCGTACCCGCTGACTGCTGCGACGACGAACCGGGGCAGCGCGGCCAACGCATCGAGTGTGGAGTGGAACCCGATGCCGATCCGATGTGCCTCGGACGGACCGCCGAACTGGCTGATGTCGGCGCCGGCCGCGAAGATCCGCTCGCCGCCGGTGACCACCACCGAACCGGGCAGGTCGGCAGCGAGTTCGGCCACCACGTCGCGGAGATCGGCCAACACCTCTTGCGAGAGCGCGTTCACCTTCGGGTTGTCGAGCGTGACGACCGCGACACCGTCGTCGCGTCGTTCGAGGAGTACCAGATCGGCCATGCGGCCGACGCTACTGCCTCACCTCGGACCCGCTCCCGGTCGTGGAGCCGGACGGGGCACGTCGCCGCCGGGCGTCAGGCGCCGATGCCGTCGAGCATCGCATCGGCGGCACCCCAGGGGTCGAGCCGACGCTCGAGCACCTCCTGTTGGAGCAGCTCCCAGCGCTCACCGGTGGCGATCTCGCGTGCCCTTTGCTCGAGGCGGCGGGCCACGATCTCGCGCAGTTCCTCGCGCAGACGGAACGCTCGGCGGCGTTCGAGTTCACCCGATTCGGTGATGAACGAGCGGTGGTGCAGCACGGTGTCCCACAGTTCGGTGACGCCTTTGTTCTCAGTGGCCACCACCGACAGGATCGGCGGCCGCCAGGCATCGTGGGGCAGATCGCCGAGGTCGAGCATCTGGTCGAGATCGCGACGGGTCTCGTCGGCACCCTTGCGGTCGGCCTTGTTGATCACGAAGACATCCGCGATCTCCATCAGGCCCGCCTTGTTCGCCTGCACACTGTCACCCCAGCCGGGGTTCACCACCACGACGGTGGTGTCGGCCTTGCCGGCGATCTCGACCTCGACCTGGCCGACGCCGACGGTCTCGACGAGGATCCACCGGCGGCCGATCGCATCGAGCAACCGGACGGCCTCGGGTGTGGCCAACGACAGGCCGCCCAGGTGCCCACGAGTGGCCATCGACCGGATGAACACGCCGGGGTCGGTTGCATGGTCCTGCATCCGGACACGGTCGCCGAGGATCGCGCCGCCGGTGAACGGCGAAGACGGGTCGATCGCGAGCACCGCCACCTCGATGTCCTGCTTGCGGAGCAGGCCGATGGCAGCACTGGTGAGGGTGCTCTTGCCGGCACCCGGTGCGCCGGTGAGCCCGACGGTGTACGCCTCACCCCCGAGCGGCGACGCGAGGCGGGCGATCTCGCGGGCCTCATCGCCACCCCGCTCGACGAGCGAGAGCAGGCGTGCGATCGCGGCTCGATCACCCTGACGGGCATCGGCGAAGAGGTCGGCGGTGGGACGATGGCGGCGGCTCATGCAGGCTCGATCGGTCGGGGCGCAGCGGCAACGGGGATGAAGCGTGGGCGCGCACGGTGTGACGGTCTTTCGGACGGGGCCGGCCCATTCAACCAGCAGCGGGCCTACCATGGCGACTCATGAGAACCCGTCCGGTCCTGGCGGGTCTCGCCCTCACCCTCGTGCTCGCATCCACGGCGTGCAGCGACGAATCGGGCGATGACGCCAGTGCGACCACTCCCGCCAGCCCCGCCAGCGTCAGCACCGCGGTCACCGCGACCTCGGTCGCCGCCGTGACGCCGCTCCCGTCGCCCTCCGACACCGGCGACCTGCCGCCGATCGGAACCGGCGACCTGCCGCCGATCGGTACCGGCGATCTGCCGCCGATGCCGCCGGTCTCGTCCGATGTGCCGTACGTGCTGAACGTCACCGTGGGTCTCGATTCGGATCCCACCCGCATCGAGCGGGTGCCGCTCGGATCGACGGTCACGCTCACCGTGACGAACCCGACAGCCGAGGACGAGTTCCACCTGCACGGCTTCGACCTCGGCGACGACCAGGTGATGCCGGCGGGTCAGAGCGCATCGTTCACCTTCGTCGCCAACCTGATCGGCGCGTTCGAGCTGGAGAGTCACACCACCGAGGATGTCCTGCTGATCCTCGAGGTGGTGTGAGGCCGACGCGATGTGGACCACCGTGATCGGCACAGGGCTCGAGGCGACCATGCTCGCTCACCAGGGTGGCTGGGACGAGATCATGTTCATCCTCGGCCCGATCGCGGTCGTGGCCCTGCTGCTCGGGCTCGCGAAGCGCCGCGTCGACCAGATGCCGCCCCTCGACCGACCAGCCGACCGACCAGCCAGCGGCCCGGAGGAGACCGGGCTCAGGCCGGCGGACGACGCTCGACCGCCGCACCCACCGCCCTGAGCCTGCCGACCAGATCGTCGTAGCCGCGGTCGATGTGGTGCACCCCGGAGATGGTGGTGGTGCCCTCGGCCGCGAGACCGGCGACCACGAGTGCGGCTCCGGCGCGGATGTCGGGCGCGCGCACCGGTGCCCCGCTCAGGCTGGGCCGGCCGCGCACCACGGCGTGGTGGCCATCGGTGCGAATGTCGGCGCCCAGCCGGCAGAGTTCCTCGACGTATCGGAAGCGCCCGGGGTAGAGGTTCTCGGTGACGATCCCGACGCCGTCGGCAACGGCGAGCATGGTGACGATCAGCGGTTTGTAGTCGGTGGCGATCCCCGGATACGGCAGGGTGGCCACGTCGATCGACCGCAGCCGTTCCGGCGCGTACACGCTCAACCCGTCGTGCTGGGGCATGAGCTCGAGGCCCATGTCGGTGAACCGACGCAGGAGCATCCCCATGTGCTCGGCGCGTGCATTGCGCAGGAACAGCTCGCCCCCGGTGACAGCGGCCGCCGCCAAGTAGGTCGCGGCCTGGATCCGGTCGGGCACGGTGTCGTGCTCGGTGGCCCGCAGCGATCCGCGCTCGACGCCGTGGACCACGATGCGAGAGGTGCCGACACCCTCGATGTCGGCACCCATCGAGATCAGCATGTGGCACAGATCGGCGATCTCGGGCTCGCGGGCTGCGTTGTCGATCACCGTGGTGCCCTTGGCGTGTACCGCTGCGGTGAGGATGTTCTCGGTCGCCCCGACGCTCGGGAACTCGAAGGTGATGTCGGCGCCGTGCAGGCGATCGGCCGTGGCGACGACGTCACCGTGCTCGAGCGAGATCGTCGCGCCCATCGCTTCGAGACCGCTGAGGTGCATGTCGATCGGACGCGAGCCGAAGTCGTCGCCGCCAGGGAGCGACAGCCGGACCCGACCGAACCGACCGATCAGTGGACCCAGCACGTTGATCGATGCGCGGATGCGCTCGACCAGCTCGTACGGCGCGACCGGCACGATGTCGCCACCATTGTGCAGCACCAGTTCGCCAGGTGTGGTGCGCGTGGTGGTGACGCCGATCGCTGCGAGGAGGTCGCTCATGATCGCCACATCAGCGATGTCGGGCACGTTGCGCAGGGTGTGCGTACCGTCGGCGAGCAGGGTGGCCGCCATCAACTTCAGTACCGAGTTCTTGGCGCCCGGCACCACGACCTCTCCGCGGAGGGGGCCGGAGCGATGCACGATCACCACTGCGTCGGAGGTTCGCCGGTCGGCGGCGTGCCCTGTGGCATCACCGCCCGCAGGTGCGCTCGTCTCGTCCGGGCTGGGCAACATGGTCCACCAGTATGGCTGCGATTACTGTCGGCACGTGCTCAGGTCCCCCCGCCGAGTCGTCCGGCACTGGGCGATGTCCGACATCGAGTACGCCCGCCGCCCACGCAACCATCTGCTGGCCGAGCGACCGGTACCTGGGCCTGGCGAGGTGACGGACGGGGCGGCGGATGGGGCCACCGCCGCGGTATCAGCCATCACCGGCCACACCGACCACACCGGCCACACCGGCCACACCGGCCACACCGGCCACACCGACCGCACCGAGTACGAGCAGGCCGAGGGGCCCTTCCGCGAGTACCGCCGGACCGTCGAGGTCGTCGATGGTCGCGTGGTCGACACCACTACCTACCGGCTCGAGATCCCCTGGTTCGGATGGTTGTTCCGGTGGCCGGTGCGTCACGCCCTGCGCCAACGCGCCCCTGGGGTCGGGCTGCCGCCGGCTTGGGCGCCGCCCGACCGGCTCGAGCCCCGGCACCTGATGGTGCTGGGTCTGTTGGCAGCGGTGTCGATGCCGTCCGCGTTCGTGAACACACTGTTCACCCAGACCGTGAACTTCGCCGCCACCGACTTCGGGATCAGCGAGCAGGGTCAGGGCGTTGCGGGGGTGATCGTGCGGTTCGGCATCGTGCTCGCACTCCCGTTCGCGATCCTTGCCGACCGGCTCGGACGTCGGCGGATGATCCTCGTGCTCGCCTGGCTCGCGCCAACGCTCGCGTCGCTCGGATCGCTGGCACCGAACTTCTGGGTGCTCACCGCGAGCCAGACAGTGGCGCGCCCGCTCGGCATCGCGCTCGACCTGTTGATCGCCGTCGTCGCTGCCGAGGAGATGCCCCGCAACAGCCGGGCGTACGCGGTGAGCGTGCTCGCCATGGCCAGTGGCCTGGGGGCCGGGGTCGCGGTGATGGCACTCCCCCTGGCCGACCTTGGTGAGAGCGGCTGGCGGTACGTGTACCTGGTGGCGCTCGTCTGGCTGTTCGCCGCGGTCACCGTCACGCGCAAGCTCACCGAGACGCCACGGTTCGAACACATCGTCGAAGCACATCAGATCGGACGAGCACACGTCGACAAGCGGCGGTTCGCGATCGTCGCCAGCGTGGCGTTCCTCGCCAACCTGTTCATCGCGCCGGCGTCGTTCTTCCAGAACCGCTACCTCGACGACGTGCGCGGGTACAGCGCGTCGTCGATCGCAGTGTTCACACTCGCCACCGCGACACCTGCCTCGATCGGATTCGTCCTCGGCGGCCGGATGGCCGACATGGCCGGGCGTCGGCGAGTGCTCGCCACATCGATCCCGATCGCCACGACGGGGTTGGTGCTGTCGTTCACCGTCGGTGGTCCGATGATGTGGGTTGCGGCGTTCGTCGGCGGCCTCGTCGCCGGGATCGCGTACCCAGCGTTCTCCGTCTACCGCACCGAGTTGTTCCCCACCGCGCGACGCGCCCAAGCGGGCGGCCTGATCGTTGCCATGGCACTCGTGGGCGGCAGCATCGGCATCCTGGTCGCGGGATTCCTCATCGGTCGCGGCTGGAGCTATGGGCAGACCATGGCGACGCTCGCGCTCGCCCAGCTGGTGACTGCGACCATCGTGTACGTCACCTACCCGGAGACCGCACATCGTTCACTCGAGGAGATCAATCCCGAGGATGCCTGAACCCGGCCCGGCCGGTCGTCCGGCTGGCCCGACCGGCATCTACCGGGCATCTACCGGTCGGCGAGCCAGGTGGTGACCGCGTCGACGATCTGGCGGTCGGCACCCTTCAGGTCGTGACCCTTGCCCTCGATCCAGACATGGGCCACCTCGCCGGAGATGGACGACGTCCAGTGCTCGAGCTCGCCAGGCGTGCCGAACGCATCCTTCGTACCGCTGACGAACAGACACGGCACGCGCAGGTGCGTGAGGTGCTCGATGCGCAGCTTGTCGGGCCTGCCGGGAGGATGGAGCGGATAGCTGATCAGCACGAGGCCGACCGCGTTCGGTACCAGCCCGTCGGCCACCGCCATCGAGCACATCCGGCCGCCCATCGACCGACCGCCCAGCACGAGCGGCCCGGCGCCCATCGCGGCCGCCTCGTCGACGACGGTCCCGATCAGGACGGGGGCACGATCCGGAGCCCGCCGGCCCGCCTTCCGGTACCCGAAGTCGGCGCGGACGCATCGGCGTGGCGCCACTGCCTGCTCGATGGCCAGGAGCGAGGGGTGGTCGCTACCCGACCCGGCGCCGGGGAAGAGCAGCAGCGACGCAACGTCGGTGCTCCTGGATCGGCGCGCCGGACTCATGTCAGGAGGATCTTCTTGGCCTCGCCGAGATCAGCGATCGCCTTGCTGGCAACCATCTCACTCCCGCCGTGGTCGGGGTGCGCCCGCCGTAGCCCGTTGCGGTAGCGGGTCGTGACGTCCTTCTTCGACACCTTGCCGGTGCCGAGCGGGAACCCGAGCAGCTCGAGCGCCCAGGCTCGCGGATCGGCCATTGCGGCGAGCGACGTCGATGCCGTGCCGGCGAGATTCGCGATGAACGACGGCCCGATCGGCCCGCGCCACCTCATCGCTCGTTGCAGCACGGGTACGAGGTGCTGGCGCGACGCCAGATCGAGGCGCTCGACGGCGTACACGGCGCCGAGCACCTGGGCCAGCGCGCTCCCCTGCGCGTGCAGGTCGAACCGGACGTTGTCGCCCTCACCGACGAGACGATGGACGCTGACCGCGAGGCCGTGCCGATCGACCTGGTACCGATGACGCAGCCGCGGCTGGGGGATGTGTGCACCGTGCTCGACCTGCTGCAACAACCGATGCACGTCCGCGGCCAGGTCGGGGTCGACCTCGGGAAGGTGGGTTGCCATCACCGCCCCGAGCAGGAGGCCACCGAAACCGGGGGCCGGATCGGTGGGCAGCACGAGATGACCGAGCGCGATGCGACGCGTGGGAGTAGTGGGTCGGGAGTGCCAGACCTCGAGCTCGGCGAGCAACATGACGACGGGTGCGTCCTAGACGTGCGGGCGGAGCAGTTCGTGCAGCTTCGCCGCCGCGTCCATCGCGTCGCCGTGCGCAGGGCCGCCCTCTTCCACCAGTGCGTCGACGATCTCGTCCGCGAGTTCGATCGTCCGCTGCCACAGCTTGGGCGCGACGCCGAACGGACCGACATCGGGGTCGGCCACCTCGATGGCACGACGCAGGTGCTCGATGCCGTCGGCGTCCATCGGGTCCTTCTGCAGGCGCTCGGCAGCCAGGAAGAACGTGGCGAGGATCGCCGCTGACTCCTCGTCGGCCGCCGTTGGTTGCCGCGTCGCCCCCACGTCGACGTACTCGCCGCTCTCGATGTCGTCGAGCAGGGCCTCGACGACACCTTCGTCGTCGGTGGAGACCAGCAACACCGCACCCTCCCACCGGAAGGGGATGCGCGCGTCGGCGAGCGCATGACCGACGGTGTCGATCTCGGGTGCCGACCAGTCGGCCAGGTCGTACTCGGTGGTAGGCACGCCGTCGCCGAGCTCGATCGGGATCTGACGCTCACCTGCCTCGGGCAGCGGGTCGGACTGGATGCCGAGATCGGCTTCGACCCGAGCGATCAACTCGTCGGCGGCGTCCTCGAGCTCTTCGGGCACGATCAGTTCGCTGCCGTCCCACGCGTGCGGGATCTCAGCGTCGGCCATCGCCGCAGCGAGTTCGGCCTGCTGCTCGAAATCCCAGGCGCCGAGGTCGTAGTGCACCTGAGTGGCATCGGGATCGTTGGGGTTCCATTCGGTCATCTGTGATCCCGTCGGACAGGGATCGGGCGGGGCCGATCCACGGTGGCGACGCTATCGCTCGGGTGGTGAACCAGCCACGTGACGTGCCAGGAAGGCACCGATGCGTTCGAACTCGTCGATCTGGTGCGAGCGCTGGCGGAAGCCGTGCCCCTCACCCGGGTACACCACGAAGTCGACCTGTGCGCCGGCAGTGCGCATCCTCTCGACGAGCACCCGGCTCTGGCCGACCGGCACCACCGGGTCGTCCTCGCCGTGCAGCACCAGCAACGGCGTGCTGATGCGGTCGGCCCACCAGGTGGGTGATCGGTCTCGGGCACGTGCATCGATGGTCGGTGGTGGGGGCGGCTCGCCGACGAGCGTGCGGGTGTAGTGACGTTCGAAACGGTGGCTCCGCTCGGCCAGGTCGGCGAGATCGGCCACCGGATAGGCGACCACTGCTGCGGCGACGATGCCCGGATGGTGGCGCAGCACGCCGAGCACCGTGAAGCCGCCGGCGGAGCCACCCATCAGCACCGTGGTGGCCGGGGTGGCGAGACCCTCGTGGTGAGCGTGCACGATCGCATCGGCCACATCGGCGACGTCGAGTTCGCCCCATCGCTCGCGCAGCGCCTGCTGGTAGGCACGGCCGTGGCCCGTGCTGCCGCGATGGTCGGGCACCAGCACGTCCCATCCCTGTGCGCGCCAGTAGGCGATGCGCGGCATGAACGTCACCTGCCACTGATCCGTCGGCCCGCCGTGGAGCCAGCAGATCATGCGCAGCGGTTCGCCCTCGCTCCGATGTGCCGCGTCGGCCCGGTACAGCCGGGCGTGCACCACGGCACCGTCGCTCGCAACGCGGCCGTCATCCGCGGCGTCACCGACCAGCACCTCGAGGATCTCGGGCTCGACGAGCAGGTCGCGGTCCCACACGACGGCGGAGGCGACGACCATGGTGCGTCGATCACCCGTGCTCACGTCGTACACCACCACCTCGGTCGGTGTTCGTGCCCCAGAGCGGAGGGCGGCGATGCGACCGGCAGCCCACGACAGCTGACCGTGCACACCCCGCCCGAGCTCGCGCACCGCATCGCCCGAACCCGCGAGCGCGAGCGTCACGTCGACCACGCACAGGCGGCCGAATCCGGCCTCGTTGCGCGTGAAGGCCACCTGCGAACCGTCGGGCGAGATCGCGAACGAACGCTGGCCCAAACCCCACGTGGGACCGCCGTGCTCGTACGGTTCGTCGACCAGCGGGCGGTCACCCCACCACACGTTGTTCCAGCCGCGATCGTCGCGAATGCAGACGCCGGTGCCATCGGGTGCGAACCGGGGTTGCTGCGCGCTGTTCGGCGGCACGAACTCGTCGCGTCGCGGCCCGTCCACGCCGTCGGCATCGTCGCGATCCTGCTGGCCATCGCCGAACTCGAACTTCACGACGCGAGTGTGATCCCAGGGCATGTCCGGCACGTTCCACGCCAGCCAGATCGCGCCCGATCCGCACGGCATCATCTGCGGATCGAAGCAGAAGTCGGCGGAGCCGTCGTCGAGGCGAGTCGTCTGGCCGGACGCGAGATCGACGCCCCACACCTCTGACTGGTCGACCACGTACACCAGGCGCGTGAGGCCTGGCGCGGTGTGCGGGGCCTGGGCGACACGGTCGGGTCCATGGTCGGTGAGACGGCGGGCCGAAGTCGCCACCGTGTCGAGCGGCTGGCACCAGAGGTTGCCGTCCACCCCTGTGTACACGATCGATCGATCGTCGTCGGCGAAGCACCAGCACCCCCCACCCAAGCCTCTCCCGACCCGCGGCGCCGGTGCGGCGACCACGACCTCGGCCGCCGGAGTCGCCATCGGTGTGGGAGTGGCCATCGGCTCGTCGAGGTCGAAGCGCACGAGTGAGGTTCCCTGCGCATCGCCGACGGCGACGACGAGCCACCGGCCGTCCGCAGACAGGCGCGGTTCGGACAGCTCTCGTCCGCCGACGCACGTTTCGATCGGGATGGTCGGTCCGCGCACCACACGGTCGAATGTAGCGACGCGCGTACGAGCGCCGGTCGCGCCACCGCCTGCCAGATGCCCGATTCGACCGGTTCGCGATGTTGCCGTGCACGGTGCGTCTCGGTCTTGCGACACTCTTGACGCTGTCACTCCCCGTCACGAGCCGTCACGAGCCGTCACTAGCCGTCACGAGCCATCACGAGACGACAGCGCACTCGCGGTGTCGGCCGTGGGCCGAACGTCTCGTCGCGTCGGCGAACCCTTCCGGCGCGCACGGTGAGGCAGTACCGTGACGAGTGATGAGCGCCCCCGATCGCAACCTCGCACTGGAACTCGTACGCGTCACTGAGAGCGCGGCGCTTGCTGCGTCTCGATGGGTGGGTCGCGGTGACAAGCTCGGCGCCGACGGCGCTGCCGTCGACGCGATGCGCACCGTGCTCGGCTCGGTGCCGATGAACGGCATCGTCGTGATCGGCGAGGGCGAGAAGGACGAGGCGCCGATGTTGTACAACGGCGAGCAGGTCGGCGACGGCACCACCCCCAACGTCGATGTCGCTGTCGACCCGATCGACGGCACCAGCCTGACTGCCCTCGGCCGGGCCAATGCCATCGCCGTGATCGCCGTGAGTGATCGCGGCAGCATGTTCGATCCGGGCCCGTGCTTCTACATGAGCAAGATCGCAGTCGGTCCGGACGCAGCAGGTTCGATCGACATCACGGCGACCCCCACGCAGAACCTGCGATGGATCGCCAAGGCCAAGGGCGAGAGCGTCCGCGACCTCACCGTGGTCATCCTCGATCGCCCCCGCCACGACGAACTCATCGCCGAAGTCCGTGCGAGCGGCGCGCGTGTGAAGCTCATCGGCGACGGCGACATCTTCGGCGCCATCGCCACCGCCTGGCCCGATGCCGGTGTCGACGTGCTGTTCGGTATCGGCGGCACCCCCGAGGGCGTCATCGCTGCGGCGGCGCTGAAGTGCATGGGCGGCGAGATCCAGGCCCGTCTCTGGCCGCGCAACGAGTCCGAGCGAGCAGCGTCGATCGCGGCTGGCTACGACCTCGATGCCGTGCTCTCCACCGACGACCTGGTGCAGGGTGACAACGCGTTCTTCGCGGCGACGGGCATCACCGACGGCGAACTGCTCCGCGGCGTGCGATTCAGCCCGCGTGGTGCCCAGACCCAGAGCCTGGTCATGCGGTCACGTAGCGGCACCGTTCGGTTGGTCGAGGCGCACCACCGTCTCGACAAACTCGCCAGCTTCGCTGCCGTCGACTACAAGTGACCTGATCAGAACCGAGCCCGCGCGAACAGCTGCGATCGGCACCACTGATCGCGGACGAACCTCCGCCGGCAGCAGCAATCCGCCCGTGTGCTCCATCCCGACGCTGGTGTCGCAGCGCAAGCGCGGCGAGTTCGTGTTCGCGAGCTCGAGGAGATCGACATCGGGCATCGCGAAGAATTCGGCCGCATCTTTCGAGAGCCCCATGTCCGGGGTCGTCGCGATTCGTCTCAAGGTGCTCTCAAGGCCACGGCGATCCGTGCCGATGTACCTGGCGATATGCGTGTACGGCGACCCCAGCGGCGGGCGACGAGACGGCTGAGCCTCCTCGTCAGATTCGCGATCATCAGCTTCGTGCTCCTCCTGGCCGTGGGGCTCGTCCTCGCGCGGTGGCTGAACTCGGTCCAACGCGAACGTCGGCTCGACGACGCCGCGGCGAGTGCCCAGATCGTGGCTCAGGCAGGCCTCCAGGGACAGCTCGCCTCCGCCGACCTCGACACCGACTTCCGACCACTCGACATCGACACCCGAGCTGCGCTCGACCAGGCGTTCGGGTCGGCGATCAGTGAGGACGGCGTGGTCCGCCTGAAGATCTGGAACCGCCAACACTGGATCGTGTACAGCGACAACCCATTGCTCGTGGGCCGCTGGTTCCCTGGTGACGATGGGCTCACGACCGCCCTCCAGGGCCAGGTCAGCAAGGCGATCACCGATCTGGCGCGTCCCGAGGAGATGGAGGAGCGCGACTTCGGACGCCTGCTCGCGGTGTACGTGCCGATCCGCCAGGATGCGAACCTTCGGCTCACGAACGATCTGTCGGGCGAGGTCATCGGGGCGTTCGAGATCTATGTGCCGTATCAGCCCATCGCCGATGCGATCGCAGAGGACGCACGGAACCTGTCGATCGCGCTCGGCATCGGGTTCCTGATCCTGTATCTCGGTCTGTTCCGGTTGGTCGCCGGCGCGTCGACCCGGCTGCGGGTGCAGGCGACGGAGAACGCCCATCAGGCCACCCACGATGCACTCACCGACCTGCCGAATCGGCGCCAGCTGGTCGACGAGCTGCAGGTGATGCTCGACCGCCGCGGCGGGTCGAAGTACGTGGCGCTGGCCTTGCTCGACATCGACCGGTTCAAGGAGATCAACGACGCCCTCGGCCACCCGAGCGGCGATCAGGTGTTGCGGGACATCGCCGCCCGCTTCCGCGAGCAGATGCCCGACGCGACGGTGGCCCGCATCGGTGGTGACGAGTTCGCCGTCGCCGCCGAGAACCTTCCGCACGCTCAGGCCGCGCTCGCGGTCGCGACGCGGATCGAGAACGTGTTCGAAGCGCCGTTCGATGTCGCCGGCATCTCGGTGTCGGTCCGCCCGAGCATCGGTATCGCGCTCGGTCCCGACGACGGCCGCACTGCGGAACAGCTCCTGCAGCACGCCGACGTGGCGATGTACGTCGCGAAGCGCACCGGTACCGGTCGACGAATGTACTCGCGCACGCTCGACCACTACAGCCCGGACCGGCTCGAGCTCGCCGGCGAATTGCGTGACGCCATCGCTGCAGCCTCCGGCGAGGTGATGCTGGCGTATCAGCCCAAGCTCGATCTCGTCACCGACGAGGTGCTGGGCGTGGAGTGTCTCGTGCGGTGGAAGCACCCGCAGCGCGGCTTCGTGCCACCGGCGGAGTTCCTACCGATCATCGAGAACACCGAGCTGATCGCACCGTTGACCTGGCTGGTGCTCGACCAAGCACTGGCCACATGTGCCAACTGGCGGCGTCATGGTCTCGAGATCCAGATGGCGGTCAACATCTCGGCACGCACCATCAGTTCGGCCGAACTGTACGAGCAGGTGGTGGCAGCGCTGGAGCGATACGACCTCCCACCGAGCGCACTCGAGCTGGAGCTGACCGAGAGCGCGTTGCTGGGCGACCACAATCTGGCCGCAGCGAACGTCACCCGGTTCCGGGAACTGGGAGTCAGCATCGCGATCGACGACTTCGGCACGGGGTATGCGTCGATCGGGTACCTGACGACGATGCCGATCTCGGCGCTGAAGATCGATCGCTCGTTCGTGAGCGACATGTTCTCCGACCCGGCCGCAGCAGCCGTCGTGAACTTCAGTGTCGGACTCGGTCAGCAGCTCGGTCTCGAGGTCGTGGCGGAGGGCATCGAGGACGAGCCGACGCTCGAGGAGTTGCGGCGACTCGGCGTGAACACCGGTCAGGGCTACTTCATCGGTCGGCCGATGCCGGCCACCGAGTTCCTGCACTGGTTGCTCGCTTGGAGCACCCGTCACCTCACGGCGCGCGATGTCGCTCCCGAGATCGACTCGCTCGCCACCCATCGAGTCGATGCCGAACTGGTCGGCGCCGGAGTCGGCCAGGGCGTGAACGGGTTGGCCGATGCATTCGGCGGAGCGGCGGCCGCACTCCTGGCGTCGCCGACGTTCGATCTCTCACCGTACGCGGCCGGTGCACATGGTGCGGATGCGCTCGGCGGCCACTATGGCCCCGGCGGCCCCGATGGCCCCGATGGGGGCACTGCGTTCGCCGCTGAGCCCTGGCACATCGATGATGTCCTGCCCGGCGTCGCGTCCGCCGGAGCATTCGTCGGACCGGATGCGGAGTTCGGCGGGCCGGTCGATGACCTGACTGGGCCCGCCGATCGTGCCGAAGCACCCGATCTGGCCGGACCGCTCGAGACGAAGTGGGGCCAGGCACCGTTGACGCTCACCGTCGACCCGGCTGATCGGGTGAACGTCGACATGGTGTTCGGCACCCGGGCCGGCGACGGCACGCTCGAATGGACCCCGGGCCCCATGGCCCCGGCGCCCATCCCGATGCTGCGGCTGCCACGTGCCAGCGACATCGATCCGGACGACGCTCGCATCGGCTTCGATGGTCTGGCGCCTGCACCGAGTGCCCCGAGTTCGATGCTGCCCCCACCGCTGATGCTGCAGTTCGGCTCGCCGATCGCGGCCGACGAGTCCGACGCGACGGCCGCCGTGTCCGACGCGACGGCAGCCGTGTCCGACGCGACGGCAGCCACTGGACGAATGGATCTCACGGAGGGACCGCTGCGTCCGACCGAGATCCTCACGCACGACACCGCACCGGAGGCGCCGTCATGATCCGCGCGACCCGACCGACATCCCGGCGACTCGCCCACGTCTCGTTGGCGGTTGGGGCCCTCGCTGCGCTCGCCGCCTGCGCCGACGCTCCCCCCGCCGTGGCGATCCCGAACGTGTTCGACCTCTCGCACGACCCGACCTCGGCGATCCCCCAGATCGATCCGCTGCGCGAGGGCGTGATGAACGCCGATCGGCTCCGGAACCAGATCGAGAAGGAGTTCACATGGCACGGTGTGACCCTCACGCAGGTGATGCGTCGAGCTCACGCCGGCGACCCGATGGTGCAGGCGTGGATCGAAGAACTCACGGGCAGCACCGATGACATCACGGCTGCCGTTGGCCTGGTCTACGGGCGGGAGGCGGCGAACGCCTTCAACCAACAGTGGTCACAGCACACCCAGTTCCTGGTCGACTACGCGGTCGCCATCGCCGAGGGCGACGCCAGCGCAGCCGACATGGCTCGCGAGCAGCTCACGATCTACGCCGCCGACTCCGGCAGCTTCTTCGCGGAGGTCACCGACAACGGTCTGCCGGCTGACGCGGTGACCGGGTTGCTCGACACCCATGTCGCCCACATGCTCCAGATGATCGACGCCGTCGATCGCGGCGACGACCCGGGTGCGCTCGAGTTCGCGCTCGAGGACAACGAGTACCTGTCGACCGTCGCACAGGGCCTCGCCACGGCGATGGCGGCGAACCAGAGCCTGGCGTTCCCCGGCACGATCGAGACACCGGAAGCGCTGTACTGCTCGATCATCACCACACAGACCGGCAACTTCCTGCTGCGCGAGCTGTTCATCCCGTCCGACGGAACGGCTTCCTCGGCGGCGTTCGAGCAGGCCACCGGCGTCAAGCTCGAAGCAGTCGTGGGGGTCATCGACCAGTTGCAGGCAGCTGACGTAGTCCTTGCTGCGCAGACAGCCGACCTGGCGCTCGATCGAGCCTTCGAACACGCTCGCCCCCCAGCTCCCTGATCGACGACCAGGCTCGCTCGGGTGCAGTTCAGCGCTGCACGAGACTCGAGAGTCGACGGGTGATACCCCGCGGCGTGATGCCGGTGGCGGTCGCGAGGCCCTTGTAGATCAGGCCGGGCACCGACATCGCTCGTCCTCTCGCGACCGCGTCGAGACCTGCGCGTGCCACCTCGTCAGCGGACAGCCACGCAAAGCTCGGATAGTTGGTCGCGTACGACTCGCTGTTGCTGACGCTCTGGAACTCGGTGCGGGTGAGGCCAGGACACAGTGCCGTGACGTGGACCCCGGTACCGCGCATCTCCTCGTGGAGGCTCTCGGTGAAACTGGTGACGTATGCCTTGGTCGCTGCGTACACCGCGAGCTTCGGTGCGGGCTGGAAGCTGGCGACACTGCTGACGTTGAGGAGATGACCGCGTCGGCGTGGCACCATCGCAGCCAGCGAGGCGTGACTCAGCCGTGTGAGGGCCCGGATGTTGAGGTGGATCTCGTCGTCGAGCCGGTCGACATCGAGGGTGTGGAACGGCCCCGACGTACCGAAGCCTGCATTGTTCACGACGAGGTCGACCGGCGCATCCGTGCTCGCCACCCGTGCGGCGACGAGGGCGATGCCCTCGTCGGTCGTGAGATCGGCGGCCAGCACCTCGATGCCGTCGAGCGCATCTGCAAGTTCCTGCAGCCGATCGACCCGTCGAGCCACGATCACCTGCGGCACACCACACTCGGCGAGTCGGCGCACCATCGCCTCGCCGATGCCGCTGGAGGCGCCGGTGACGAGCGCCGACGTGAAAGGGAGGTGTTCAGCCATGGAACCGGAGAGTACCGGTGATCGGTGCCCCACGCGAGTCCGGTGTGCGGTCGACTAGTGAGAGTTCACGGCGCCGCCCAGACCGCCGGTGGCGTTCAGGCGTGCGTGCGCACGAGCGAGTGCCGCACGTGCCTCGAGGTCGTGCTCGTTGCGCATCGCTACCTCGGCACGATCCTTGGCAGCGAGCGCCCGGGAGCGGTCGATCTGGTCGGCGAGTTCCGCCTGATCGCTGAGGATGCTCACCGTGGTACCACTCACCTGCACGAACCCGCCGTGGACCGCGAGGTCGAGCACGGTGCCGTCGGCGAGCGTGACCCGCGAGTGACTCTCGACGAGCGCGCCGAGGAACGGCGCGTGACCGGGCAGGAACGCGATCTCTCCACCGCCGAGCGTGCGGGTGATCACCTGAGTGGCCTCGCCCGAGAACAGCACGCGCTCGGGTGAGACGACCTCGACCTGCATCGTGGCGGCCATGATCAGGCGGCGCCTTCCTGGAGGGACTTCGCCTTGGCGAG
>Ga0105046_10002909_pt1 | contig 27125 bp, 20 predicted proteins | sample MAT03_FD_78385 | JGI IMG/M metagenome (GOLD analysis project Ga0105046, IMG submission 78385) | Freshwater microbial communities from Lake Fryxell liftoff mats and glacier meltwater in Antarctica - MAT-03 (megahit assembly) | ecosystem: Environmental > Aquatic > Freshwater > Ice > Liftoff... | reverse complement strand
GCTGATGCTCGACGAACCGTCGAACGACCTCGACGTGGAAACGCTGCGCGCGCTGGAAGAAGCGTTGCTCGAATTCGCCGGCAGCGCGATGGTGATCAGCCACGACCGCTGGTTCCTCGACCGCATCTGCACGCACATACTGGCCTGCGAGGGCGACTCGCAATGGTTCTTCTACGACGGCAACTACCAGGAGTACGAGGCTGACAAGAAGAAGCGCCTGGGCGAAGAAGGCGCGCGGCCCAAGCGCGTGCGATTCAAGCCGATCCAGTGATCTCCGGCGGTTGACCCGAGCCGCTACTCGAAGGGGTAGCGCACGCCGAGCCGGCCCCGCAGGGCGTCGATCAGCCGCAGCGTCGCCAGAGTGTCGCGGTGGGGGATCAGCGGGCTTTCGATGAGGCCCGCGTGGATGCAGCGCTGCGCCTCGATCAGCTCGTACTCGAAGCCGTTGCGGGCGAAGGGCAGGCTCAGTTCCTGCGCCGGCTGGCCGGGCCGCCGCAGGCTGACATGCTGGCACTCCCAGAAGCCGGCGGCCAGGGTGATGTGGCCGAGTTCGCCGTGGATGTGAAAGGCGTTTTCAGCGTCGCCGTCTAAGGCGCAGACGAACTGCGAACTGACGCCGTTCGGATAGTCCAGTTGCACCACGGCGCGCTGGTCGACGCCGGTGTCGGCAAGCCGGCCGCCGATGTGGAATTCGGGCACGCGGTGCTCGCCCATCCGGGCCAGCACCCACTGCGACAAAGTCAGGTTGTAGATGCCGATGTCGAGCAACGTGCCGCCGGCCAGCGCCGGGTTGAAGTGGCGGCCCAGCGGGTCAGGCGGCAGATTGAAGCAGAAGCTGGACTGCAGGGCAGACACGCTGCCGATGGCGCCGCCTTCCAGCCAGTCACCCACCTGCAGAACGGCCGGCAGACACCGTGTCCATACCGCTTCCATCAGGAACAGGCCGCGTTCGCGCGCCAGTGCCACCAGCACCTCGGCCTGCGCCGCAGTGGGCGCCAGCGGCTTCTCGCACAGCACCGGTTTGCCGGCGCACAGTGCGGCAGCCACCGGCCCGGCGTGGGCGCTGTGCGGGGTGGCGACGTAGACGGCGTCGACCTCGGAGTCGTTCAGCAGCGCGTCCAGGTCGCTGACGACACGCACCGTCTGCCCACCGCGAGACCAGCGGGCCGCAAATTCAAGGGCACGGCCGGGGTCTCGGCCCGTCACCGCCACCAGCCGTGCACCCGGCACAGCGGCCAGCGCATCGGCGAACAGGTGCGCGATGCGACCCGGGCCGACCATGCCCCAGCGCAGCGGTCTTGCAGAAGAGTCATCCATGAATGGAACGTAATGGCCGCCAGCCTGTCATAGGCAGTGGAATTGTGCGCGACGGCGCGGCGGCCCGGTCCCGCACTTGGGCCCAAAATGAAGAGCCGCTGACGACGCGGCGGAGGCGAGCGTCGCCGGCCCTCAGTCCCTCAGTTCCCAGTCCTCAGTCCTTTTCCCCGCCCGCCACTTCCATTCACCGGTCGTCCATGCGCATCCAGAGCACAGCTTTTCGGTTCACCCACGCGGCTGCGGCTGCCAGCCTGCTGGCGGCCTGCGCCACGCCGCCGGTCCCGCCAGCGGCCGCCACGGACGCAGCGGCAACTTCTTCCGCCCTGCCCGCCACGCCGGCCCCTGCTGCCCTGCCCACCCGCTTCACCGTGGCGCCGCTGATTCCGCCGGGCACTCCTGCCGTTGCTGCCCGGCCACCAGCCTTCGCCGCGTCCGCTGCAGCACCCGCGGCCGCGGCACCCGCGCCCGGCACGCCGCCGCCGTTCTCCACCGTCATCAAGGACGCGAAGAAAATCCCCGGCGCGCTGACCTTCTGGCAGAAGGACGACAAGGTCTGGATCGAACTCGCTCCACAGCAGTTCGGCCAGCCTTACCTGCTGTCGCCGAAGATCAGGAACGGCATCGGCGAGGCGATGGTGATCGGCGGCCTGATGGCCTACCCGGTCAGCGGTGCCGGCGGCGTGCAGGTCGTGGAGTTCGTGCGCGTTCACAACATGGTGCGCCTGCAAGCCCGCAATCAGGACGTCTACGCCAGGGCCGGCACGCCGGAAGCCCGCGCAGTGGAATCGTCTTACTCGGCCAGCCTGCTCGGCAGTACCGCGGTGGCGAGCCAGCCGCACCCCGACAGCAAGAGCGTGCTGATCGAGGTCAACGGCCTCTTCCTGTCCGACATGCTCGGCGTGGGCATGATGCTGCAACGCGCGTTTCGCCAGGGTTATGCGCTGGACAGCCGCAACACCGTGATCACCGGCGTGCGCAGCACGCCTGAACTGAGCGTGATCGAGACGCAGAACCACTACTACAGCGGCACCATCGCCATCCCGCAGCCGGGCTCGGCGCCGGGCGCGCCCGTGCCGATCGTGCCGCGCCATCTGCCCGACACCCGCAGCATGCTGGTCGGACATCACTATTCACTGGCGCCGTTGCCGGCCGTGCCGATGGCGACAAGGCGCGCCGACGCGCGCGTCGGACTGTTCAGCACCAGCGTGCTCGACTTCAGCGACGACCTCTCGCGCAGCCCGCGCCAGCGCTACATCGAGCGCTGGAGGCTGGAGAAGAAGGACCCGGCGGCCGAGGTGTCCGAGCCGGTCAAGCCGATCACCTTCTGGATCGACCGCAACGTGCCGCTGATCTACCGCGAAACGGTGCGCAGCGCGATCCTGGAGTGGAACAAGGCCTTCGAGCGCATCGGCTTCAAGGGCGCCATCGCGGTCCAGCAGCAGGCCGACGACGCCGCCTTCGACACCCTCGACTTCGGCGTTGCCTCGGTGCGCTGGATGATGAGCGCCGAGCCGGGTTTCGGCGCCATCGGACCGCGTCACAACGACCCCCGCACCGGCGAGATCCTCGACGCAGACATCGGCTTCGAAGGCCTTTCGGCGCGCGCCGTGCGAACGGTGCGCGCACAGGTGCTGGCCAGTGCCGTGGCCGGCGGCGCTGCGCCGGCGTTCTTTACCGAACCAATGGCGTCGCCCTTCGGCGCCAGCGGCCATGAGCTCTGCCAGCACGCCGACATGGCGGCCGAACAGGCAAGCTATGCGATGGACGTGCTCGAGGCGCGGGGCGAACTCGAACCCGACAGCCCGCTGGCGCAACAGTTCGTGCTCGACTACGTGAAGGACACGGTGATGCACGAGGTCGGCCACACGCTGGGTCTGCGCCACAACTTCCGCGCCTCCCGCGTCTACACCGAGGCGCAGCTTTCGGACGCCGAGTTCACGCGCGCCAACGGCACCACAGGCTCGGTGATGGAGTACAACGCCATCAACCTGTCGCGAGCCGGCCGGCCGGCCGGAGTGCCCTTCCAGCTGACTCTGGGACCCTACGACTACTGGGCGATCGAATACGCCTACAAGGTGATGCCGGCGGGCGCCACAGCCGCCGATGAGGCAGCCGGGTTGCAGCGCATCGCGTCGCGCAGCAACGAGCCGCTGCTGGCCTTCGGCACCGACGAGGACAGCGCGCTGGGCATCGACCCCGAGACCATCCAGCTCGACCTCGGCGCCGACCCCATCGCCTTTGCCGCCAAGCGCATCGACATCGCGCGCGACCTGTTCCGCCGCCAGGAAACACGCGTGCTGGCGCCGGAACGCGACTACGCGGTGCTGCGCCGCTCACTCAACTACGCGCTGAACGACATGGGCCGCGCGGTCGGCGTGCTCGCGCGGCAGATAGGCGGCGTGCGCACGCTGCGCGACTTTCCGGGCAGCGGGCGTGATCCGCTTCAGCCTGTCAGCGCGGTCTTGCAGCGGCAGGCCCTCGACCTGATCTCGCGCGCCGTGCTGTCCGCCGACGGGCTGGCCGTCTCACCCGCACTGCAACGCCGGCTGGCACCCGACTTCCAGGACCGTGGCGAGATTCCCGGCGTGATGACCGACTTCTCGGTCGGCCAGCGCCTGCTCGATCTGCAGCGTGCCATGCTCGGCCAGCTGATGAGCGAGACCCTGGCGGCGCGCCTTCTGGGCAGTGTCGACAAGTACGAACGTGCCGCCGATGCCTTTCAGTTGTCGGAGCTGTACGGCCGGCTGACCCGCGACGTGTGGAGCGAGTTGCCGCGCGGCGGAGCCATCGTCGCGGCACGGCGCGACCTGCAGCGCGAGCACGTCAACCGGCTGGCTGCGGCCATGCTGCGGCCGGCGCCGCAGGCGCGTGCCGATGCGCGCGGGCTGATGCGTGAGCAGGCACTGGCGCTGCAGGGGAAGCTCGACGCGGCCTTGCGCGGCTCTTCCGCCATGGACGCCGAGACCCGCACCCATCTGCGCGACAGCGCTGACAGCCTGCGCCAGGCGATTGCCGCGCCGATGTCGCGCGTCGGCATATGACGAGGGAACTGCGGAACTGAAAACGCAGTCCGTCTGGACTGCGTTTCAATGGCGGAGCGGATCAGGGGCCGGCCAGCCCCGGATGCGGCTCTCCTTACCCCATGTGCAAGCCACCGTTGCAGCTGAAGTCGGCACCGGTCGTGAAACCCGAGTCGGGGCCGGCCAGCCAGGCCACGATGGAGCCGATTTCTTCCGGTGTGCCCAGCCGCTTGACGGGAATCGTGGCGACGATCTTTTCCAGCACCTCGGGCTTGATCGCGCGGACCATCTCGGTGCCGATGTAACCCGGGCTGACGGTGTTGACGGTCACGCCCTTGCTCGCCATTTCCTGCGCCAGCGCCATCGTGAAGCCGTGCATGCCGGCCTTGGCGGCCGAGTAGTTGGTCTGCCCGGCCTGGCCCTTTTCGCCGTTCACCGAGCTGATCTGGATGATGCGGCCCCAACCCTTTTCGACCATGCCCGGCACGACCTGCTTGGTCACGTTGAACATGCTGTTCAGGTTGGTGTCGATGACCGCCTTCCAATCTTCCGGCGTCATCTTCAGGAACATGCGGTCGCGCGTGATGCCGGCGTTGTTGACGAGCACCTCGATCGGGCCATGCTCTTCCGTCGACCTCGTGAATGCGGCCACGGTCGAGTCCCAGTCACCGACATTGCCCACCGAGGCGTAAAAGGTGTAGCCCTGCGCCGTCTGCTCGTCGAGCCACTTCTGCCAGTCACGGCTGGGGCCGCAGCCGGCGATGACCTTGAAGCCCTCTTTGTGCAGGCGGTGGCAGATCGAGGTGCCGATGCCACCCATGCCACCGGTGACGTACGCAACTTTCTGGTTCATTTCAATCTCCTTGATTGTTCGGTTCTGATGTACGGAGGGTGACCTGGCGCCGCCCAACGGTCAACCGGGTTCGCCCGATGCACCGGCCCGGAATGAGCCGGCGCGATGTGACTCGTTCAACGTTCGACGGTCAGCGCCACGCCCATGCCGCCGCCGATGCAGAGCGAGGCGATGCCCTTCTTCGCGTCGCGCTTGATCATCTCGTGCAGCAGCGTCACCAGGATGCGGCAGCCGGACGCGCCGATCGGGTGGCCGATGGCGATGGCGCCACCGTTGACGTTGACCTTGCTGGTGTCCCAGCCCATTTCCTGGTGCACCGCGCAAGCCTGCGCGGCGAAGGCTTCGTTGATTTCCAGCAGGTCCAGGTCGGCAGGCTTCCAGCCGGCGCGCTCCAGCGCCTTGCGGGCGGCGGGCACCGGGCCCATGCCCATCAGCTTGGGGTCGAGGCCGGCGCTGGCGTAGCTGGCGATGCGCGCCAGCGGCGTCAGGCCCAGCGCGGCGGCCTTCTTCGCCGTCATCACCACCACGCCGGCTGCGCCGTCGTTCAGGCCCGAGGCATTGCCCGCGGTCACGCTGCCCGCCTTGTCGAAGGCCGGACGCAAGCCTGCCAGCACTTCGGCCGTGCTCTTGCGGTTGATGAACTCGTCAGCCGAAAAGACCAGCGCATCGCCCTTCTTCTGCGGGATCGTCACACCGACGATCTCGTCGTTGAAGCGGCCGGCTTCCTGGGCGGCCGCCGCCTTCTGTTGCGAACCCAGCGCAAGCGCGTCCTGCGCCTCGCGCGTGATGCCGTATTCCCTCGCCACGTTCTCCGCCGTGATGCCCATGTGGTACTGGTTGTAGACGTCCCACAGGCCATCGACGATCATCGTGTCGACCATCTTCCAGTCGCCCATGCGCTGGCCGTCCCGGCTGCCATTCAGCACGTGCGGGCTCATGCTCATGCTCTCCTGGCCGCCGGCGATGACGATCTCGCTGTCACCGTCGCGGATGGCCTGGGCCGCCAGCATCACGGCCTTCAGGCCCGAGCCGCAGACCTTGTTGATGGTCATCGCCGGCACGCTGTTCGGCAGCCCGGCACGGATGACCGACTGGCGCGCCGGGTTCTGGCCGACGCCGGCCGTCAGCACCTGGCCGAGGATGACCTCGCCGATCTGGCCGCCTTCGAGGCGGGCGCGCTCCAGCAGCGCCTTGATCACGGTGGCTCCCAGCTCGGTGGCGGGCGTCTTGGCGAGCGTGCCGCCGAACTTGCCCACGGCGGTGCGGGCGGCTGCAACGATGACGATATCGGTCACGGAGTTCTCCTGTCCAGGTTGAGTCGAGGATGAAAATCAGACGGCCTTGGCCTTGACGTAACGGCCGGGCGCCGCTTCGATGGCCTTGTACTCGCGGCTGCCCGGCGTCTTGGCCGCGGGCACCTGCTTGCCGCCGAATGGTGCCAGCCACTCGCTCCATTCGGTCCACCAGCTGCCCGGGCGCTCCGTGGCGCCGGCGAACCATTCGTCGGCGTTGGCCGGCAGGGCGTCGTTCACCCAGTGGCAGCGTTTGCCCTTGGCCGGCGGGTTGATGACGCCGGCGATGTGGCCGCTGGCGCCGAGCACGAAACGCACGCCCTTCTTGCCGCCTTTCACGCTTATCGCGCCCTTCGGGCCGCCGGGGCCGTTCAGCGCGCGCGTGGAGGCGTAGGCCGCCGCCCAGGGCACGATGTGGTCCTCACGCGAGCCGTAGACGAACACCGGTGCCTCGATACGGCCGAGGTCGATCTTTTCGCCACAGACCGTCAGCGCGCCCGGCGTCACCAGTTCATTCTGCAAATACATGTGGCGCAGGTACCAGCAGTACATCGGCCCCGGCATGTTGGTGGCGTCGCCGTTCCAGTAGAGCAGGTCGAAAGGCGGCGGGGCTTCACCCTTCAGGTAGCTGCCGACCACATAGTTCCAGACCAGATCGTTCGGGCGCAGGAAGCTGAAGGTGGTGGCGAGTTCCTTGCCCTTCATCAGGCCCGGGCCGCCGGGCGCGTCGGGGCCCAGTGTCATCTCTCGCAGCTTCACCGAGTTCTCGTCGACGAAGATGTCGAGGATGCCGGTGTTGCTGAAGTCGAGCAGCGTGGTCAGCAGCGTCAGCGAATGTGCAGGTTGCTGGCCACGCGCCGCCAGCACCGCGAGCGCGTTGCAAAGGATGGTGCCGCCAACGCAGAAGCCCAGCATATTGATGGTTTCGGCGCCGGTGATGTCCTGCACGACGTCGATGGCGCGGATGGCAGCGTCTTCGATGTAATCGTCCCAGGTCTTTGCCTTCAGCGACTCGTCGGGGTTGCGCCAACTCACCACGAAGGTGCGGTGGCCTTGCTCCACCGTGTAGCGGATCACCGAGTTCTCGGGCTGCAGGTCGAGGATGTAGTACTTGTTGATGCAAGGCGGCACGAAAAGCATCGGCCGCTCGTGCACCTTCGTGGTCAAGGGCTTGTATTCGATGAGCTGGAACAGTTCGTTCTCGAACACCACCGTGCCCTCGGTGGTGGCCACGTTGCGGCCGACCTCGAACACCGACTCGTCGGTCTGCGAGACATGGCCCTTCCTGACGTCGGCCAGCAGCAGCTGCATGCCGGCGGCAATGCTCTCGCCCTTGGTGTCGAGCGCCTTCTGCAGCGCCTCGGGATTGAAGGCGAGGAAGTTGCTCGGGCTGGAGGCGTCGATCCACTGCTGCACCGCGAAGCGGATTCGGGCACGTGTCTTTTCATCGCCCTGCACCTGCTCGGCCATCTGCATCAGCGTGCGGGCGTTCAGCAGGTACATCTGCGCGGTATAGGCGGCGGCTGGGTTGTCCAGCCATTCGTGGCCGGCAAAACGGCGGTCGCCCAGCGAAGCGGGCTTGGCGGCCGGTGCCCCTGCGGCGATGCCGGGCAAGCGCTGCAACTGCTGGTTCCAGACGTCCGAAACGCTCTTCAGGTAGTCGGCCTGCATCTGTGCCAGATTTTCCAGCGGCAGCGTCATGCCGGCTGCCGATTTCCAGATGTCCCCGATGGCAGAGCCGAATATCGGAGTGCCGGGGGCGGCCGAAGCTTCGGCGGGGGTAGTCTTGCTCTTCACGGTCGTCTCCTCGCAGTCGGGGCAACGCCGGCCCCTGAGCGGGCAGGCTGCCCGCAAATTGTGAACTGATGCACGTTATAGCCTTGTCGGCTTACCACGCCATGACACCATCTTTCACTGAGTGAAATCATACACCGTATCCTGAGATGTACATCGTCGCCATTGCCTGGATTTACGTCGTCTTGATGATGGCGATCGCCGAAGCCTTGTCCAGCCAGGGCAGCGTGATCGGCGCCATCTTCACCTTCCTGCTGTACGGCGTGCTGCCGCTGTCCATCGTGATGTACGTGCTGGGCACGCCGATGCGCCGCCGGGCCAGGCGCGCGGCCGAAGCGGCGGCCTCAGCCGCGGTGTCGCCAGACGGCGGCGACCAGGCGCCCGGTGCGGCCGTCGCGGCGGAAAGAAAAGAAACGTGAGCTTTCTTCCACCGTGCACCAGCGTCCGCCGTCGATCTGCACCACGCCGGCTTCACGCAGGACATCGCTCGCCAGGCCGGGGAGATTGGCCAGCCAGCGAGCTTCTCCGTCAGGTCGCAGGCGGCTGACGAAACGTGCCGGATCAGGGTGGCCCGGGTCGGCGGTGAACGCGCGCAATACGTCGGCACCCACTTCGAACTGGCGCGGGCCGATGCAGGGCCCGAGCCAGGCCACCACGTCGCCAGGCGTTTTGCCGGTGCCACGACACATCGCCGCCAGCGTCGCCTGCAGCACTCCGGCTGCCAGTCCGCGCCAGCCGGCATGGGCGGCGGCAACGGCGCGGCCATCGCGGGTGGCCAGCAGCACCGGAAGGCAGTCGGCCACCTGCACGGTGCAGGCGACGCCGGCTTGATCGGTCCATGCGGCGTCGGCTTCGAGCGGCTCGCCGTCGACGTCGTCCACGCCGATTCGCACCACGCGCGCGCCATGCACCTGGCGCAGCCAGACCGGCCGCCCGCCTATCGCCGCAGCCACGCGCCGCCTGTTCTCGGCCACGGCGGAAGGCAAGTCACCGACCGCCGTGCCGACATTCAGGTTGTGCCAGGGCATCGCGCTGACGCCGCCGTCGCGCTCACTCATGAAAGCGCCCACCGAAGCCGGTGCGCCCCACTGCGGCTGCAGGGCTGAAAGCACCGTCAGGCGGCGTCCGGGCAGGCTTCGGGCCGGGTCAGCTCGAAGGCCGGCAGCGCGATGCAGGCGTCGAAGACGCGCATGACGTTCGGCACATGGTCGAGCCGGCAGTCGAAGCGGCGGGCATTGAAGATCTGCGGCACCAGCACGCAGTCGGCCAGCGTCGGCGTCTCGCCGTGGCAATACAGCCCGGGCCGCGCGGCCAGTTGCCGTTCGAGCACCTCCAGCCCGCTCTCCACCCAGTGCCGGTACCAGCGGTTCTTGTCGTCTTCGCTCAGCTTCAGGTCGTGCACCAGGTAGCGCAGCACCCGGAGGTTGTTCAACGGGTGGATCTCGCAGGCGATGTCCATCGCCAGCGCGCGCACACGCGCCCGCTCGGCCGGCGTGCCCGGCAGCAGCGGCGGCTCGGGGTGGGTTTCATCGAGGTATTCGATGATTGCCAGACTCTGCGTCAGCACATGCTCGCCGTCATGCAGCAGCGGCACCAGGCGCGCCGCCGACACCGCTGAATACGAGGCCTGCAGATGTTCGTTCTTCGCCAGGTGGACGGCCTTGTAGTCGTAGTCCAGGCCCTTCAGCGCGAGCGCGATGCGCACCCGGTACGAGGCCGACGAACGGAAATAGTTGTAGAGCTCCATGGCGGTCTCGCGGACGTTCAGCGCACGGCCACGCGCAGCGTGCCCAGGCCGGCGATGGCACCTTCCATCACATCGCCGCGCACGACCGCGCCCACGCCGGCCGGCGTGCCGGTGAAGATCAGGTCGCCGGGCTGCAGCGTCCAGGCGGCGCTGAGCTGTTCGATGGTTTCGTTGACGCTCCAGATCAGGTCGGCGAGGTCGCCCTTCTGCTTCGTCACGCCATTCACGCTGACCGTGATGGCGCCGCGCAGCAACTCGCCGGTGCGCGCCTTCGGCACGATGGGCCCGATCGGCGCCGACTGCTCGAATGCCTTGCCGATGCACCAGGGCCGGCCCTGTTTCTTCATCTCGTTCTGCAGGTCGCGCCGTGTCATGTCGAGGCCGACCGCGTAACCCCAGATGTGGTCGGGCGCATCGGCCGCCTTGATGCCGCTGCCGCCGCCGCCGATGGCCACCACGAGTTCGATCTCGTGGTGCAGGTTGGCCGTCAGGCTGGGGTAGCCGATGAAGCCCGTCTCGCCTTCGGCCACCGCCACCACGGCGTCGGCCGGCTTCATGAAGAAGAATGGCGACTCGCGGCCGCTGAAGCCCATCTCCACCGCGTGGTCGGCGTAGTTGCGGCCCACGCAGTAGATGCGGTGGACCGGGAAGTCGCCACCCCCTGCCACAGGCACGGTGACGGGCGCGGGCGGGGTCAGGACGAGGTTCATGGGCGGGTCTCCAGGGCCGGGCCGGGGATGATGCCATGCACGCCCGGCCGCTACACTCGAAGGCATGTTCGAACCTCATCGCATCAAGCACTGCCGCGTCTGCGGCAGCCGGGTGGAGTACCGCACCCCGGATGACGACAACCGCGACCGCGCCGTCTGCACCGCGTGTGGCGAGATCCACTATGAGAACCCGATCAATGTGGTCGGCACGCTGCCGGTGTGGGGCGAACAGGTGCTGCTGTGCCGTCGCAACATCGAGCCGAGACGCGGTTTCTGGACGCTGCCGGGCGGCTTCCTGGAACTCGGCGAAAGCACCTCGGAGGGTGCGCTGCGCGAGACCGACGAGGAAGCCGGCGCCCGCGTCGAACTGCAGGGCCTGTTCACGGTGCTCAATGTCGTGCGCGCCGGGCAGTTGCATCTTTTCTACCGCGCCCGCCTGCACGACATCCGGTTTGCACCCGGGCCGGAGACCATCGAGGCCCAATTGTTTCTGGAAGAAGAGATTCCCTGGGACGAAATCGCCTTCCGCACCGTGCGGGAAACGCTGAAGCGTTTTTTCGACGACCGGCGGCTCGGCCAATTCGGCATGCACGCGCTGGACATCAATTAGTGCGACGCGGCACAAGCCGACTTTTCGGGAATGACGTCGCCTCCGGTGCGGTCCGCAAAACCAAAGCACGAGAGCGACATTCGGCCTCTGCACCGTCAAACACCCAAATGTCACAATGAATAAGAATGATTGTTATTCCTATTAAGCATCTCCACAAGTCGACCATATTGGTAAAGTATTAGAAATCCAGGTTTCATTCCTGTCGTCCACAATCTACTGCGGTGCGTTAGGTAAAAGTTGGTGGACTAGCCATCAGCCAAACGCAGTTTTTCCACAACGGAGCAAATTCATGACTTCACGTCGACAGTTCATCCAGATCGTCCCGGTCGCAGGCGCCGCCCTGCTGGTCAGCCGTGGCGCCCTCGCCCAAGCTGCGCCCATGCTCAGCGAAAAGGATGCCCAAGCCGTCGCGCTTGGCTACGTGGCCGACTCCACCAAGGCCGATGGCACCAAATTCAAGAACCACGCAAACACCCAGCTCTGCAGCAACTGCGCGCTGTACCAGGGTAAGGCGACTGACGCCGCTGGGGGCTGTCCGCTATTCGCGGGCAAGCAGGTGGCAGGCAAGGGCTGGTGCAGCGCCTGGGCGAAGAAGGGCTGAAGAGATGCAGTGAGTCTGCGGAGGCAGGCTGACGACAACCTGCGCAGTCAGAAAAAAGGGCCCCACTCGGGGCCCTTTGTATTGAACGGAGCGGTTTCCGAGGCGCCCTGACGCGGGCTTCAGCGCCGCGCCGGCGGCAGGTCGGTGCAACTGCCGTGCGCCACCTCGGCGGCCATGCCGATGCTTTCCCCCAGCGTCGGGTGCGGGTGGATGGTCTTGCCGATGTCGACCGCGTCGGCGCCCATCTCGATGGCCAGCGCCACCTCGCCGATCATGTCGCCCGCATGCGTGCCGACGATGCCCCCGCCCAGAATCCTGCCGTGGCCATGGGCCTCGGGAGAGTCGTCGAAGAGCAGCTTCGTGAAACCCTCATCGCGACCGTTGGCGATGGCGCGGCCGGAAGCCGTCCAGGGGAACAGGCCCTTCTTGACCTTGATGCCCTTGGCCCTGGCCTCGTCTTCGGTCAGGCCGACCCAGGCCAACTCGGGGTCGGTGTAGGCCACGCTGGGGATCACGCGGGCGTCGAACTGCGCCTTCGTGTCGCCGGCTGCCACCTCGGCCGCCACATGCGCCTCGTGCACGGCCTTGTGCGCCAGCATCGGCTGGCCGACGACGTCGCCGATGGCGAAGATGTGCGGCACGTTGGTGCGCATCTGCACGTCGACCGGGATGAAGCCGCGGTCGGTGACGACCACACCGGCCCTCTCGGCGCCGATCTTCTTCCCGTTCGGCGTGCGGCCCACGGCCTGCAGCACCATGTCGTACAGGCCTTCGCTGGCCTTGCCGTCCAGCCCTTCGAACGTCACGCGGATGCCGTCGGCGGTGGCCTCGGCCCCCACCGTCTTCGTCTTCAGCATGATGTTGTCGAAGCGCGGCGCGTTCATCTTCTGCCACACCTTGACGAGGTCGCGGTCGGCACCCTGCATCAGGCCGTCGAGCATCTCGACGACGTCGAGCCGCGCGCCCAGCGTGCTGTACACCGTGCCCATCTCCAGCCCGATGATGCCGCCGCCGATGACGAGCATCTTCTTCGGCGTCTGCCGCAGTTCCAGCGCGCCGGTGCTGTCGACGATGCGCGGATCGCTCGGCAGGAACGGCAGCCGCACGGCCTGCGAACCGGCGGCAATGATGCACTGCTTGAACCGAATCGTCTTCGACTTGCCGGTTTTTTCCTGACCGTCGCCGGTCGTCTCTTCGACCGTCATGTGGTGCGGATCGGCGAAGCTGCCGTAACCGCGCACCACCGTCACCTTGCGCATCTTGGCCATCGCCGCCAGGCCGCCGGTGAGCTTGTTCACCACCTTGTTCTTGTGGACCAGCAGCTTCGGAAGCTCGATGGTGGGCGGCGCGAAGCTGATGCCCAGGTCACTGAAATGCGTGACCTCGTCCATCACCGCGGCCACGTGCAGCAACGCCTTGCTGGGAATGCAACCGACGTTCAGGCAGACGCCGCCGAGCGCTGCGTAGCGCTCGATGATCACCACGTTCATCCCGAGATCGGCGGCGCGGAAGGCCGCCGAATAGCCGCCCGGCCCGGCGCCGAGCACGAGGATGTCGCAATCCAGGTCGGCGCCACCGGCATGGCTGGCGGCTGCCGGCGCCGGGCTTGCCGCCAACGGCGCGGCGGCCGGGACCGGGGCGGGGGCGGAGGCGGAGGCGGGTGCTGCAGCAGCTGCCACGCCCTCGCCTTCCAGCATCAGCAACAGGCTGCCCTGGTTGACGACGTCGCCCACCTTCACCTTGACTTCCTTGACGACCCCGGCCGCCGACGACGGAATCTCCATCGAGGCCTTGTCGCTCTCCACCGTGATCAGGCTCTGTTCGAGCTTGATGGTGTCGCCCACCTTGACCAGCAGTTCGATCACCGCCACGTCCTTGAAGTCGCCGATGTCGGGGACTTTCACTTCCATCATTGCCATCTCGGCGCTCCTTCGGATCAGAGCACGATGCGGCGGAAATCCGCCAGCAGCGATGCGAAGTAGACATTGAAACGCGCGGCGGCGGCGCCGTCGATCACGCGGTGGTCCCAGCTCAGGCTGAGCGGCAGTATCAGGCGCGGCACGAACTGCTTGCCATCCCAGCGCGGCTCCATGCTGCTCTTGCAGACGCCCATGATCGAGACCTCGGGCGCGTTGATGATCGGCGTGAAATAACGCCCGCCGATGCCGCCGAGGCTGCTGATGCTGAAACAGCCGCCGGTCATCTCGGCCGGGCCGAGCTTGCCGTCGCGGGCCTTCTTGGCCAGTTCACCCATCTCGGTGCTGATCTGGAAGATGCCCTTCTTGTCGGCGTCCTTGATGACCGGCACCATCAGGCCGTTCGGCGTGTCGGCGGCGAATCCGATGTGAAAGTAGTTCTTCAGGACGAGCTGTTCACCGTCGAGTGAAGAATTGAACTGCGGGAACTTCTTCAGCGCCGCCACCGCCGCCTTGATCATGAAGGCGAGCATGGTCACCTTGATGCCCGACTTCTCGTTCTCCTTGTTGGTGGCCACACGGAAGGCTTCCAGCTCGGTGATGTCGGCTTCGTCGTGGTTGGTGACGTGCGGGATCAGCACCCAGTTGCGGTGCAGGTTGGCACCACTGATCTTCTGGATGCGGCTCAGGTCCTTGCGCTCGATGGGGCCGAACTTCGCGAAGTCGACCTTCGGCCAGGCCAGCAAGCCCGGGAAGGCGCCGCCGTCGCCGGCGGCGGCCGGTGCCGACGCACTGGCCTTCTGCGCGGCGGTCACCGTGCTGCCTACCATCACGCCCTTGACGAAGCTCAGCACGTCGTCCTGGGTGATGCGGCCTTTCGGGCCGCTGCCCGCCACTTCAGCCAGCGGCACGCCAAGCTCGCGGGCGAAGCGGCGCACCGAGGGTGACGCGTGCGGCAAGGCACCTTTGGCGCCGGTGGGGTCGTGGGCCGGCATGGCGGCGGCTGGGACCACAGGCACGCTGGCGGCTGTCGCAGCGACGGCCGGAGCTGCGGCCGCGACAGCCGGTGCGGCAGCGGAAGGCACAGACGCAGTTGCGGGTACCGAAGCCGAGGGTGCGGCGGCGCCAGTTGCGCCTTGCAGCATCGCGATCAGCGAACCCTTCTTCACCTTGTCGCCGACCTTGACCAACAAGCTGCTGACCACGCCGGCATGCGACGACGGAATCTCCATCGAGGCTTTGTCGCTCTCCACCGTGATCAGGCTCTGTTCGACCTTCACGCTGTCACCGACATCCACGAAGACCTCGATCACGGAGACTTCGTCGAAGTCACCGATGTCGGGCACGAGTATCTCGACCGGACCTGAGGCTGTCGCGGGCGCCGCCAGGGCGACCGCTGCCGGAGCCGGCGCCGCCACGGGTGCAGCCGCCGCGACCGGCGCCAGGACGGGCGCCGCCACAACCGCAACAGGCACCGACCCTGCGGTCTCAAGCAGCAGCACCAGCACACCCTGGTTGATCTTGTCGCCGAGCGCGACCTTCATTTCCTTCACCACACCGGCGTGCGACGAAGGAATCTCCATCGACGCCTTGTCGGACTCCACCGTCATCAGCGACTGGTCGACCGTGATGGTGTCGCCGGGTTTCACCAGCAATTCGATGATCTCGACATCCTTGAAGTCGCCGATGTCCGGGACTTTGACTTCTACCGTGGCCATGTCTTGTCTCCCAGCTTCTTATGCGTAAAGCGGATTGATCTTGTCGGCATCGATGCCGTACCTGGCGATGGCCTCCGCCACCTTGGTGGCCGGCACCGTGCCTTCTTCACTCAGCGCCTTCAGCGCGGCCACCACGATGTAGTGGCGATTCACCTCGAAGTGCTCACGCAGCTTGCTGCGGAAGTCGCTGCGGCCGAAGCCGTCGGTGCCCAGCACCTTGTAGGTGCGGCCCTTGGGAATGAAGGCGCGAATCTGCTCCGCGTAGTTCTTCATGTAGTCGGTGCTCGCCACCACCGGGCCGGGTTGAGGCGCCAGCTGCTGGGTGACGAAGGGCACGCGCGCCTCGCTGGTCGGGTGCAGCAGGTTCCAGCGCTCGCAGTCCTGACCTTCGCGTGTCAGCTCATTGAAGCTCGGGCAGCTCCAGACGTTGGCGGCCACGCCCCAGTCGGCTTCGAGCAGTTTCTTCGCTGCCATGCTCTCGCGCAGGATGGTGCCGCTGCCCAGCAGATTCACGCAAAGGGAACCGGACGGGCCGATCGGCATCCCGTTCGTCGCGCCTTCTTCCAGCAGATACATGCCCTTGATGATCTGCTCCTCGGTGCCTGCCTTCAGGCCGGGCATCGGGTAGTTCTCGTTCAGCAGGGTGATGTAGTAGTAGACGTTTTCCTGGCGCTCGACCATGCGCTTCAGGCCGTGGTGCAGGATGATGCCGACCTCGTGCGCGAAGCTCGGGTCGTAGCTGATGCAATTCGGAATGGTGCCGGCCAGGATGTGGCTGTGGCCGTCCTCGTGCTGCAGGCCCTCGCCGTTCAGCGTGGTGCGCCCGCTGGTGCCGCCGAGCAGGAAGCCGCGCGCCTGCATGTCGCCGGCCGCCCAGGCCATGTCGCCGATGCGCTGGAAGCCGAACATCGAGTAGTACACGTAGAACGGCACCATGATGCGGTTGTTCGTCGAATACGAGGTCGCGGCGGCGATCCAGCTGCCCATGCCACCGGCTTCGTTGATGCCTTCCTGCAGGATCTGGCCGTCTTTCGCCTCGCGGTAGTACATCACCTGGTCCTTGTCGACCGGCGTGTAGTTCTGCCCAGCGGGGTTGTAGATGCCGATCTGGCGGAACAGCCCCTCCATGCCGAAGGTGCGCGCCTCGTCGACCAGGATCGGCACGACACGGGGGCCGAGCGCCTGGTCACGCAGCAGTTGCGTCAGGAATCGCACGTAGGCCTGCGTGGTGCTGATCTCGCGGCCTTCGGCGGTGGGTTCGAGCACGGCCTTGAAGGTTTCAAGCGAGGGCACGGTGAAACTCTCGTCGGCCTTCGTGCGGCGGTGCGGCAGGTAGCCGCCGAGGGCCTTGCGACGCTCGTGCAGGTACTTCATCTCGGGCGTGTCGTCGGCCGGCCTGTAGAACGGAATGTTCGGCAGGTCGGCGTCGGAGATGGGGATATTGAAGCGGTCGCGCATGACGCGGATGTCTTCGTCGGTCAGCTTCTTCGCCTGGTGAGCGGTATTCTTGCCTTCGCCGGCCTTGCCCATGCCCCAGCCCTTGACGGTCTTGATCAGCATCACCGTCGGCTGGCCGGTATGGTGGGTGGCCTTGTGGAAGGCGGCGTGCACCTTCTGCGCGTCGTGGCCTCCGCGACGCAGGCTCCAGACGTCGTCGTCGCTCATCTTGGCCACCATCTCCAGCGTGCGCGGGTCGCGGCCGAAGAAGTTCTTGCGCACGAATGCGCCGTCGTTCGCCTTGAAGGCCTGATAGTCGCCGTCCAGCGTGTCCATCATGATCTTGCGCAGCGCGCCGGTCTTGTCGCGCGCCAGCAGCGGGTCCCAGTTGCTGCCCCAGATCAGCTTGATGACGTTCCAGCCCGAACCGCGAAACTCGCCTTCCAGTTCCTGGATGATCTTGCCGTTGCCGCGCACCGGGCCGTCCAGGCGCTGCAGGTTGCAGTTGACGACGAAGACCAGGTTGTCGAGATTCTCACGCGCTGCCAGACCGATGGCGCCCAGGCTCTCGGGCTCGTCCATCTCGCCGTCACCCATGAAGGCCCAGACCTTGCGGTTGGAGGTGTCGGCGATGCCGCGCGCGTGCAGGTACTTCAGGAAACGTGCCTGGTAGATCGCCATCAAGGGCCCCAGACCCATCGACACGGTCGGGAACTGCCAGAACTCGGGCATCAGCTTCGGGTGCGGGTAGCTGCTCAGGCCCTTGCCGGCGCCCTCCTGGCGGAAATTCAGCAGTTGCTCTTCAGTGAGCCTGCCTTCCATGAAGGCGCGGGCATAGATGCCGGGCGCGCTGTGGCCCTGGATGTACAGGCAGTCGCCGCCGTGGCCTTCGCTCTCGGCGTGCCAGAAATGGTTGAAGCCGGCGGCGAACATGTGCGCCAGCGAGGCAAAACTGCTGATGTGGCCGCCGAGGTCGCCGCCGTCGGCGGGGTGCAGGCGGTTCGCCTTGACGACCATCGCCATCGCGTTCCAGCGCATGTAGGCGCGCAGGCGGCCTTCCAGTTCCAGGTTGCCGGGGCTGCGTTCTTCGTCGTCAGGCTCGATCGTGTTGACGTAGCCCGTGGTGGCCGAAAACGGCATGTCGATACCCGACTGGCGCGCTTCCTCGATCAACTGGTCGAGCAGAAAATGGGCACGTTCCGGGCCCTCCTTGGCGATGACGGCGCTCAGCGCCTCCAGCCATTCACGGGTTTCCTGAGCATCGGCATCGGGGGCGGCGAGGCCGCGAAGGGGCTCCGGCAGTGCGGACATGTGTGTCTCCTGGATCGGTGTGGGTATGGAACGGGCGCGAGTGTGGCACAACTCATCAAAATTTCAAATAGTGCTTATTGTTTTCGTATTATGAAACTCAGTCGGCTCAAGATTCAAACTGACCCGAAGTGCCTCGAAGGTTACTGAAGCGGCCCCGGGATAATGCAGGGCATGCCAGCCCAGAGAAGTTCGAACTCCAGCCCGCCGTCGTCACTGCCCGTGGCAAGGCGGCGCTTCGGCATCTGGTGGCGGCGGCAGTCACCCGCCAGCCAGGACCGCTTCGCCACGCTGGGGCCGCTGATCTCGGTGCTGCTGTTTCTCGCCGCGATCATCTCGGCGTTCTGGTACCTGCGCAATGAGGAGATAGAGCGCGAAACCGAATCAGTCAAGCGTGACACCGAGATCACGCAGCAGCAGATCGGCCTTCGCCTGATACAGAACCAGGAGGTGCTGATCCGCATGTCGCGCGACATGGTGGCGCGCGAGACCGATGCGAACGACTTCGTCACCCAGGCCGTGGCCTTCACCCGCGAGCGGCCCGAGGTCACCCACATGGCGTGGATCGACGCCCGCCGCGTCCCCAGGGCCAGCCACTGGGCCTTGATGCACCACGCCGAGGGCGGCACCCCTGGCAGCGCGCCCGACCCTTCGTTGCCCGTCTCGGGGCGCGCCAATGAAACCGAACTGGCCTTCCGTGTTGCCCGCGACACCCGGATGCCGGCGTATTCGCAGGCGTTTGCGGACAGCACCGGCGCGGCGGTCTTTCAGCTCCATATTCCGCTCAGTGAGCGCAGCACCTTCGCCGGCACGCTGATCGTCGAATATTCGGTCGACTCGCTGCTGCGCTTCTTCGTGCCGGCCGACGTCTCGCGGCGCCACATGATCTCGGTGCTCGATGAAAAGCAGGCGGTGCTGTCGAGCACGGTCACCGGCATGCCGGGCCAGACCACGCGGCGCACGCCCATCGTCAGCGAGTCGCCGCTGACGCCGGCACTCAACGGCCTGGTGTTGCGCGGCCAGGGTTACCGCACCTCCATCGGCCTGATCAGCAACACGCTGTTCTGGATGGTGGTGGCGCTCTCGGTGCTGACGGTGTGGATGCTGCTCGGCACCTGGCGCCACATGCGCCGGCGCTCGCAGATCCAGGGCGCGCTGGTGCAGGAGACGAACTTCCGCCGCGCGATGGAGAACTCCATGCCCACCGGCATGCGGGCGATGGACCTCGAAGGCCGCATCAGCTACGTCAACGCCGCCTTCGCCCAGATGACGGGTTACACCGATGGCGAACTGGTCGGCCGCCTGCCGCCGTACCCGTACTGGCCGCCCGATCGCATCGACGAGAACGGTCGCCTGCTGCAGCAGGAACTGCAGGGCCGCAGCCCGGCTGGCGGCATCGAGGTGAAGGTGATGCGCAAGGGCGGCTCGACCTTCGACGCCCGCATGTACGTCTCGCCGCTGATCGACCCGCGCGGCCAGCAGACCGGCTGGATGACCAGCATGACCAACATCACCGAGGCCAAGCGCATCCGTGATCAGCTTTCGGCCTCGCACGAACGATTCACGACCGTGCTGGAAGGGCTGGATGCCTCGGTCTCGGTGCTGTCGGTGCAGCAGGGCGAACTCCTGTTCGTCAACCGTTCCTACCGGCTCTGGTTCGGCGGCGACGCCCGTGGCCATGCCGCGCTGGCAGGCAGCACGGCGCCCGACAACTTCCAGGCCGAGCCTGACGACTCGGTCGACAACATGTCGGGCCTGCCTACGCAGGAACTGACCGAAGGCGGCACCAGCCCGCGCGAGGTGTTCGTCGAGACGCTGCAGAAATGGTTCGACGTGCGCGCCCGCTACCTGCAATGGACCGACGGCCGGCTGGCCCAGATGCTGATCGCCACCGACATCACGGCGCGCCTGCGCGCCGAGGAAACCGCCGCCGCGCAGGCTGAAAAGGCCCAGGTGACGAGTCGGCTGGTGACGATGGGCGAGATGGCCTCGTCGGTCGCGCACGAACTCAACCAGCCGCTGACGGCGATCACCAACTACTGCAACGGCATGGTGTCGCGCGTGAAGGCGGAGACGATCGAGAAGGACGACCTGATCGCCGCGCTCGTGAAGACCGCGCGCCAGGCCGAACGCGCGGGCCAGATCATCAGGCGCATCCGCGCCTTCGTGAAACGCAGCGAACCACAGCGCCAGGAATCGCAGGCCAGACAGATCGTCGAAGACGCGGTGGAACTGGCCGGCATCGAATTGCGGCGCCGCAACGTGGCCATCCGCAGCTACGTGGCGCAGCGCCTGCCGGTGCTGATGTGCGACCCGATCGTGATCGAGCAAGTGGTGCTGAACCTGCTGAAGAACGCCGCCGAGGCGATCGACAGCGAGCAGTTGCCGTCGGCGCGCCGACATATCGAACTGCGCGTGGTGCCGCGCTACACGCCCGAAGAAGGCGGCGTTATCGAGTTCAGCGTCACGGACACGGGGCCGGGCATCAAGGAAGAGGTGTTCGGCCGCTTGTACGAGGCCTTCTTCTCGACCAAGCCGGAAGGCCTGGGCATCGGCCTGAGTCTGTGCCGGTCTATCGTGGAATCGCACCGCGGCAGGATGAAAGCGGAGAACCTCTACAATCAGGATCAGATTGTCGGCTGCCGTTTTGCCTTCACCTTGCCGGTCGACACTGCGGCCCGGCGAGACATCGCGGCGGCCGCACCCGACGCCGAACCCGAAGTTGCCCTGAACTCCAACGCTGCCCCCCCATGAGCCTGATACCGAAAAAGGGCACGGTCTATGTCGTCGACGACGACGAAGCCGTGCGCGACTCGCTGCAGTGGTTGCTCGAGGGCAAGGACTACCGCGTCAAGTGCTTCGACTCATCGGAGTCCTTCCTCTCCCGCTTCGACCCGCGCGAGGTGGCCTGCCTGATCGCCGACATCCGCATGGACGGCATGAGCGGCCTGGAATTGCAGGACCGGCTGATGGAGCGCAGGAGCCCGCTGCCGATCGTCTTCATCACCGGCCACGGCGACGTGCCGATGGCCGTGACGACGATGAAAAAGGGCGCGATGGACTTCATCGAGAAGCCCTTCAAGGAAGAAGAGTTGCTGGGTCTCGTGGAGCGCATGCTCGACCAGGCACGCAGCGCCTTCAGCCACCACCAGGAACAAGCCAGCAGGGATGCGCTGCTTTCCCGTCTGACGACGAGAGAGGCGCAGGTGCTCGAGCGCATCGTCGCTGGCCGGCTGAACAAGCAGATCGCCGACGACCTTGGCATCAGCATCAAGACGGTGGAGGCGCACCGCGCCAACATCATGGAAAAGCTCAACGCCAACACGGTGGCCGACCTGCTGAAGATCGCGCTCGGCGCGCAGAGCAAAGCCTGACCGGGCGGCTGGCCGCCCACGGAGCCGCTGCGAAGCGGCTTCTTCGTTTCAGAACCAAGAGATGACAGCCCAGCTGATCGACGGCACGGCCCTCTCCCGCCAGATACGCGCCGAGGTCGGCCGGCGTGCCGCCGCGCTGACGGCGCGCGGCCATCGGCCGGGGTTGGCGGTGATCCTGGTAGGCGACGATCCGGCCAGCGCCGTCTACGTGCGCAACAAGGTCAAGGCTTGCGCCGATCACGGTCTGCACTCGGTGCTGGAATGCTACGGCGCCGACCTGCCCGAAGCCGAACTGCTGACGCGCATAGCAGCGCTGAACGCCGACCCGGCGATCCACGGCGTCCTGGTGCAGATGCCGTTGCCGCGCCACATATCGGCGCAGAAGGTCATCGCCGCCATCGCCACGGCAAAAGACGTGGACGGCTTCTCGGTGCTGTCGGCCGGAGAGCTGACCACCGGCCTGCCCGGGCTGCGGCCGGCCACGCCGCATGGTTGCATGAAGATGATCGAGAGCACCGGCGTGCCGCTGCGCGGCAAGCACGCGGTGGTGATCGGCCGCAGCAACACGGTGGGCAAACCGATGGCGCTGCTGCTGCTGCAGGCGCACGCCACGGTGACGGTGTGCCACAGCGCCACGCCCGACATCGGCGTCTTCACCCGGCAGGCCGACGTGGTGGTGGCGGCGGTGGGCCGGCGAAATACGCTGACGGCCGACATGGTCAAGCCCGGCGCCATCGTCATCGACGTCGGCATGAACCGGATTCCCGATGGCGAACCGGGCGAGGGCAAGCTTTGTGGCGACGTCGACTTTGCCGGTGTCAGCGAAGTGGCCGGCTGGATCAGCCCGGTGCCGGGCGGCGTCGGCCCGATGACGATCACCATGTTGCTGGTCAACACGTTGGAGGCGGCCGAGGCCGCGGTTCAGTGAGCGCGCCAGACCACTTCAACACGCTCATGCCGGCGCGCGCAGCGCGGGAAGGCCATCCAATGAACAACCCCTTGCTGGACCTGCCGGAGAAGATCGACTTTGCCGGCATCGACGCCGACCACGTCGGGCCTGCGGTCGATCAACTGCTGGCCGAGGCCGACGCCGCGCTCGAACTGGCGGTCGGCGACAGCGTGGCTGCCGAGTACGGGCCGCTATCGGCCGTGCTCGATGTCGCCGTCGAACGGCTGCGCCGCGCCTGGGGCGCCGTCAACCACCTTCAGGCCGTGGCCGACACCCCGGCGCTGCGCGAGGCGCACGCCGCGATGCTGCCGCGCGTCACGGACTTCCACACCCGGCTCGGCGCCGACGAGCGTCTCTACGCCAAGTACAAGGCCGTGGCCGCCAGCCCGCAGGCAAGCGCGCTGAGCGTGGCGCGACGCAAGGCGCTGGCGGACGCGCTGCGCGACTTCGTGCTGGGCGGTGCCGAACTGCGGGGCGTTGCCCGCGAACGCTTCGCCGAGGTCCAGGAACGTCTGGCCGAACTGTCCCGCTCATTCGGCGAACATGTGCTCGACGCCACCGACGGCTACACGCTCTACGTGTCAGAGGCCGAACTCGACGGCGTGCCCGCCGACGTCGTCGAGGCCGCCCGCGCCGCCGCCGCAGCCGACGGGCGTGAAGGCCACAAGCTCACTCTGCAAGGCCCCAGCTTCATCCCGGTGCTGCAATATGCCAGCAACCGCGGCTTGCGGCAGACCATCTACACGGCGCATGCCACGAGGGCCAGCGAGTTCGGCCCGCCGTCGCTCGACAACAGCGCGCTGATGGTGGAACTGCTGGCGCTGCGCCATGAAGAAGCCGCCCTGCTGGGCCACGCCAGCTACGCCCACCTGTCGCTGGTGCCGAAGATGGTCGGCACGCCCGCCGAAGTGACCGACTTCCTGCGCGACCTGTCGCGCCGCGCCCGCCCGCACGCTGAACGTGACCGCGGCGAGCTCGAAGCCTTCGCCGCCCTGCATCTCGGCCTGACCGAAATGCAGGCCTGGGACCGCCACTTCGCCAGCGAAAAACTCAAGGCATCGCGCTTCGATTTCAGCAGCGAAGAGGTCAAGCAGTACTTCACCGAGCCGCGCGTGCTCGACGGCCTGTTCCGCCTGATCGAAACGCTGTTCGACGTGGCCATCACGGCATCCGAGGCGCCGGTCTGGCACCCCGGCGTACGCCACTTCAGCGTCGAGCGCGACGGCCAGCCGATCGCCGCCTTCTACCTCGACCTGCACGCCCGCAGCGGCAAGCAGGGCGGCGCCTGGATGGACGACGCGCAGCAGCGCTGGGCGCGCCCAGACGGCCTCGGCCTGCAGTTGCCTGTGGCGCACCTGGTGTGCAACTTCTCGCCGCCCCTGGGTGGCCAGCCCGCGCTGCTGACGCACGACGATCTGATCACGCTGTTCCACGAATTCGGCCACGGCCTGCACCACATGCTGACGCGGGTGGACGAACTGGCGGTCTCGGGCATCGCAGGCGTCGAGTGGGACGCCGTGGAACTGCCCAGTCAGTTCATGGAAAACTTCTGCTGGGAATACGAGGTGCTGCACAAGCTGTCCTCGCATGCGGTGACCGGCGAGCCGCTGCCGCGCGCCCTGTTCGACCGCATGGTCGCGGCCCGCTATTTCCAGAGCGGGCTGCAGATGTCGCGGCACACCGAAGTCGCGCTTTTCGACATGCGGGCGCACCTGGAACCGGCGGCTGCCGCGAACCTGTTGGCGCTGGCCGACGAAGTGGCCGACGAGATGGCGGTGGTGCGCAACCCGTCGTTCCATCGATACCCGCACACTTTCACGCACCTGTTCGACGGCGGATACGCAGCCGGTTACTACGGTTACGCCTGGGCCGAAGTGCTGTCGGCGGATGCTTTCAGCGCCTTCGAGGAAAACGGCATCTTCGACGCCGCCACGGGCCGCCGTTATCGTGAAGCCATACTCGAAGTGGGCGGAAGCCGGCCGGCGCTGGACAGTTTCAAGGCCTTCCGCGGCCGCGAACCCCGGCTCGATGCGTTTCTGCGCCACCAGGGCATGGCTTGAGCCCGACGCCAAGGTCGGCTAGATTTGCAGATCGCCCGCCCGCGGGTCATTTGCGAGCTGTCATGAAACGCATCCTCACTGCCAGCCTCGCCACCTCGCTGCTGCTGGCATGCCTGCCGGCAGTCGCCCAGTACAAGGTGATCGGCGCCGACGGCAGTGTGACCTACACCGACCGGCCGCCGAGCACGCCCAACGTGAAAATCACCACGCTGGGCCGCGAGAGCCTTGCCGCGCTGCCGGCCCAGGCCGCAGCACAGGCGACCACCGGCAACGAGGCCGCCCTGCCCTTCGAACTGCGCCAGGCCACGACGCGCTTCCCGGTCAGGCTGTATACCGCCGCCGATTGCGCGCCCTGCGACAGCGGCCGGCAGTTCCTGCAGCAGCGCGGCGTACCCTTCGGCGAACGGCGCATCGTCAGCGAGGAAGACGCCGCAGCGCTGGAGCGCAATGTCGGCGGCCGCACGCTGCCGGCGCTGACGGTGGGCTCGCAGGTGCTGCGCGGCCTGTCGCTCGACGAATGGGGCGGCTACCTCGACGCCGCCGGCTACCCGCGTGAGTCGAGGCTGCCGCGCGGCTGGGTGGCGCCGGCGCCGACCGTGCTTGTCGAGCGTGTTCCCGTGCCGCGCGCCGCCGCGCCCGTGGCGCCGGCTCGCCCGGCAGCGCCTCCGGCCGACATCCCCGCGGCCGAGCCGCAGCCGGGCGTCAGGTTCTGACGACGGCGAGCCGGCGTGCCGCCCAGGAGCCCGCGCCGACGGCCGCGCCGACCATCCAGAACATCAGGCCGGCGCCGGTCAGCGCGCCCACCGCGCCGAACACCAGCGGCATCAGCGTGCTCGACCCGTTGATCGCCATCGAGCGGAACGCCAGCGCCTCGCCGTGGCGCTGGTCGGGTGTCAGCTGGTGCAGCATGGCCATGATCATCGGCTGCACGCAACCCAGCGTCAGGCCGAGCAGGGCCGCGCACAGGCCCATCAGCAGCGGCGTGGGCGCCAGCGGATAGAGCGCGAAGACGGCGGCGGTGCCCAGCATCGCCAGCCGCACGACCCGCGGCCCCTGGAGCCGGTGCGCCAGCGCCGGGATCAGCAAACGCACGGCGGTGACCGACAGGGTGAAGGTACCGAGGATCAGCCCGATCACCGAGGCGCTGAAACCGCGCTCGTGGCCGATGATCGGCACGGCGAAGGTGTGCACATCCCAGCACATCGAGAGCAGCCAGTTGACGAGCAGCAAGCGCTTCATGCCCGGTACGTCCAGCAGATCCCAGGCCGTGCGGCCGGGCACCGCGGGCGCCACCGGCACCCGCGGTGCGCGCGGCACGAAGCGCGCCGACACCAGCGTGGCGAGCGGCATCAGCATCAGCAGCACGTAGGCCCAGCGGAAGCCGGCGGCGTCGATCATGAAACCGGCAGAGACCGGGCCGACGACGTTGGCGAAAGAAGGCGCCACGCCCAGCCAGCTGAAGATGCGCACACGCTCGGTGGCGTCGCGGGCGGCCAGCGCCGCCGTGCGCTGGATCGTCAGCATGCCCATGTTGGCGCCCGAACCTGCCAGCATGGCGGCCGCGCACAGCAGGGCGAAATGCGGCCAGCCGCCAATGAAGGTCGCCAGCACCGCCAGGCCCAGGCCGGCGCCGGCCAGCGCCACGGCAATGTGCACCGGCCGGTGGTAGCCGAAGCGGTCGGCCAGGCGGCCGGAGTGCAGTGCCAGCAGCACCGGGGCGGCAGCGAACAGCGCAAGCAGCAGGCCGACCGCCCAGGCGCTGTAGCCCTCACGCAGCGCCTGCAGCGGCGCGGCCAGCCGCAGCCCGGCCATCGCCGAATGCAGGCCGAGTTGCCCGGTGATCAGGGCCAGCAGCAGGCGGCCGCCAGTGGCCGGGCGCGCTTCAGCGGCCGGTGTCGGGATCGGCGTCAATGTCGGCGTAAAGGTCGGCGTCAAGCTTCGAGTCCGCGAGGGCATCTGGATCTGGTTCGGACTCGCCGCCGGGCTCGGCGCCGGCCTCCAGCGCTGCCGGCAACAAGGCCAGCGCACGCCCCTCGGGCATTGCCTCCACCGCCTTCAGGTGACGCGTCATGACGCGGCTTCGCGTCTGCGCCTGGTCGATCGTGCGGGTGGCCTCTTCGAGCTTTTTCTTCGTCTTCGCGAGCACGTCGCCGAACTTGCCGAACTCGGTTTTCACCGCGCCCAGCACCTCCCAGACCTCGGCCGAGCGCTGCTCCAGCGCCAGTGTGCGAAACCCCATCTGCAGGCTGTTCAGCAGCGCAAGCAGCGTGCTCGGCCCGGCCAGCATCACCTTGTGTTCGCGCTGCAGCGCTTCCACCAGCCCGGGCCGGCGCAGCGCCTCTGCGTACAGGCCCTCGGTGGGCACGAAGAGGATGGCGAAGTCGGTGGTGTGCGGCGGCGCCACGTACTTGTCGCGGAT
>Ga0105046_10002907_pt1 | contig 27128 bp, 20 predicted proteins | sample MAT03_FD_78385 | JGI IMG/M metagenome (GOLD analysis project Ga0105046, IMG submission 78385) | Freshwater microbial communities from Lake Fryxell liftoff mats and glacier meltwater in Antarctica - MAT-03 (megahit assembly) | ecosystem: Environmental > Aquatic > Freshwater > Ice > Liftoff... | reverse complement strand
TTACGCGCTGGCGGTGATCACGCTGGCAGCCGCCTTGCGGCGGGCGCGCTGAGCTTGCGGGTCGGCTCGCGGATTCACTCGCGCCGGCATTCGCGCAATCACTTGCGCAATCATTCGCGCAATCATTCGCGCACTCCCGCCAGGTCGATGAAGAAGGCCTGCTCGCGGGCAGCATCCAGCAGCCGCTCGAAACGCCCGCTGCGGCCGCCGTGGCCGGCCGCCATGTCGATGTGGAAGAGCAGCGGATTCGAATCGGTCTTGCGGGCGCGCAGCCTCGCCACGTACTTGGCCGGCTCGTAGTACTGCACCTGCGAGTCCCACAGGCCGGTCGTCACGAGCATCGCCGGGTAGGCCTTGGGCTCGATCTGGTCGTACGGCGAGTACGACAGGATGTAGCGGTAAGCACGCGCGCGCCGCGGGTCGCCCCATTGCGACCACTCATTGGCGGTCAGCGGAATGGTCTCGTCCTGCAGCGTCGTCACTGCGTCGACGAAGGGCACGTTCAGCGCGATGCCGCGGAAACGCTCGCCGCCGAGGTTGGCCACCGCGCCCATCAGCAGGCCGCCGGCCGAGCCGCCGGTGGCGAACACCTTGTCGGCCGCGCCCCAGCGCTCGCGCACCAGGAAGTCGGTGACGTCCAGGAAGTCGAAGAAGCTGTTCTTCTTCTTCATCAGGCGGCCGTCTTCGTACCAGCGCTGGCCCATCTCGGCGCCGCCGCGCACATGGGCGATGGCGAGCACGAAACCGCGGTCCAGCAGCGAGACGCTGGCCGACGAAAAAGCCGGGTCGCTGCTGATGCCGTAGGCGCCGTAGCCTTCGATGAGCAGCGGCGCGCTGCCGTCACGCCGCGCCTTGTCATGCCGCCATGCCAGTGTGACGGGCACGCGGGCGCCGTCGCGCGCCGGCGCCCAGACCCGTTCGGTGCGATAGGCGGCGGGATCGAAACCCGGCACCTGCTGCGTCTTGCGCAGCGTGCTGCGGCCGCTGGCCAGGCGGAGGTCGAAGGTGGTCACCGGCATCACCATCGAGGTCATCGAATAGCGCAGGTTGGCCGCTGCCGGGTCGCGGTGGTCGCCGATGGCCGTGGTGACGGCCGGCTCGCCCAGCAGCACCGGTGCCATGGCGGCGCGGCCGGCCGGCAGCAGCCGCACTCGGGTGTCGGCGGCCACGCGTTCTTCGAGCGCGATGGCGCCATGCAGCAGCACGAAGTTGTCGAGCGCCGCGTCGTCGCGAGCCGGCACCAGTGTCTTCCAGCGGCGGCGCGCATCGGGCGCGGCTTCGGGCGCCTCGACGAGCTTGAAGTTGAGCGCATGTTCGTTGGTGCGCACCACCCAGCGGCCATCCAGATGGTCGGCGGTGTGGCGCACCCCGGGACGGCGGGCCAACAGCACACGCGGCGGCTCATCCGGCCGGTCGGCTGCCAGCACACGGGTCTCCGTGGTTCCGTAGCCGTCGATGTGGATCAGGATGTGGCGCCCCGACGCGCTGCGCCGCAGGTCGACGAACAAGGTCTTGTCGCGCTCCTCGAACACCTTCACATCGGTGGCCGGGTCGCTGCCCAGGCGGTGGCGGTAGACCGGCCCGCCCTGCAGGGTGACCGGGTCCTGGCGGATGTAGAACAGCGTGCGCTGGTCGTTCGCCCAGGCCAGCGACTCCATCACGCCGGGTATCCGGTCAGCCAGCAGCGCGCCGCTTTCCAGGTCACGAAAGCGCAGCGTGTGGATGCGCCGGCCGGTCGTGTCTTCGGTCCAGGCGAGGCGCCGGCCGTCCGGGCTGACGGCCATGGAGCCGAGCTCGAAATACGGCTGACCACGGGCCAGCGCGGGCTCGTCGAGCAGCAGTTCCTCGGCGGCGTCCGCGTCGGGCTGCTCGGGGCCGCCGCGCCTGCGCATCTGTTGCGGAAACTCGGCGCCGGCCTCGAACCGCTGCCAGTACCACCAGCCGCGGTCGTACACCGGCACCGTGCTGTCGTCCTCCCTGATACGCGAGCGCATCTCGGCCGTCAGCCGGTCCAGCAAGGGCTGCAGCGGCGACAGCATGGCTTGCGTATAGGCATTTTCGGCGTTCAGATGGGCCAGCACTGCGGGCCGCTTGGTCTGCGGGTCGTCGTCGCGCAGCCAGTGGTATTCATCATGCCGGTCGCCGTGCGGGCTCTTCACGAGATGGTCGATCCTGGCGGCCTGCGGGGGCTGCGGCTTGGCCTGGGGCAGGGCGGCGGCGGGCCCGGCAAGGAACAGGGTGCCCAGTGCAGTGAGGCAGGCGTTACGCAATTTTTTCATCCAGCGGCTACTGCTATGAACGTCCTCGCATCATAGGTGTGCGACCGTCCCCGCGTGAGTCCAGAGTCAGGCGCGCTGCCGCGGGCTGCGGCGCGCCATGCGCTATCGTCCTGCGCATGGCCGAATTCAGCTTCTTCTGGCATGACTACGAGACCTTCGGCCGCGTGCCGCGCCGTGACCGGCCGGTGCAGTTTGCCGGCGTGCGCACCGATGCCGACCTGAACGAGATCGGCGAGCCGGTGAACTGGTTCTGCCAGCCCGCGCCCGACACGCTGCCCGACCCCGAAGCCTGCCTGCTGACCGGCATCCTGCCGCAACAGGCGCTGCGGCAGGGCTTGGCCGAACATGAATTCGCCGCCCGCATCGAAGCCGAACTCGGCCGGCCCGGCACCGTGGGTGTGGGCTACAACAGCATCCGCTTCGACGACGAGGTCACGCGCTTCCTGTTCTGGCGCTGCCTGATCGACCCCTACGGCCGCGAATGGCAGAACGGCTGCGGCCGCTGGGACTTGATGGACGTGCTGCGCTGCACCTGGGCGCTGCGCCCCGAGGGCATCGAATGGCCGACGCACGACGACGGCCGGCCCTCGTTCAAGCTGGAACACCTGACCGCTGCCAACGGCGTCGGCCACGATGCCGCGCACGACGCCCTGTCCGACGTGCGTGCCACCCTGGCGCTGGCCCGGCTGCTGAAGGCGCGGCAACCCAGGCTCTGGGATTTCTGCCTGAAGCTGCGCAACAAGGACGCTGTGCGTGAGCAGATGGGCGTCGGCCAGCCCTTCGTGCACCTGTCGGGCATGTACCCGGCGGAACGCGGCTGTCTGGCCATCGTCTGGCCGCTGGCGGCGCACCCGAAGAACAAGAACGAGGTCATCGTCTGGGACCTCTCCGCCGACCCGTCGGAGCTCGCCACGCTCGACGCCGCCACGGCGCGCCTGCGCCTCTACACGCGGCAGGACGAACTGCCCGAGGGCGTGACCCGGCTGCCGGTGAAGACCATCCACATCAACAAGTCACCCATCGTCATCGGCAATCTGAAGACGCTGGGCGCGGCAGCGCAGCGCTGGGGGCTGGACGTCGAACAGGCGATGCGTCATGCCGCCATTGCGGCGGCCTATGGCCGCACGCTGGATGGCTTGTGGAACGAGGTCTTCAGCCGCGACGACGGCGACCCGCGTGACGTCGACGAAGACCTCTACGGCGGCTTCATCGGCAATGAAGACCGCCGCCGACTGGAGCGGTTGCGCATGCTGGACGCTGAAAAGCTGGCGGCACTGGTCGACGGCGGGCGCGCCACCTTTGCCGACCCCCGGCTGTCCGAGTTGCTGTTCCGCTACCGGGCGCGCAACTTCCCGGCCACGCTGAACGATGAAGAGAACGAGCGCTGGCTGCTGCACTGCGCCGAGCGCCTGCACGACGGCGCTGGCGGTGTCATGACGCTGGCCGCATTCTTCGAGCGCATCGACGAGCTGGCGGAAACCGCAGACGAGCGCGGCCAGGGCATCCTGGAGGCGCTGTACGACTATGCGGAGAGCATTGCACCCGAGCCTCGGTGATCACGCAGAGGGGGATGCGGCCTGCCGCGAATTCGTGACAGCTCGGCTGCAGGCACTGGAGTGTTTGACGGATCGCGGCAATCCCGGGCGTTGTGTGTGGCGTGTGGCGTGTGGCGTGTGGCGTGCCTGGACGTGAGCGTCATCAGGGCGCGTGCCCCCGCAGTGGCTCAACGCACCAACAAGACAGCCGTCGTGGCCCCACGCTTGACGTCGAGTTGCACGTCTCGGGTCTGCAGAAATTGGCCGAGTTGCGCCGTTGGTGTGGCGAAATCCTGGTCCGTCATCGCCAGCGTCGCGATGCGGGCCGGATGCGTCAAACGCTCGACGGTCACCATCCCGATCCACAGCGCCGCGGGCAGATCGTTTGCCTCCCCGACCTCGAAGGACGTCGGCCAGAGGCGAATGACCAGACGATGCGACGTGTCGAGCTCTTTCTCGAAAGTCATCGTCGGCAACTCGCCACGGTGCAACTTCGCCAGCACCGGCAGCTGCCCGACGGTTGCGGACGGCAGCAGCCACAACAGCGTCGTCCGCAACGTCCACGGCGCCGGCCTGCGCCACCCGTCTGCGTCGAGCACCTGCATGATGCGATTCGCGGAGCCAACCCACTGCACCGACAGCGGCTCCTCATGGTCGCCGTCGACCTCGGCTCGGCGTGCCGGCATGCGTTGCCATCCGTCTTCCCGCCAATCGACCAGGAGGCTCGGGGCGGTGGACGGTCGGGGCGCATATCGGGCGGCATCGGCCGCACGATTTGTCACCACCACCGCGGCCCCCGCCAGAATCAGCGCGCCCAATGCGGCGAGCGACAAGGCGCGTGCAGGCAGGTGCTCCGTACGCACATGTTGCATGCAGGCGATGCTGAGGAGCGCCACCCAGGCCGTGCCGAGGCTCAGACTGGCCAGCACGTCCGACAGCCAGTGGGCTCCGAGGTAGAGACGCGAGAACGCGATCATCCCGGCCAGCCCTGCTGCCAGCAACATCACGACCCATCTGATCCGGGGACCCTTCTCCCGCGCCAGCAGGAAAGCCAGGAATCCGTAGAGCACGATGCTCGATGCGGCGTGCCCACTCGGGAATGAGAACCTTTCGGCGCCGTCGTACATGGCCATCGGCCGCGCACGCTCAAGCGTCATCTTCAGAACCCAGACCAGAGCCTGCGCAAAACCGACGGCCGTCAGCCAGTACCCCAGCGTCCGCCAGCAGCGTTTCCACGCCAGCACCGCCGACACCGAGACCATGACAGCGATCACCACCATCGCGCTGCCGAGTTCGGTGGCTGCGATCATCACGTCGTCGGCCCAGCCCGTGCGCAGTTTTTGCAGAGCCATGAATACGACGTGGTCGAACTGCACGAGCGGATCGCTCGACACCACGTCCTCCAGGATGCCCAGGAACAACCAGGCGCCGGCCAGCAACATCGCGGCCGCCGACAGGACCGCCAGCGACTCCGGCCGTGCGGGGTCCAACAGCGAGAGGGCAATTCGCGGGAAGACGCCGGTTCTGGGGCGCGCCCAAGCCACGATTTCGTCACGCTGCCGGCTGACGACCGGCCATGCGCTGCGGCGGGCCAGGCGCAGCAGCACGGCGCACAGCCAGAAGACAGCGCCCAGCCCAGCCAGCAGGATGAGCAGGCGGGAACTCACCGCGCCGGCCAGCAGGAGCGAAGCGCCGAAGAGCGCACCCGGCAGCAGGTGAACTGCCGACCATGCGACGGCAGACAGCACATTCACCACCGTGAACCTGAGCACCGGCATGTCGGACATGCCGGCGACCAAGGGCACGATGGCACGCACTGGTCCCAGGAACCGGCCCAGGAACACGCTCCTGCCGCCGTGCGCTGCAAAGTACGCCCGCCCGCGCGCCAGCAGCTCGGGATGGGCCTTCAGCGGCCACCAGGTGCGAAGCGCCTCGTGGTACCGGCGACCGAGCCAAAAGCTGAAGCCGTCGCCAAGAATGGCGCCGACCACGGCTGCCCCTGCCGCCCCCCAAGGATCGAGTGTCTGAAGGCCGATGAGAACGCCGGCTGCGAAAACGATCGAACTTCCTGGGATCACGATGCCGAGCACGGGCATCGACTCCAGCAAGGCCGCGGCGAACACCACGCCAAGTGCGAAAGTTGGGTGCTGCGAGAGGAAGTCGATCAGGCTTTGCATGGCGGGTACACGGCAGCGGCATTGGCCATGGTGATGCGAAGGGCTGCATCGGCGCGAGCCTGACAGGACCGTGCCCCGGTGCCAACGCCCAACCATGAGTCAGCGATGGTGCACCTTGCCGTGCACACCCGGCGTGCTGGCCCTGCGACGGTCCTGTCATTCAGGCAAGGCCTTGAGGGAGGCGCACACATCGGCCAGATATCCGAGTCGAGCATTTGCCAGTGCGCTCTGCCCGCCTTCACCTCCGTGCCTTCCGTATGCCCTGCGTTCACAACTTGCTGGCGTAAATCGTCGATGTCGTAAGGCCGCTGACCACCGTTGAGTTCTGACAAATTGCGTAATTCGACATGGCGGATGTCGGGCGTGGTCATCGTCCGCAGTTGCATCAAGTGAATGCGGCCGCAATTTTTCGGACCGTGACCTGACGCGCAAGCCGGCCGCTGCCGATTGCCGATTGCCGCGCGTCATGCTGCCACCGACCGTTCCACCGTCGATCATCGCGCCATCACCGTTGGTCGGCCCCACGGGGTTCGCAGAGATGCCGCGCTCATCCGCAGCCGCGAAGCGGCTATGTGCGCCGCTCCCAGGGGGGCCGTCGACCCCGCTGTCGGATGCGCGCATCGATCCTTGCTGATGGGTGGGCTGAATTCGCGATGGCGCATCGGAATGCCGGTTTCACGCGTTGAAGCCATACAGCTCATCCTCGCGCGGGTCTGGCTCACCATCCGGGCCCGGTCCGTGCCGCGAATCGACCGGAATTAGCCTGCTGCGGCACTGCCGGAAGTCCGCAGGGCAACCGACATCCCTGACCCGCCGTGCGCACGTTGGTCCGGGCCAAATGGAAGCTTGCGCGCCTGTCGCAGCCAGGTCTGTGCGTCATCGAACGCTGGCTTGGACATCAAACGAACGACGGCGCGGCTGCTGACACGCCGACTGTGAGGGCCGCCGCACAGACAGCGGCAGATTCGCGACCCAAGCTGTCAGTGACGGGCTCTTTGCGAGTCGATTTACGGCAAGAAGGTCGTGAGCAACGCAACTGGTTTGCTTCGCAGCGCACCCTCGAATACCAGTTTTCTCGCCGCTTGGAGCGCTTGCTTCAGCGATCTGTTTCACAACAGGAGTTTCCATGAAGTCAATGATCGGGACAGTGACTGGTGCAATGTTCGCCGGCGCCAGTGGCGTGGCGTCCGCCCAGAACGGCAACATGATGAATGGCGGCGCGATGTGGGGCGGTGGCTTGATGGGCGGGTATGGCGGCTATTGGATGCCCATCCTGCTGGTCGTCGTGGTCGGCCTGGTCGTCTGGGTCGTCCTGCAAAGGCGCAAATAATTCCGCAGGCCTGCGATCCGCATCCGGGTGAGCAGCGGCCAGCCGCGGGCGCGCATTCATGCGCCCAACCTTCACCGTGTTCTGCGCGTCCGATTTTCTTTTCCGATGTAATTTGCGCAGGGGCGTTTGTGCGGTTCAACCGACGCTGAATGAGCAGCGGCGGCAATCTGGCGAACGGACGGCAAGAAAGTCTGTCGGCCCTATCTTCGATGGAAGCCGGCGTCAGGGCCTGTTCATCAATGATTTGACCATTTGACCTGCTGGCCTTGGGCGCAACGCAGTGTTGCAAATCGCTCGCGTGGCTCGCCACGCGGCGCACATCGCGCCTTGCATCGCATCCCGGTCCAGCGGAAAAATGTCCAAGTTATTTCGTCACGAGCCCCAAGCCGAGCACGACGCCGCCGTTGCCGCCAAGGCGGTCAGCGACTGCGAAGTGGCGAGTCTGTCGGCGGCGGTGGGCGCTGCGGTGGCCAAGTGCCGACCGGCATGCGGCGTGAGGACCGAGCCGGCTTGACAAGTTCCGGCGTCGGGAAGCCGGGCTATTCGGCGGGGCAGGCGCAACCGGCGGCAGTATTTTTCCCGCTGTCTCGCAGCGCTTCATGGCGCGCATGGCATTGACTTGCGCTTCCAACAGGTCCCGGGACATGCCGGGGCTGGCGTTGACGAGAAACGCACGCTCGTTGACTTTTCCGGCCTGCACCGGATGGGCCTGCGCATTGAGCAACATGCCAATCCCGGACGGCGCATCGAATGGAATGCCATGGGAACGCGCAAAGCAATTGACTGTGCCTCGCCGCACCACCCCGAGGCTGGTGCAGTTGCCCAGCGGCGACGACTCCGCATTGTCGATCGTGCCGTCGCCACCGGTCACGACCACGATGCCATCGTCACCGGCTCAGTTCGCTGCGGCCCTGGCCGTCGCATGAATTTGAACGGGACCGGGTGCGCGGTGCAACCTGAACGTTCGCCTGGCCGGGTACTGCACCCCGCTCGCGGCCTTGGGCAGCGGTGCTTCGTCGTCGTCGCCCGCCACACCATTCAACAGCAAGTGAATGGTTGCGTCCTCTCGAACGCACCGGGGTGCCGGTAATTCTGGTGCATCGACCGCAGGGCCGTTTGACGACGCTTGGTGCCGCGACAACCCTGCGCCGCTTTGCGCGTCATCGGACTCGCTTGTCACCACGCTACGGTCGAGTTCAGGCCTTCCCGAATTTCGCCTTGGCGGCCGCGATGCAGGAAGCCTTCGGATCGCCCGTCAAGGCGTCGCACTTCTCGAGAGCCACCTTGTAGTCGGCGTCGAGCTTGTCCGCGGAAGCATCCTTTTTCGCCGTGACGACTTCCTTGCCCACCTTGGCATCCGCCAGCGCCTTCACGTGCACAGCCTTGGCTTCTTTCACACACACGTCCTTGTCGTTGCCGGCCTTGTCGTCGCAGCGTTCCTTGGCCACTTCGTAGACGGTGTCGGCCTTCACGGTCTGCACCTTGTTCTGGTCTCCTGCCTTGCCTGTGTAGGCGTACTCCAATTCGGCGTAGGCCACCTTCTTCTTGGCCTTGGCCTCTTCGACGCAGATATCCTTTGCGTTCGCTGCCAGCGAGGCACAAGCCGCCTTGTCGGTCTTGTTGTCGGCGCTGATGCGTTCCTTGCCGGCCTTGTAGTCGACCTTCGTCATGTTGGCTGCTTGTGCCGCCGGAAGCATCATCACCGCGGCCACGATGGCAGCCAGACTGAGTTGGGAGAGTTTGTTCATGGTTTTCGACCTCTTTGTGGTGGGAACTAGCGCGACTCGAAGCCGCGTCAGTTCACTGTTTCTACGGTGCCCACTTGTCCGGGTCTGTTTGCTCTCGCACATAGGGCCATTGAACGGGTAGGCCAGATCTGGTCTCACCGATCGTTCAGCTGGACATGAAGGCGACTCGGCGCGCGCGTTCAGCGGCGTCGGTGCCGAGGTTCGCCCGCGGCTCGCGAAGCGGCCAGGCAGCCTCGAAGCGATCTGCTCGTGGCGGCGGTTCCTTTCGCGATCCGACGCCGCCGGCCCGTCGACTGCGCCAACCCGCCCCGCGATCGACGTGGTCGCGCTTTCCGCCATGCTGCACGCGCGCATCGAGAAGTCGAAGGCGACGCCGGGGCATAGCCTGTTGAGCCGTGAAGTCCGATCACACAGTCGGGTTCGCGTGCCGCACTTCAGGCGCCGAGCAACTCGCCGATCGGCTTCAGATCGTCGATGCGGTCGCAGACCGCCTTCACCGAGGTGAGGATCGGCACCGCCAGCAGCAGGCCCCACAGTCCCCACAACCAGCCGAAGGCCAGTACGCCGACGAACACGGAGACCGCATTCATGCGGCTGGTGCGGCTGGTCAGCCACGGCGTGAGCAGGTTGCCCTCCAGCATTTGGATAACCAGCGCCGTGCCGCCCACGAGCGCCGCCATGTTCAGGCTGCCGAACTGCACGAATGCGATCAGTCCGGCGGCGGCGGTAAAGGCGATGCTGCCCAGGTAGGGCACGAAGTTGAGCACGAAGGCCACCACTCCCCAGACGGCGGCCTGCTCCAACCCGATGTACAGGAAGGTCAGCCAGGTCAACACGCCGACCAGCACGCTGGTGAAGACCTGCACCAGCAGGTAGCGGTGGATCTGATCGGTGATCTCGTCGAGCACCTGCACGGTGATGCGCCGGCGTGTGAAGGTGGGCCCGGCGATTTTCACCAGCTTGCGGCGGAAGATGTTCCCCGAACTCATCAGGAAGAAGGCGAGGAAGACCACCACCGCCGCCTGACCGGCCGAAGTCACCGCGCCGATCGTGCCCGACCACAGATAGTCCTTGACGTCGAAACGATCGCGCTCGATGCTGACGCGTGTGACGCCTTTCGGCGACGGGACCGGGACCGAACCTTCCTGCGCAGCCTGCTCCAGTTGTGCTGCGGCGCGCTGGACCTTGTTGATCGCAGATTCGGGCTGGCCGCGCTGCGTGCGCACCGCTTCGCGCACCTTCTGCGTGGCCGCGGGCAAAGATTCGATCAATTCCGCAGCATCGTCGCTCAGCGACCAGGCCGTCCCGCCTGCGGTCATGCCCAGGGCTACCAGCAGCAGCGCGGCGCCGATGGCGCGCGGCACGTGCAGCCGCTGCATGCGGTCGACGAGCGGGGTGAGCGCGTAGCTGACCATCATGCCCAGCAGCAGCGGGATGAAGACCGCGCTCGCGATGTGCAGCGCGTACAGCGAGGCGAGGAACGCGATCACGGCCAGTGAGGTGCTGCGCACGTCGACGGGCATGTGCAGGAACACGCGCTCGGGTTCTGGCGAAAGGTTTTCGGGCGCGACGGGTTTGCCTTCCATGGCGGCAATCTACGGCCCCGCGGAGCATCGCGTCGGTGCGCTGGCGCTCAATGGACTCTCGCGAACCGCGCTCGGCCGGTTGACGCCCAGTGCGGCGACACAAGTGTCGTGATCTCGCTGCTGAAGTTCCTGCTGCGGTTGGTCGCGCGGGTGCCGCGACGTCGCTCTCACCTGTCGATGATCACTTCAAAGCTGTCGATCCTGGCGGCTGGCGGCTGGCGGCTGGCGGTCGGCGGTCGGCGGTCGATTTCGGCCCCCAAGCAGTCGCTCAGTTCCCGACGGTGTACGACGGCAGCCAGTCGACGGCCGATCCCCGGATCGCGCCCGGGAATGCCGGACCGGGCCGTTTGTCCGCATCACCCCGGCTCGGCCGACCTTTTCGGGAACTACATGGCGTGTTGAAGCAGCCCCTCATATGCCTGTCTGCAAGCCTCGGCCACGTCGAGCGCCTCGCCCGTCAACCGCACATCGCGCTGCCGCGAGGCCTCGAAGCCGGTCGACTTCCACACCGCCGCATACCAGTGCGGCGCCCAGACACCGTCGCTGTCCCGGCGGCCTGCCGGCCAGTGTTGCATGCGTGCGGTGAAGGGCAGGCCGAGGCGGCCGCACAGCGTACGCAGTTGCGCCTCGGGGCCCTGCAGAAAGCGCTCGGCGTCGATGACCGGCGGCGCCGTGCCCAGCCTTTGGGCCACTTCGTCGAACAGCCGCGCCTGCTGCAGCAGTCCGATGTCGGCCGGCGCTACGGTCGCGCGTGACTTCAGGTAGCTCGCCACCACCAGCGCCGGGTCGCGGATGAGGAATATGTTGTCCAGGCCGTGCACCCAGCCGGTGTCCATGCCGGGCAACAGGTGGTGCGTCATGTGCTTCTGGTACCAAATCGGCTGGCCGCCGGGCGCCGGCCCGGTGAGCGCGTTCACCACGCGTCGCCAGTCGGTGTCGCCGGCGGCAATTACCTCGTCGCGGCCAGGATGGTCGAGCTTTGTGGTGGCCAGGTAATGGGCATAGAGCGGCTCGTCGCTGACGGCGCAGTCGCCCCGGTTCTCCCAGGCCCGCATCATCGCGGTGGAGATGTTGCGCGGGCCGCTCCAGGCCGCGATGCGTCGCGCTGGCGCCGCAGTCACGGCGCCGGCCTGCCTGCCGCCATCGCCGCCGCGTCGCGCGCCGTCAACTCGCGGTAGAGGCCCTGCAGCCGCGCCAGCATCGGCCCCGGTTTGCCGTCGCCGATGACCCGGCCGTCGATGACGCGCACGGCCGCCAGCCCGGCAAATGTGCCGGTGACGAAGGCCTCTTCGGCGCTGTAGACCTCGGTCAGGCTGAAGTTCTTCTCGAAGGCCGGCAGGCCGGCTTCGCGGCATACCTGCAGCACGTTGGCGCGCGTGATGCCGCCCAGGCAGTAGTCGCCGCTCGACGTCCACACCGCCCCTCGCCGCACGATGAAGAAGTGGGTCGAATTGCAGGTGGCGACGAAGCCGTGAGGGTCGAGCATCAGCGCTTCGTCGGCGCCGGCCGCCGTGGCCTGGATGCAGGCGGTGATGCAGTTCAGCTTGCTGTGGCTGTTCAGCTTGGGGTCCTGCACGTCGGGGAAACCGCGCCGCACATGCACGGTGAACAGGCTCAGTCCGGCGGCCAGCGTCTCGGGCTTGGCGAGCTTGAACTCGGGGATGATGACGACGGTGGCCGGCCCGACGTTGACACGCGGATCCTGGTAGGGCGTGCGCTTGATGCCGCGCGTGACCATCAGCCGCAGGTGCACGCCGTCGTGCATGGCGTTGGCGGCCAGCGTGGCATAGATGGCTTCGGTGAGTTGCTCGTGCGTCATGCCGACGTCGAGCAGGATCGCTTTCGCACCCTCGTACAGGCGCTCGAGGTGGGCGCTCAGGAACACCGGGTGCCCGGCGCAGACCCGCAGCCCCTCCCAGACGCCGTCGCCGAGCACGAAGCCGCTGTCGAACACGGAGACCGTCGCCTCGGCGCGGTGCTTGAGTGCGCCGTTCACCCAGACGCGGATATGTGCGTTGCGCGGGTCATCGTGGAAGTCGTGAATGCTCTGAGACATGCCGGAAGTCTAGCCGGGGACAATGCGCCACATGAGCCCACGCGACGCCGATTCCCGATATGCCTGGCTGCGGCTGGCCGCTGTTTTGGCGTTGATGACGATCGGCAGCAGCGCGATGTACGTCGTGGCCGTGGTGCTGCCCACCGTGCAGGCCGAATTCGGCGTGGCGCGCGCCGACGCTTCGCTGCCCTACACGCTGATGATGGTGGGTTTCGGCCTCGGCGGCATCGCCATGGGCAAGCTGGCGGACCGCTTCGGCGTGATGGTGCCGGTGCTGATCGGCGCCTGCGGTCTGGGCGCGGGCTTCGTCGCGGCGGCGTCGGCGGGCAGCATCCTCGGCTTCGCGCTGGCGCATGGCGTGCTGCTCGGCGCGCTGGGCAGCGCGGCCACCTTCGCGCCGCTGGTGGCCGACACCTCGCTGTGGTTCGTGCGGCGGCGTGGCATCGCAGTCGCCATCTGCGCCAGCGGCAACTACCTGGCCGGGGCGATCTGGCCGCCGATCGTGCAGCACTTCGTGGCAAGCTCCGGCTGGCGCGCCACCTACATTGCGCTGGGCGTCTTCTGCGTGCTGACGATGCCGCTGCTGGCGCTGTGCCTGCGGCCGCGGCCGCCGATGGCGGTGGCGGCACCGGCCTCGAAGGCGCGCAGCGTGACGCCGTCGACCCGGCCTTTCGGACTGTCGATGGCACAGGCGCAGGTGCTGCTCTGCATCGCGGGCGTGGCCTGCTGCGTGGCGATGGCGATGCCCCAGGTGCACATCGTGGCGTACTGCGGCGACCTCGGCTTCGGCCCCGCGCGCGGTGCCGAGATGCTGAGCCTGATGCTGGCCAGCGGCATCGTCAGCCGGCTCGTCAGCGGCGTCATCTGCGACCGCATCGGCGGCCTGCGCACCTTGCTGCTGGGCTCGGTGCTGCAGGGGCTGGCGCTGCTGCTCTTCATCCCGTTCGACGGCCTGGTCTCGCTGTACGTGGTGTCGGCGCTGTTCGGCCTGTTCCAGGGCGGCATCGTGCCGAGCTACGCGATCATCGTGCGCGAACACTTCCCGCCCGCCGAGGCCGGCGCGCGCGTCGGCACGGTGCTGATGGCCACGCTGTTCGGCATGGCGCTGGGCGGCTGGATGTCGGGCAAGGTGTTCGACCTGACGGGCTCCTACCAGGCGGCCTTCCTCAACGGCATCGTCTGGAATCTGATCAACCTGTCGGTCGTGCTGTTCCTGATGTATCGGGTGCGGATGACGTCCCGTACGGCGCCGGCGGCGGTGGCCTGAGAGGCTGGCCATGTCGCATCCCAACCGCGACACCCTCCGCGCCCACTGCTGGCTTTCCTGAGCGGTCGGCCTGCAGCTGCTGTTGTGGGTGGCCACCATGCTGGCCGCGTTGCCGCCGGTGACGTGCACTCATTTGAGCGTTCACGCTCAGGGTTTGCACCCGGGCGTTGCACAATCGATGATCCGCAATCCAGTCACAGGCCACAAGCCCAAGCCGCACGCCATGAACGTTCCCACGCTCGAAAGCAATCCTGTCTCGAAGATCCACCTGATCGGCGGCGAAAAAGGCGGTGTCGGCAAGTCGATGGTGTCGCGCCTGCTGGCGCAGTATTTCATCGACCACCAGATTCCCTTCGTCGGTTTCGATACCGACCGTTCGCACGGCTCGCTGATGCGCTTCTACAGCGACTACGCCGCCCCGGCGATGGTCGACCGCTTCGAGGCGCTCGACCAGATCGTGGAATGCGCCGTCGAGGAACCCGGCCGCCGCGTGCTGGTCGACCTGGCCGCGCAGACGCACGACGCGCTGGTCAACTGGATGGAAGAGTCGGGTGTGCTCGACATGGCCGACCTCTCCGGCATCGAACTGAACTACTGGCACGTGATGGACTCGGGCCGCGACTCGGTCGACCTGCTCAAGCGCCTGCTCGACCGTTTCGGACAGCGTGTCAACTACGTGCTGGTGCGCAACCAGTTGCGCGGTGACGACTTCGGCCAGCTCGAACGTTCGGGCGAACTCGAACGCGCCATTGCCATGGGCGCCAAGGTGATGGACCTGAAGCGCCTGCACGACGCCGTGGTGCAGAAGATCGACATCCGCAACAGCAGCTTCTGGGCGGCGCGCAATGCCTCGGCCATCGACGGCCCCGGCCTCGGCCTGATGGAGCGCCAGCGTTTGAAGATGTGGATGGCCCACGTCTACGCTGCGCTGGAGGCAGTGGGCGTCTGAGCGTGGACGCGCCAGCGGCCGCCGAGGCGGTCCTGCGGACCGCACGGCTGCATTTGGAACCCTTGCGCGCGGCCCATGCGGCCGAATTGTTCGCCGTCCTGTCTGATCAGCGGCTGTACCGATGGATCCCGCAAGACCCGCCCGCCAGCCTGGACGCGCTGGCCTGGCGCTACGGCATGCTGGAGGGCCGCCTTTCTCCCGAAGGTGACGAGGTCTGGCTCAACTGGGTCTTGCGCCTGGTGCCCGGCGGTGCCTGCGTCGGAACGGTGCAGGTCACCGTGCGAGCCGACCGGTCGGCCTATCTGGCCTATGAACTCAGCGTCGACGCCTGGGGCCGGGGATACGCCAGCGAAGCCTGCGCAACGGTGCTGCAATTACTGGCCACGACCTTCGGGGTGGGCCGTGTGGAAGCAGAGGTCGACACGCGCAACTCGGCATCCATCCGCCTGCTCGAGCGCCTCGGTTTCAGCCGCGCCGGCCTGAAGCACGACGCCGACTTCTTCAAGGGCGCCGCCAGCGACGAGTACCTATATGAGCTTTCGCCGGGCGGCGGTTCACTCTGACCCCGGCCTCAGCCCGGGCCTTCGCCAGCCTCAGCCCGGCTGGGCCGCCACTTCCTTCGGCAGCACCACCTCGAAGGCACGCTGGAGGTGGCGCACGCTGCGCTCCACGTGGTGCAGTTTGTCCAGGCCGAACAGGCCGATGCGGAAGGTCTTGAAGTCGGCCGGTTCGTCGCACATCAGTGGCACGCCCGAGGCCGTTTGCAGGCCCTGCGCGGCGAAGGCTTTGCTGCTGTGCATGCCGGCGTCGTCGGTGTAGCTGACCACCACGCCCGGGGCCTCGAAGCCGGGTGCCGCCACGCTGCGGATGCCCAGGCCCTTGATCAGCTCACGCACACGCCGGCCGAGTTCGTGCTGCTCGGTGCGCAGCCTTTCGAAGCCGTAGGCCTGCGTTTCAAGCATGACGTCGCGCGTGATCGTCAGCGCGTCGGTCGGCATCGTCGTGTGGTACGCGTGACCGCCGCCCTCGTAGGTTTCCATGATCTGCAGCCACTTCTTCAGGTCGCAGGCGAAGCTGCTGCTGGTGGTGCTGTCGATGGCCACGCGGGCGCGTTCGCTGAGCATCACGAAAGCGCAGCCCGGTGAGCCGCTCCAGCCCTTTTGCGGCGCGCTGATCAGCACGTCCACCCCGGTGGCCGCCATGTCGACCCACATCGCGCCCGAGGCGATGCAGTCCAGCACGAAGAGGCCACCCACCGCGTGCACGGCGTCGGCCACGGCGCGAAGGTAGTCGTCGGGCAGGATCAGACCGGCCGAAGTCTCCACGTGCGGCGCGAAGACCACCGTCGGCCGCTCGACGGCGATGGTGGCCACCACTTCGCCGATGGGCGCCGGCGCCCAGGCCGCCTGCCGGCCGGGCTCGACCATGCGCGCCTTCAGCACGGTGCTGCTCGACGGGATGCCGCCCATGTCGAAAATCTGCGTCCAGCGGTAGCTGAACCAGCCGTTGCGGATGACCAGCACGTGCTTGCCGGTGGCAAACTGGCGCGCCACCGCTTCCATGCCGAAGGTGCCGCTGCCCGGAATGATGGCCGCGGAGCGCGCGCCGTACACCTGCTTCAGGATGCCCGACATGTCACGCATGACGCCCTGGAACTTCTGCGACATGTGGTTCAGCGCGCGGTCGGTGTAGACCACCGAATACTCGAGCAGGCCGTCGGGGTCGATGTGGGGGTTCAAGCCGGGCATGGTCTGCTCCTGTTCATGCGGATGCGGTCAACGGGGCCGGAAGCTTAGCACCGGCGCCTGCGGCACGCGCAAGACGAAGGAGGGCCCGCGCGCGGCGGGCCCTCGACAAGGTGGCGTGGCCGCCGCCCCGTCATCGGCAAGCTGCTTCAGGCTGGCACGCCCTTCGCCACCTCGGCGTACTCGTCGATCTGGTCGAAGTTCATGTAACGGTAGACCGAGGCGCCGTCGGCGTTGATGACGCCCATGTCGGCGTGGTACTCGGCCACCGTCGGCAGCCGGCCCAGCTTGCTGGCGATGGCCGCCAGTTCGGCGGAGGCCAGGTACACGTTGCTGTTCTTGCCCAGCCGGTTCGGAAAATTGCGCGTGGACGTCGACACCACGGTGGCGCCTTCGCGCACCTGCGCCTGGTTGCCCATGCACAAGCTGCAGCCCGGCATTTCGGTGCGTGCGCCGGCGCTGCCGAAGTTGGCGTAGTGGCCTTCCTTGGTCAGCTCGGCGGCGTCCATCTTGGTCGGTGGCGCGATCCACAGTTTGACCGGGATGTCGCGCTTGCCTTCCAGCAGCTTGCTGGCGGCGCGGAAGTGGCCGATGTTGGTCATGCAGCTGCCGATGAAGGCCTCGTCGATCTTCGTTCCGGCCACCTCGCCGAGAAAGCGCGCGTCATCGGGGTCGTTCGGGCAGCAGAGGATGGGTTCGCTGATGTCGGCCAGATCGATCTCGATGACGTGGGCATATTCGGCGTCCTTGTCGGCTTCCAGCAGGGTGGGCGCGGCCAGCCAGTCCTGCATCTTGCCGATGCGGCGCTCCAGGCTGCGCTTGTCCTGGTAACCCTGGGCGATCATGTTCTTCAGCAGCACGATGTTGCTGTTGAGATATTCGATGACGGGTTCCTTGTTCAAGCGCACCGTGCAGCCGGCGGCGCTGCGCTCGGCGCTGGCGTCGCTCAGCTCGAAGGCCTGTTCCACCTTCAGGTCGGGCAGGCCTTCTATCTCCAGGATGCGTCCGCTGAACTCGTTTTTCTTGCCGGCCTTGGCGACCGTCAGCAGACCCTGCCTGATGGCGTACAGCGGTATCGCGTGCACCAGGTCGCGCAGCGTGATGCCGGGCTGCATGCGGCCCGTGAAACGCACCAGCACGCTCTCGGGCATGTCCAGCGGCATCACGCCGGTGGCCGCGCCAAAGGCCACCAGGCCGGAACCAGCCGGGAAGCTGATGCCGATCGGGAACCGCGTGTGGCTGTCGCCGCCGGTGCCCACGGTGTCGGGCAGCAGCATGCGGTTGAGCCAGCTGTGGATGACGCCGTCACCCGGCCGCAGGCTGATGCCGCCGCGGTTGCTGATGAAGGCCGGCAGCTCGCGGTGCGTCTTCACGTCCACCGGCTTCGGGTACGCGGCGGTGTGGCAGAAACTCTGCATCACGAGGTCGGCGCTGAAGCCCAGGCAGGCCAGGTCCTTCAGTTCGTCACGCGTCATCGGGCCGGTGGTGTCCTGGCTGCCGACGCTCGTCATCTTCGGCTCGCAATACGTGCCGGGGCGCACGCCCTGGCCTTCGGGCAGACCGACCGCTCGGCCGACCATCTTCTGCGCCAGCGTGAAGCCGGCCATCGTGGCCACCGGCGGCGTGGGCAGGCGGAACACGGTGCTGACCGGCAGGCCGAGGAATTCACGCGCCTTGGCGGTGAGCGAGCGGCCGATGATCAGGTTGATGCGGCCACCGGCGCGCACTTCGTCGAACAGCACGTCGCTCTTGAGCTGGAACTCGGCGACGGTCTGGCCGTTCTTCACCAGCTTGCCGTCGTACGGCAGCACGTCGATGACGTCACCCATCTCCAGCCCGGAGACGTCGACCTCGATCGGCAGCGCGCCCGAGTCTTCCTGCGTGTTGAAGAAGATCGGCGCGATCTTGCCGCCCAGCGTGACGCCGCCGAAACGTTTGTTCGGCACGAAGGGGATGTCCTTCCCGGTCGCCCAGATCACGCTGTTGGTGGCGCTCTTGCGGCTGGAGCCGGTGCCCACCACATCGCCCACGTACGCCACCAGGTGGCCCCGAGCGTTCATCTCCTCGATGAACTTCATCGGGCCGCGCTTGCCGTCTTCCTCGGGCGTGATGCCTGGGCGGGCGTTCTTCAGCATCGCCAGGTAGTGCAGCGGAATGTCGGGGCGGCTCCAGGCGTCGGGTGCGGGCGAAAGGTCGTCGGTGTTGGTCTCGCCGGCCACCTTGAAGACGCTGACGGTGATCTTCCGCGCCACTACAGGGCGGCTGGTGAACCACTCGGCTGCCGCCCAGCTCTGCATGACTTCGGTGGCCAGAGCGTTGCCGGTCCCGGCCTTTTCTGCCACGTCGTGGAAGAAGTCGAACATCAGCAAGGTCTTCTTCAGCGCGGCTGCGGCGGCCGGTGCGGTAACCGCGTCGTCGAGCAACTCGATCAGTGGCTTGACATTGAAGCCGCCGACCATCGTGCCCAGCAGTTCGGTGGCGCGCACGCGGCTCAGCAGCGCCACGGTGATGTCGCCATGCGCGACGGCGGCCAGGAAGCTGGCCTTCACCTTGGCGGCGTCATCCACGCCAGGCGGCACGCGGTGGGTCAGCAGGTCGAGCAGGAAGGCATCTTCGCCAGCCGGCGGCGACTTGATCAGCTCGATCAGCGCAGCGGTCTGCCGGGCGTCCAGCGGCAGCGGCGGGATGCCGAGCGCGGCGCGTTCGGCTGCATGTTGACGGTAGGCGGTGAGCATGGGCGGAGTCCTCTGCGTGTGGCGAAATGATCGGGGTTATGCGCGTTGATCTTATATCTAATGTCTTATATAAGACTGACGAATCACTCGGGTGCGGCGGTTGCGAAGAACACGTCGCTGTTGTCCTGCCGGCCGGGCTCGCGGGGCGTCGGCAACATCACCATTTCGGCGATCAGCCGGGTCTGCTCAAAAAGTGGCGGAGCCGCATTTGTTCAAGAGCACCTCGACGCCGCAGCAGTGGTCGCAGACCGGCGGGTCGGGTGCCACGTCGCCGGCGTCGAACAAGCCGTGCCGGGGTGGACGGCGGCGTTCACGGTGGGTTGCTGAATGAAAAAAGCCGGCCTTGCGCGGGCCGGCCTGCTTTCGAAGCGCCTGCGTTTACAGCAGGTGCTTGACGCCGTCCTGCTCACCCAGCAACTCGGCCAGGGTCTTGGCGATGCACTCCTGCGAGAAGCCGTCGATGTCCAGGCCCTCGATCAGCTTGTAGTCGCCGCCTTCGCAGGTGACCGGGTAGCCGAACATCACGTCGGCCGGGATGCCGTATTCACCGTTGCTCGGCACGCCCATCGTGACCCAGCCGCCGTTCGTGCCCAGCGCCCAGTCACGCATGTGGTCGATGGCGGCGTTGGCTGCCGAGGCCGCGCTGGAGACGCCACGCGCCGCGATGATCGCCGCGCCGCGCTTGCCCACGGTGGGCAGGAATACATCGCGGTTCCAGGCGTGGTCGTTGATCATGTCCTTCACCGAGGCGCCCTCGATGGTGGCGAAACGGTAGTCGGCGTACATGGTGGGCGAATGATTGCCCCACACGGCCAGTTTCTTGATGCTGGACACCGGCTTGCCGGTCTTGGCGGCGAGCTGGCTGAGCGCGCGGTTGTGGTCCAGGCGCAGCATGGCGGTGAAGTTCTGGCGCGGCAGGTCGGGTGCGCTCTTCATCGCGATGTAGGCGTTGGTGTTGGCCGGGTTGCCTACCACCAGCACCTTGACGTTGCGGCTGGCCACGGCGTTCAGCGCCTTGCCCTGGGCGATGAAGATGGCGCCGTTGATCGACAGCAGTTCGGCGCGCTCCATGCCGGGGCCGCGCGGGCGCGAGCCGACCAGCAACGCGTAGTCGGTGTCCTTGAAGGCGGTCATCGGGTCGCTGTGCGCTTCCATGCCGGCCAGCAGGGGGAAGGCGCAGTCTTCCAGTTCCATCATCACGCCCTTCAGCGCTTCCTGGGCCTTTTCCATCGGCACTTCGAGCAGTTGCAGGATGACGGGCTGATCCTTGCCGAGCATCTCGCCCGAGGCAATGCGGAACAGCAGGGCGTAACCGATCTGGCCGGCAGCGCCGGTAACTGCCACACGGACGGGCGTCTTGCTCATGGGGAGGGCTCCTTCAGGCGGGGTGGAACAGGTGGCGGCGGACAGATGCCGCTGGTTGAGTAGAGCCGGCGAGTTTACGGCCGCAGCGGCCACTTCGACGCGGTATCCGTAGTCTTATGTCTTATGTAAGATAGCTGTCCGCCCACGCTGCTAGGCATTTGTGATGCAATCAACGGATGCCTGAAGACGCCTTGTCCGCGATACCGATTGCCGTCCAGGGCGAGCCCACGCCGTCGTTCAGCCCGCTGTACCAGCAGATCAAGGCCTTGCTGACGCGCAGCCTGCAGTCCGCCGAGTGGAAGCCCGGTGAAGCTATCCCCAGCGAGATGGAATTGGCCGTGCGCTTCAAGGTCAGCCAGGGCACCGTGCGCAAGGCGATCGACGAACTGGCCACCGAGAACCTGCTCGTTCGCCGGCAGGGCAAGGGCACCTTCGTGGCCACCCATGCAGAAGAGCAGACCAGGTACCGCTTCCTGCGCCTGGTGCCTGACGCCGGCGCCGCCCCCGACATGCAGCGCCGGCTGCTCGACTGCCGGCGCATGCGGGCGCCGGCCGACGTCGCGCGCGCCCTGGAGCTGAAAGCCGGCGAGACAGCGGTGCAGGTGCGCCGGTTGCTGCTCGCCGTGCCCACCGCTGGCGCGCCGCCTTCGGATGCCCGCCCTGTGGTGCTCGACGACATCTGGCTTCCCGGCCCGCTGTTCAAAGGGCTGACAGCCGACAGGCTGTCGGCCTTCAGCGGGCCGATGTACGGGCTGTTCGAGTCGGAATTCGGCGTTCGCATGATCCGCGCCGTGGAAAAAATTCGCGCGGTGGCGGCTGCCGGTGACGAAGCAGCGCTGCTGGCGGTGCCCATCGGCAGCCCGCTGCTGCTGGTCGAGCGCCTGTCGTTCACCTATGGCGACAAGCCGGTGGAACTTCGGCGCGGGCTGTATCAGACGGCCAACCACCATTACCGCAACGAACTCAGCTGAGGCCCGCCAGCCGGCAAGACACCAGTTCCATGTAAGTCTGCTGCGTTGCAATAAACTCGTCTGCGAGTGACAGCGCGACCACAACCAAAAGAGCGACCGACCCCAGGACACACCCGATGGCCAACCCACCCCGCCCGGTCTACCGCAACATCCACGTATCGCAACTCGCCAGCTACAGGCTGCCCCCTGCGGGCATCGTCTCCATCCTGCACCGGGTAAGCGGCGCGCTGCTGTTCCTGCTGCTGCCCTTCATCATCTGGATGTTCGACACCAGCGTCAGCTCCGAGGTTTCCTATGAGCGCTTCACCAGCGCTTTCGTGGCCGGCATCGGCTTTCTACCGGGCTGGTTCATCAAGCTGGTGGTGCTCGGTCTGATCTGGGCCTACCTCCACCATTTCATCGCCGGTGTGCGCCACCTCTACATGGACATGACGCACAGCGTCACCAAGGAGTTCGGCAAGTCGTCGGCCCTCGTCACGCTGGGCCTGGGCGTGCTGCTCACCTTGCTGCTCGGCGCCAAGCTCTTCGGCCTGTACTGAAAGAACTCCAGATGGCCAATGAATATGGTTCGAAGCGCATCGTCGTAGGCGCGCACTACGGCATGCGCGACTGGCTCAGCCAGCGCGTCACCGCCACGCTGATGGCGCTCTTCACCGTGGTGCTGCTGGTGCAGGTGCTGCTGCCCGGCCCGCTGGGCTACGACAAGTGGGCCGGCATCTTCGCCGCCCAGTGGATGAAGGTGCTGACCTTCGTCGTCATCGTCTCCTTGATGTACCACGCCTGGGTGGGCGTGCGCGACATCTGGATGGACTACATCAAGCCGGTGGGTCTGCGCCTGACGCTGCAGGTGTTTTCGCTGGTCTGGCTGGTCGGCTGCGCCGGCTGGGCAGTGCAAGTGCTTTGGAGACTTTGAGATGTCACACGGTTCGATTCCCAAGCGCAAGTTCGACGTCGTCATCGTCGGGGCCGGTGGTTCCGGCATGCGTGCTTCCCTGCAACTGGCGCGCGCCGGCCTGAACGTGGCGGTGCTCTCGAAGGTGTTCCCCACGCGTTCGCACACCGTCGCCGCGCAAGGCGGCATCGGCGCCAGCCTGGGCAACATGTCGGAGGACAACTGGCACTACCACTTCTACGACACCATCAAGGGCAGCGACTGGCTGGGCGACCAGGACGCCATCGAGTTCATGTGCAGAGAGGCGCCGAAGGTCGTCTACGAGCTCGAACACTTCGGCATGCCGTTCGACCGCAACCCAGACGGCACGATCTACCAGCGGCCGTTCGGCGGCCACACCGCCAACTACGGCGAAAAGCCGGTGCAGCGCGCCTGCGCCGCGGCCGACCGCACGGGCCACGCCATGCTGCACACGCTGTACCAGCAGAACGTCAAAGCCCGCACCAATTTCTTCGTCGAATGGATGGCGCTCGACCTGATCCGCGATGCCGCGGGCGACGTGCTCGGCGTCTGCGCGATGGAGATGGAAACCGGCGACGTTCACATCCTGGAAGCCAAGACGACCCTGTTGGCGACCGGCGGCGCCGGCCGCATCTTCGCGGCCAGCACCAATGCGTTCATCAACACCGGCGACGGCCTGGGCATGGCGGCGCGCGCCGGCATCCCGCTGGAAGACATGGAGTTCTGGCAATTCCACCCGACCGGCGTGCACAACGCCGGCGTGCTGCTGACCGAGGGTTGCCGCGGCGAGGGCGCGATCCTTCGCAATTCGGACGGCGAGCGTTTCATGGAGCGCTACGCACCCACGCTGAAGGATCTGGCGCCGCGAGACTTCGTCAGTCGCTGCATGGATCAGGAGATCAAGGAAGGTCGCGGCTGCGGTCCCAACAAGGACTACATCAACCTCGACATGACGCACCTGGGCGGCGAGACCATCCTGAAGCGGCTGCCCAGCGTCTTCGAGATCGGCCACAACTTCGCCAACGTCGACATCACCCGGGAACCGATCCCCGTGGTGCCGACCATCCACTACCAGATGGGCGGCGTGCCGACCAACATCCACGGCCAGGTCGTGACGCCCGAAGTTGGCAAGCCCAACGGCGACCCGAACACCGTGGTGAACGGCCTGTACGCGGTCGGCGAGTGTTCCTGTGTCAGCGTGCACGGCGCCAACCGCCTGGGAACCAACTCGCTGCTCGACCTGCTGGTCTTCGGCCGTGCGGCGGGCAACCACATCGTCGAGTTCAACCAGAAGAACAAGCTGCACAAGGATCTGCCGGGCGACGCCGCCGACATGGCCCTGTCGCGCCTGGCGCGCTTGGACGGCAGCACCAGCGGCGAGTACGCGCAGGACGTGGCGAACGATCTGCGCGACACCATGCAGAAGTACGCCGGTGTCTTCCGCACCCAGAAGACGATGGACGAAGGCGTGGGCAAGGTGGCCGAACTGCGCAAGCGCGTGGCCGCCATCACGCTCAAGGACAAGAGCAAGATCTTCAACACCGCGCGCATCGAGGCGCTGGAAGTGGAGAACCTGATCGAGTCCGCCGAAGCCACGATGGTGTCGGCGGCGGCGCGCCATGAAAGTCGCGGCGCGCATTCGGTCGACGACTACGCCGACTGCGCCGAATTTCCGATGGGCCGCAACGACGGCGAGTGGATGAAACACACGCTCTGGTACGCCGAGGGCAACCGCCTGGCCTACAAGCCGGTCAAACTGCAGCCACTCACCGTCGAGAGCGTGCCGCCGAAGGTTCGCACTTTCTGATGGACCCCCAAGCTCGCTTTCGCTCGCTACCCCCCGAGGGGGCCGTCGCCTACGGCCCGGCGAAGCCGGTTCCGTGGCGGATGCACCCCCAAGCTCGCTTTCGCTCGCTACCCCCCGAGGGGGCCGTCGCCTACGGCCCGGCGAAGCCGGTTCCGCGGCGGATGGACCCCCAAGCTCGCTTTCGCTTGCTGCCTTGCGACCTGCAGGTCGCAAGGCGTTCGCCAGTCACTCGCGAGCGCGCAGGCGCTCACTCGGCACTGGCTCACCCCCCCGAGGGGGCCGTCCGCCTGCGGCCCGGCATAGCCGGTTCCGTGTCGGGAAGCTTGGTGCAATACCAGGCATCAACCATTGAGCTGTAACCTATGACTACGCGCACCTTTCAGATCTATCGCTACGACCCGGACAAGGACGCCAAGCCTTACATGCAGACGCTGCAGGTCGAGCTCGACGGCAGCGAGCGCATGCTGCTCGACGTGCTGATGAAGCTGAAGGCTGTCGACCCCACGCTGAGTTTCCGGCGCAGCTGCCGTGAGGGCGTCTGCGGCTCCGACGCGATGAACATCAACGGCAAGAACGGTCTGGCCTGCCTGACCAACATGCGCAGCCTGCCCGGTGCCGTGGTGCTGAAGCCGCTGCCCGGCCTTCCCGTGGTGCGCGACCTGATCGTCGACATGACGCAGTTCTTCACCCAGTACCACTCGATCAAGCCCTACCTCGTCAACGAGAGCCGGCCGCCTGAAAAGGAGCGCCTGCAGAGCCCCGAAGAGCGCGACGAGCTGAACGGCCTCTACGAGTGCATCCTGTGCGCGAGTTGTTCTACCGCCTGCCCGAGCTTCTGGTGGAACCCCGACAAGTTCGTCGGCCCCGCCGGCCTGCTGCAGGCCTACCGCTTCATCGTCGACAGCCGCGACCAGGACACCGAGGCCCGGCTCGACAACCTGGAAGACCCGTACCGCCTTTTCCGCTGCCACACGATCATGAATTGTGTCGATGTCTGCCCGAAGGGCTTGAACCCGACGAAGGCGATCGGCAAGATCAAGGAAATGATGGTTCGCAGGACCGTCTGATTCCGCAGCCCCAGAGACTGGAAGACGACATCTTGGACACTGCCCTGGGCGAGCGCGAGCTCAGCCGCCTCAAATGGCGATGCAGGCGCGGGCTGCTGGAAAACGACCTCTTCATCGAGCGTTTCTTCCAGCGGTTCGAGGAGACGATGACCACAAGACAGGCCGCCGGGTTGCAAGCCCTGATGGACCTGGCTGACAACGACTTGCTCGACCTCTTGCTCGCCCGCAGCGAGCCCGGGGGCGAGACCGACCGGCCTGAAGTGCATGAGGTGCTGGCGCTGATGCGGCGCCAGCCCGCTCCCCGTCCCGAAGAAAAGGAACCGCGATGACTCCCTCCGACGTGAAAGCCACTCTGTCGTTCTCCGACGGCAGCCCGAGCATGGAACTGCCGATCTACAAGGGCAGCATCGGCCCCGATGTGATCGACATTCGCAAGCTCTACGCGCAAACCGGCAAGTTCACCTACGACCCTGGCTTCCTGTCGACTGCGGCCTGCCAGTCGGCCATCACCTACATCGACGGTGACAAGGGTGAGTTGCTGTACCGCGGCTACCCGATCGAGGAGCTTGCAGGCAACTGCGATTTCCTGGAAACCTGCTACCTGCTGCTGAAGGGCCAGTTGCCCAACGTCGGGCAGAAGGAAGACTTCGTCAGGCTGGTGACCAACCACACGATGGTCAACGAGCAGATGCAGTTCTTCCTGCGTGGCTTTCGTCGTGACGCGCACCCGATGGCCGTGCTGACCGGCCTGGTCGGCGGCCTGTCGGCTTTCTATCACGACAGCACCGACATCACGAACCCGGTGCACCGCGAGATCTCGGCCATCCGCCTGATCGCCAAGATGCCCACACTGGTGTCGATGGCCTACAAGTACGGCATCGGCCAGCCCTACATCTACCCGAAGAACAGCCTGTCGTACTCGGCCAACTTCATGCGCATGATGTTCGCCACGCCGTGCGAGGACTACGAGCCGAACGACGTGATGGTGCGCGCCATCGACCGCATCTTCATCCTGCACGCCGACCACGAGCAGAACGCTTCCACGTCCACGGTGCGCCTGTGCGGCTCGTCGGGCACCAACCCTTTCGCGGCCATTGCGGCCGGCGTGGCGTGCCTGTGGGGTCCGGCGCATGGCGGGGCGAACGAGGCGGCGCTCAACATGCTGGAGGACATCCAGCGCAATGGCGGCGTCGAGAAGATCGGCGAGTTCATCAAGCAGGTGAAGGACAAGAACTCCACTGTCAAGCTGATGGGTTTCGGCCACCGCGTCTACAAGAATTACGACCCGCGTGCCAAGCTGATGCGCGAGACCTGCCACGAAGTGCTGACCGCGCTCGGCCTGCACGACGACCCGCTCTTCAAGCTGGCAATGGCGCTGGAGAAGATCGCGCTGGAAGACGAGTACTTCGTCTCACGCAAGCTGTATCCGAACGTCGACTTCTATTCCGGCATCGTTCAGCGTGCGCTCGGCATCCCGGTCAGCCTGTTCACCGCCATCTTCGCGCTGGCGCGCACGGTGGGCTGGATTGCCCAGCTCAACGAGATGATCGGCGACCCCGAGTACAAGATCGGCCGTCCGCGCCAGCTGTTCGTGGGTT